>Ga0210040_10008336_pt1 | contig 12326 bp, 12 predicted proteins | sample CryGeyCG12114_NA_FD_185462 | JGI IMG/M metagenome (GOLD analysis project Ga0210040, IMG submission 185462) | Groundwater microbial communities from aquifer - Crystal Geyser CG19_WC_8/21/14_NA (SPAdes) (version 2) | ecosystem: Environmental > Aquatic > Deep subsurface > Groundwater | place: USA... | reverse complement strand
GAGGCCGTCGGGGTCGATCTCGACGACGTCTGGGACGCGCTGGAGAAGGAGGGCGTCGACAAGTTCGACAAGTCGTGGGCGGAGCTCGTGGACACCGTCCAGGCCGCGCTCGACGACGCCAAGAAGGGCAAGACGCCGGGCGAGTCGACCGACGTCGACGACCCCAACAACTGAGTCCAGGTAGACGCCGACGCCGGACGGACCACACGGTCCGTCCGGCGTCTTCGTCTGCTGGTGCCGAAGTCCCCCGAACAGGAGCGTGCCGACCGTGCCGACCCCCGCTGAGATCGTCGTCCACGCCGGCCCGGACGACGTCGCCGAGGCGCTCGCCGCCCGCCTGACGTCCACGCTCGCCGACGTGCAGGCCCGCGGGCGCACCCCGCAGGTCTGCCTCACCGGCGGCGGCATCGCCACCAAGGCGTACGCCCGCCTCGCGGCCGACGGCCCGGGCGACGTCGACTGGTCGCGGGTCGACCTGTGGTGGGGCGACGAGCGGTTCGTCCCGACCGGGGACGCCGACCGCAACGCCGACCCGACGCTGGCGGTCCTGCGCGGCCCCCTGCGCCTCGACGACGCCTTCGTGCACGTCATGCCCGCCTCCGACGCCGACCTCGACCTCGACGAGGCCGCCGCGGCCTACGCGCGTGAGCTCGGCGACACCGTCTTCGACGTCTGCCTGCTCGGCATGGGGCCCGACGGCCACGTGGCGTCGCTGTTCCCCGGGCACCCGGACCTCGCCACGCCGGGCACCGTGATCCCCGTCCGGAACTCGCCGAAGCCTCCGCCGGAGCGGATCAGCGTGACGATGGACGTCATCAACCGGTCCCGTCAGGTCTGGTTCTGCGTCAGCGGCGCCGAGAAGGCCGAGGCGGTCGCCAAGGGCGTCCTGGGCACCGGCCCTGACCCCGTGCCCGCGGCGCTCGCGTCCGGGACCGAGGCCACCGTGTGGCTCGTCGACCGGGCCGCGGTGGCGGACCTGCCGGAGAGCCTCGAGGTCGTCGCGGGCTGAACCCGGGCCAGGCGACTCAGCCGGCCCACCGGACCGGCCGGCGCCGGTCGAACCGCTTCAGCGCGAGCGCGACCAGCAGGCCGAGGACGAGCACGACCGCCGTCGCGGCGAGAGCCCGGGCGTAGCCGACGGCCGCGACGTCGAGGAACGGGTACGGGTACCAGCCCGTCGCCGCACCGTGGACGACGGTGTAGGCCACCCAGGCCAGGGGCCAGGCGAAGGCCCACGCGACGGTCGACCACCGGACGCGGGGTCGCGGCCCGAAGCGCCACCAGACGACGAGCGTCGCCACCGGCGACACGAGGTGGAAGCCCAACCCGCTCGCCAGCGCCGCGCCGTGCAGGTCCACGACCGGGGCCAGCAGCGTCCAGTAGACGAGCCCGGTGATGGTGATGCCGAGCAGGGCGTCGAGCCGCAGCACCCGCCACACCCGGCCGTCGCGGCGTGGGTCCAGGGCGAGCGTCACCGAGGCGGCGAGCACGATCAGGTTGCTCTGGATGGTGAAGTAGCTGAAGAGCCGCACCAGCCGGGTGCCGACGGGCACCTCGGCCTGGAGGTCGCCCGTGTTGGCATCCGTCCCACTCTCCAGCAGCAGGACGAGCTGGACCACCAGGGACACGACCACGACGAGCGCCACGAGCGCGTGGGCCGTACGGGCGTGACCGGTGCTTCGGCCTCTACCGGCCTCGTCCGACACGGTCCCCCGCCGTCCGCCGCGCCGGGCGGAGCCGCTGGTGTCGTCGGCGGAGCCGGACATCCGGGCGACGAGGTCGTCGTCGCGGTCGCGGCCGGGCACCCCCGTGCGTACGCTCGCGAAGATGCGGCCCGCCGCGTCCGTCCCCGCCTCCACGCCGCGCCGGCCTCTGCGGGCGCCCGGTCCTGCGTCACGAGGACGCCGGGACGGCACGGTCAGTAGATGACCTCGCCGCGGGCCCGACGGTCGCGCAGAGACTGGAGCGCCTCGCTCAGGATGGTCGCGGCCTCGTGGTCGCTGCGCCGTTCCTTCACGTAGGCCAGGTGCGTCTTGTAGGGCTCGGTCTTCGGCGGCGGGGGCGGGTTCTTGGCGTCGAGGTTCGACGGCATCCCGCAGCGGGGGCAGTCCCAGACGGCCGGGACCGCGGCGTCGGCCGCAAAGGCCGGACGGGTCTCGTGCCCGGACGAGCAGAAGTAGGAGACGTAGACCCGGAGCGCGGTGTCCCCGCGCTCGGCCTCGCCCATCGGACCTGCGCCGACCCGGCTCCCCCGGATCGCACTTCCTCCACCAGCCACCGTCTGATCCCCCGATCATTGCTTGCCAGGCGAGCACATCGTGCACGTCGTACGACCGTGCACATCTTCAGGTGTGCAGTTGTGAGACTCCCCGCCGACGCGCCGCCGCCGGGGTCGTGGTCCTAGGAACCGAGCTTGTAGAGCAGCCCCAGGGCGACGATGCAGGCCAGCCAGATCACCGCGATGATGATCGTCAGCCGGTCGAGGTTGCGCTCGGCGACCGAGGACCCCCCCATCGAGGAGGAGATCCCACCGCCGAAGAGGTCCGAGAGCCCACCGCCGCGACCCTTGTGGAGCAGCACGAACAGCGCGAGCGTGACGCTGGTGATGACCAGCACGATCGTGAAGATCAGGATCGGGGTGGTCATGAGGGGCACGAGCACAGGCACGGGCTGAAGTTTAACCCCAGCACCGACGCAAGCAGACCCGTCGAACCGCAGCGGGCCCCTCCCCTGCGCTGCAGCCGGGGCCTCGGCTCACCCGGGCCGGTCGGCTTACCACGCCAACGTGGTAAACGCACCGTGACCATGGCAAATTCGCCATGGTCACGGTCAGAACACCACGCTGGCGTGGTGAACCGACGCCCGTACGTCCCGGGGACGAGGGGTGCGGGAGGGGAAGGTCAGGCGGTCGGCAGGTCGTAGAACCGGGCCACGGCGGCGAACTCGTCGACCTTGAGGCTCGCGCCGCCCACGAGGGCGCCGTCGACGTCGGGCTGGGACATGATCCCGGCGACGTTGTCGGCCTTCACCGAACCGCCGTAGAGCACGCGGACCGCGTCGGCGACGCTGTCGGAGTAGAGCTCGGCGACGACGCCACGGATCGCGGCGCAGACCTCCTGCGCGTTCTCCGGGGTCGCGACCTCGCCGGTGCCGATCGCCCAGACCGGCTCGTACGCGACGACGACGGTCGAGGCCTGCTCGGCGGTGACGTCGGCGAACGCGGCGTGCACCTGGGCGATCACGTACGCGACGTGGTCGCCGGACTGGCGGACGTCACGACCCTCGCCGACGCAGACGATCGGGGCGATGCCGGCCGCCAGCGCCTTGCGCGCCTTGAGGTTGACCAGCGCGTCGTCCTCGTGGTGGTAGAAGCGGCGCTCCGAGTGGCCCACGGCGACGTAGCGGCAGCCGAGCTTGGCCAGCATGCCCGCGGAGATCTCCCCCGTGTACGCGCCCGCGTCGTTCGCGGAGACGTCCTGGGCGCCGTAGACGAGCTTGAGGCGGTCACCGTCGATCAGCGTCTGCACCGAGCGGAGGTCGGTGAAGGGCGGCAGCACGACCACCTCGCAGCGCGCCGGGTCGTGCTTCTTGTCCTCGAGCGTCCAGGCCAGCTTCTGCACGAAGCCCACCGCCTCGACGTGGTTGAGGTTCATCTTCCAGTTGCCGGCCATCAGCGGCGTGCGGGGCACAGGGTTCCTTCTTCTGCTCGTGCGCGGGGTGGTGCGGTGTAGGAGGTGCTGGGCTCAGCCGAGGACGTCGAGGCCCGGCAGGGTCTTGCCCTCGAGATACTCGAGGCTGGCGCCGCCGCCGGTGGAGATGTGGCCGAAGTCGTCGTCGGCGAAGCCGAGGTCGCGCACAGCCGCGGCCGAGTCGCCGCCGCCGACGACCGACAGGCCGTCGACCTCGGTCAGCGCCTGGGCCACCGCGCGAGTGCCCTCCGCGAACGCCGCCCACTCGGCGACGCCCATCGGGCCGTTCCAGAAGACGGTCCTGGCGCCGCGGACGACCTCGGCGAAGGCCGCCGCGGACTCCGGGCCGATGTCGAGGCCGAGCTGGTCGGCCGGCATCGCGTCGGCCGCGACGACGGTCGGCGCGGCGTCGGCCTTGAACTCCGGCGCCACGACGATGTCGGTGGGCAGCACGATCCGCTTGCCGGTGGCCTCGGCCTGCTCGAGGTAGCCGCGGACCGCGTCGATCTGGTCGCGCTCCAGCAGGCTGGTGCCGACCTCGTGGCCCTGGGCCGCGAGGAACGTGAAGAGCATCCCGCCGCCGACGACGAGGGTGTCGGCGGTGCCGAGCAGGTTGGAGATGACCGCGAGCTTGTCGGAGACCTTGGCGCCGCCGAGGACCACCACGTACGGGCGCTCCGGCGACTCGGTGAGGCGACGCAGCACCTCGACCTCGGCGAGGACGAGCCCGCCGGCGGCGTTCGGGAGCAGCGCGGCCACGTCGTACACGCTGGCCTGCTTGCGGTGCACGACGCCGAAGCCGTCGGAGACGAAGACGTCGCCGAACGAGGCGTACTTCTGGGCCAGCTCGGCGCGCTCGGCGTCGACCTTGGACTCCTCGGCCGGCTCGTAGCGGACGTTCTCGAGCATCCCGATCTCGCCGTCGCCCAGCCCGGCGACCAGCTCGGCCGCGGACGGGCCGACGACGTCGGTGGCCAGCGTGACCTCGGAGCCCAGCAGCTCACCCAGCCGCTTCGCCGCGGGGGCGAGCGAGTACGTCGGGTTCACCTGGCCCTTGGGGCGGCCGAGGTGCGCCATCACCACGACCCGGGCGCCCGCGTCGCGGAGCCGGGTCAGGGTGGGGACGGAGGCCCGGATCCGGCCGTCGTCGGTGATCGTCGACCCGTCGAGGGGGACGTTCAGGTCGCAGCGGACGAGGACGCGCTTGCCGCGCAGGTCCCCCAGGTCGGCGACGGACTTCATCGGGGCTCTCCTTGGGTGGTGCTCGATAGTGCAGGGGTGCTCGTCGGCACGAGGGGTGCCGGACGTGGGCCGAGCCCGCCGGAGGACCTCCGACGGGCTCGGGACACGGTGCTAGAGCGAGCGGCCGACCAGGGTGACGAGGTCGACGAGGCGGTTGGAGTAACCCCACTCGTTGTCGTACCAGCCGACGACCTTGACCTGGTTGCCGATGACCTTGGTCAGGCCCGAGTCGAAGATGCAGGAGCTCGGGTCCGTCACGATGTCGGACGACACGATCGGGTCGGCGGTGTACTTCAGGAAGCCCTTGAGCGGACCCTCGGTGGCCGCCGCCTTGAAGGCCGCGTTCACCTCGTCGACGGTCGTCTCGCGGCCGACCTCGACGGTCAGGTCGGTGGCCGAGCCCGTGGGGACCGGCACGCGCAGCGCGTAGCCGTCGAGCTTGCCCTTGAGCTGCGGCAGCACGAGCCCGATCGCCTTGGCGGCACCGGTCGAGGTGGGCACGATGTTCAGGGCCGCCGCGCGGGCGCGACGCAGGTCGGAGTGCGGGCCGTCCTGCAGGTTCTGGTCCTGCGTGTACGCGTGGATCGTCGTCATCAGGCCCTTGACGATCCCGAACTCGTCGTCCAGGACCTTGCCGAGCGGCGCGAGGCAGTTCGTGGTGCAGGACGCGTTGCTGATGATGTGCTGCGTGGCGGGGTCGTAGTCGCCGTCGTTCACGCCCATGACGACGGTGAAGTCGTCGTTCTTGGCCGGCGCCGAGATGATGACCTTCTTGGCACCACCGTCGAGGTGCGCCTTGGCCTTCAGCCCGTCGGTGAAGAAGCCGGTCGACTCGATGACGACGTCGGCACCGATCTCGCCCCAGGGCAGGTTCGCGGGGTCGCGCTCGGCGTACGACTTGATGACCTTGTCGCCGACCTTGATGCCGCCGTCGACGACCTCGACGTCCTGGCCGAGGCGGCCGAGGATCGAGTCGTACTTGAGCAGGTGGGCCTGCGTGGCGTCGTCACCGAGGTCGTTGAAGGCCACGACCTCGATGTCCGCCCCGGAGGTCTGGACGGCGCGGAAGAAGTTGCGCCCGATCCGGCCGAAGCCGTTGATTCCGACACGCACGGTCATGAAGCGATCTCCTCATCGATGGTCCTCAGCCCCTCGACGGGGCCACACGCCACGATAACGAAGTCGACGCACACCCGTTACGACCGATCGCAGACTGGTCTGATACCAGTAGGACCAGTGGTTTACGCCGCCGTAACGCGGAGAGCGGGTCAGTCGTCGAGCATGTCCGAGGTCAACGACGCCTCGGTGCTGGGGATACCGAGCTCGGAGGCCTTCTTGTCGGCCGTCGCCAGCAGCCGCCGGATCCGGCCGGCCACCGCGTCCTTGGTGAGCTGCGGGCTGTGCAGCTGGCCCAGCTCCTCCAGGCTCGCCTGCTGGTGCTCGACCCGCAGGGTGCCCGCGGTGCGCAGGTGCTCGGGGACGTCGTCGCCCAGGATCTCGAGGGCCCGCTCGACCCGGGCCCCGGCGGCGACCGCCGCGCGGGCCGAGCGCCGCAGGTTCGCGTCGTCGAAGTTGGCCAGCCGGTTGGCGGAGGCGCGCACCTCGCGCCGCATCCGCCGCTCCTCCCAGGCCATCAGGGAGTCGTGGGCGCCGAGGTGGGTCAGCAGCGCGGCGATGGCGTCGCCGTCCCGGACGACCACGCGGTCGACGCCGCGGACCTCGCGGGCCTTGGCGGGGATGCCGAGCCGGCGGGCGGCGCCGACGAGGGCCAGCGCAGCCTCCGGGCCGGGGCAGGTGACCTCGAGGGCCATCGAACGCCCGGGCTCGGTCAGCGAGCCGTGCGCGAGGAACGCGCCCCGCCACGCGGCGATGCAGTCGCACGTGCCGCCGCTGACGACCTGGGCGGGCAGGCCGCGCGCGGGACGGCCGCGGGAGTCCACGAGGCCGGTCTGGCGGGCCAGGGCGTCGCCGTCCTTGACGACGCGGACGACGTAGCGCGTCCCGCGGCGCAGCCCGTTGCCGTTCACCACGACCAGGTCGCTGCTGTGGCCGAAGACGTCGGCGATGTCCGTCCGCAGCCGGCGCGCGGCCGCTCCGGTGTCGAGCTCGGCCTCGATCACGATCTTGCCGCTCACCACGTGCAGCCCGTTCGCGAAGCGCAGCGTGGACGCCACCTCGGACTTGCGGCAGCAGGGCTTGGTGACCTTGATGGTCGCGAGCTCAGCCTTGACCTGCGCCGTCATCGCCATGCTCGGAATGATGCCACGCGTGTCACGCACCCCCTGAGGTTCCGAAGGGCGTGAACGCCGGCTGGAACCGCCGCAGGACCTGCTACGGGTGGAGGTCGGCGAGGGTGGGATCGATCCCCACCCCTCACTCACACGCCCATGATCTCGGCGTATGCCGACGCGAGCCGCAGGGGGTCGTGCCGCGGCGAGCCGTCGCGGGCGGCGAGGTCGGCGACGGCCAGGTCGGCGCCGAGGGAGTCGGCCCAGGAGACCAGGTGCGGGTCGTCGGAGGCGAACGCGCTGTCGGCCAGCACCACGTCCAGGCGCAGCTTGGGCGCGTGGTCGGCGAGGAGCTCGATGTGCTTGGCGGCGGAGAACCCGGCGGTCTCCTCGGCCGGCTCGAGGTTGAGCACGAGGATCCGCTTGGCCGTGGTCGCCTCGATCGCGTCGGCGAGCTGCGGGACCAGCAGGTGCGGGATCACCGAGGTGAACCAGGAGCCCGGGCCCAGCACGATCCAGTCGGCGTCCAGCACGGCCTCGACGGCCTCCGGGCTGGCCGGCGGGTCCTGCGGGATCAGGTGCACCGAGGAGACCTCCCCGGTCGTCTTGGCCACGCGCGCCTGACCGCGTACGGAGGAGATCTCGTCGGGCCGCTCGGGGGCGGCGCCGATGACCTCGGCCTCGATCTCCAGCGGCACCGACGCCATCGGCAGGACGCGCCCGGTGCAGCCGAGCAGCCGGGCCACCATGTCCAGCCCGGCCACGGGGTCGCCGAGGCGTTCCCAGAGGCCGGCGATGAGCAGGTTGCCGATCGCGTGGTCGCCGAGCGGGCCGGGCGAGACGAAGCGGTACTGCAGGACGTCGGCCCAGGTGCGGCCGGACTCGTCGTCGCCGCAGAGCGCGGCGAGCGCCATCCGCAGGTCACCGGGCGGGAGGCAGCCGAGCTCGTGGCGCAGGCGCCCCGACGAACCACCGTCGTCGGCCACGGTCACGACGGCCGTGAGCCGGTCGGTCACGCGGCGCAGGGCCGAGAGCGAGGCGGACAGGCCGTGCCCGCCGCCGAACGCCACCACCGCCGGACGCACGTCCACCATGGGGCGCCCCTGCAGGCGGATGGGCGTCCGCGCCTCGCCGGAGGGCCTCATTCGCGCCCGAGGTCCCGGTGCAGGACGGTCGTCGGCAGGCCGCTGGCGCGCAGCCGCCGCGCCAGCTCCTCGGAGATCGCCGTGCTGCGGTGCTTGCCACCGGTGCACCCGATGCCGATGGTGGCGAAGCGCTTGCCCTCCTGCAGGTAGCCCGAGGCGACCGTGGTGAGGACCTCCTCGACCGAGGCCAGGAACGGCGCGGCGCCGGGCTGGCCGAGCACGTACGCGCTCACCGGCGCGCTCAGCCCGGTCTGCGGCCGCAGCTCCGGCACCCAGTGCGGGTTGGGCAGGAAGCGCACGTCGAAGATCATGTCGGCGTCGAGCGGGATGCCGTTCTTGAAGCCGAACGAGAGCACGGTGACGCGCAGCGCGTGGTCCGGGCCGCCGTACGCGTGGCTGATCCGCGAGCCGAGCTGGTGCACGTTCAGCGAGGACGTGTCGATGACGAGGTCGGCCGCGGCGCGCAGCGTGGCGAGCTGCTCGCGCTCGCGGTCGATGCCGTCCAGCAGCCGGCCGTCGCCCTGCAGCGGGTGCGGGCGGCGCACCGACTCCTGGCGCCGCACGATGACCTCGTCGGACGCCTCGAGGTAGACGATCTCGGGCAGGGTCCCGCACCGCTTGAGCTCGGCGAACATCGCCGGCAGCTGCTCGAAGAACGACCGCGTCCGCACGTCCAGCACGACGGCCAGCTGGCGGATGCCCGTGCGCCGGGCCTCGTCGCACACGTCCGGCAGGACGCTCGGTGGCAGGTTGTCGACGACGTACCAGCCGAGGTCCTCGAGGTTGTCCGCAGCGGTCGAACGGCCGGCGCCGGACATGCCGCTGACCACGACCACGCGCAGGGGCGGCACGGCAGCGGCGGGCGTGTCGACCTCCTCCCCCTCGGGCTCGGGAGCGGTGGGGTCGGTGGGGGCGGTGGCGTCGAGGTCGTCGACGGGCGGCGTCGGGGCGGTCGCCGTCTCGGTGGTCACGTGGCCATTATCCGCCGCCTGCACCAGCCCTGCAGTCGTACGGCCCGCGCGCCGCGCCTGGCGGGTGCAGGAGGGACGGCGCGAGGAGCGCCGACACCGCGGACACGCGAGGTTCAGCGCTCGGCGAGCACCTCACCGGTCGCCATGTCGATCGCCTCGCCCGCCGGCTTGGCGTCGAGCGCGATCTTGACCGCCAGCGCGGTCTTGGTACCGAACCCCGGCACCGCGGCGATCTCCTCGATCGTCGCCGCGCGCAGCTTGCGGAGCGAGCCGAAGTGGTTGAGCAGCGTGCGGCGCCGCACCTCTCCCAGCCCGGGCACCTGGTCGAGCACGGACTCGACCATCGACTTGCTGCGGCGGCCCCGGTGGTGCGTGATGGCGAAGCGGTGCGCCTCGTCGCGGACGCGCTGCAGCAGGTAGAGGCCCTCGCTCGTGCGCGGCAGGATGACCGGCACCTGGGAGTCGGGCAGCCAGACCTCCTCGAGACGCTTGGCCAGGCCGCAGAGGGCCACGTCGTCGACGCCGAGCTCGTCCATCGCCTGCGCGGCCGCGGCGACCTGCGGCGGTCCGCCGTCGACGACGACGAGCTGCGGGACGTACGCGAACCGGCGCGGCGCGCCCGTGTCCGGGTCGATGAGCAGGGGACCCTCGCCGTCCGCCCCGTCGGACGCGGTGGTCGCCGCCCTCCGGTCGTCGATCATCCGGCGGAACCGTCGCGTGATGACCTCGTGCATGGACGCGACGTCGTTCTGGCCCTCGACGCCGCGGATGACGAAGCGGCGGTACTCGCTCTTGCGCGGCATCCCGTCCTCGAAGACGACCATCGACGCCACGACCTCGGTGCCCTGCAGGTTGGAGATGTCGAAGCACTCGATGCGCAGCGGCGCCCCCGGCAGCTCGAGCGCCTCCTGGATCTCCTCGAGCGCCCGGTTGCGGGTGGAGAGGTCGCTGGCCCGGGTGGTCTTGTGCCGGATCAGCGCCTCGCTCGCGTTCTTGGCGACGGTCTCCATCAGCGTCCGCTTGTCGCCGCGCTGCGGGACCCGGATGCTCACGTGCGAGCTGCGCCGCTCGCTCAGCAGCTCGGTCAGCGAGTCGAGCGACGTCGGCAGCTCGGGCACGAGGATCTCGCGCGGGACGGCCTCGCGGGGGTCGGGCTCGTCGTCGGCCTCCGCGTAGAGCTGCAGCAGGAACTGCTCGACCAGCTCCGGGGTGCCGCCCTCGTCGAACCGGTCCGCGACCCAGCCGCGCTCGCCGCGGATGCGGCCGCCGCGGACGTGGAAGATCTGCACGGCGACCTCGAGCGGGTCCTCGGCCACGGCGATGACGTCGGCGTCGGTGCCGTCGGTGAAGACGACCGCGTTCCGCTCGAGCGCCCGCTGCATCGCCTGCGCGTCGTCGCGCAGCCGGGCCGCGCGCTCGAAGTCGAGCTCGTCGCTCGCCTCGCGCATCTTGCGCTCGATCGACCGGATCATCGGGGTCGCCTGGCCGCCCATGAACTGGCAGAAGTCGTCGACGATCTCGCGGTGCTCCTCGGGGCTCACCTTGCCCACGCAGGGCGCCGAGCACTTGTCGATGTAGCCGAGCAGGCAGGGCCGACCGAGCAGCTGGTGGTTGCGGAACACCCCGGACCGGCACGAGCGCATCGGGAAGACGTGCAGCAGCTGGTCGACGGTCTCGCGGATGGCCCAGGCGTGCGAGTACGGGCCGAAGTAGCGGTTGCCCTTGCGCTTGGCCCCGCGCCCGACGGTCACCCGCGGGAACTCCTCGCTCAACGTCACGGCGAGCCAGGGGTACGACTTGTCGTCGCGGTACTTCACGTTGAAGCGCGGGTCGTACTCCTTGATCCAGGAGTACTCCAGCTGCAGCGCCTCGACCTCGGTCTGGACGACCGTCCACTCGACCTTGGTCGCCGTCGTGACCATCGTGCGGGTGCGCTCGTGCAGCCCGGCCGGGTCGGCGAAGTAGGAGTTCAGCCGCGACCGGAGGCTCTTGGCCTTGCCGACGTAGATGACCCGGCCGTTCTCGTCGGAGAACCGGTAGACACCGGGCTGCTCGGGGATCGATCCGGGTGCCGGGCGGTAGGACAACGGCGCGCGCCGCGTACGGGAGGGTGGCACGCGCCCCAGGTTAGGCGGGCCCTCCGACAGAACCCGGCCCCGCGCTGCGCCCTCCCGCACCCTCGCCGGAAAGTGGTCGTCCAGGGTCTCCCCGAGGCCCTTCACAAGCGCCGGAACGACCACTTTCCGGGGATCGGGAGGGGGTCGGGTCAGCCGGTGACGTAGACCTTCGCGCCGGAGACGGTGGTGGCGGACTCGGCGAGCGGCTTCGAGGCCGGCGGGTTGACCACCGAACCGTCCTTCAGGGAGAAGACGCTGCCGTGGCACTTGCACGCGATCCCGGCGGAGCTGACCTCCGTGACGGGGCAGCCCTGGTGGGTACAGATCTTGCTGAACGCCTTGTACGTGCACCTGGTCGGCTGGGTCACGACGAAGTCCGCGTCGTCGAGGATCACGCCGCCCCCGACCGGGACGTCGGCGGTGTCGACGCTCGGGCCGCTGGGGGCCTTGCCGGGCGCAGCCTCGGAGGGCGACTCGGAGGCGCTGGCCGAGCTGCTCGCGCTGGGCGAGACCGCGCTGCTGCTCGGCGCGGAGGTGGGGGCGGCGGAGGTCGGCACTGCGTCGCCGGCCTGGCCCTCGGCGCCGCAGGCCGCCAGGGTCAGCGCCGCCCCGCCCGAGAGGGCGACGATGCCGGCGGTGCGCAGGACGCCACGACGGGTGGGCTGGCCACCCAGACGGCTCGGAGGCGCCGGCGTCTCGGCGTCGGTGAGGGTCGGGTTCATCGTGGCCTCCGGGGGTTCGCACGACGGCGGAACGCCGACGTTGAACGGCCAACGACCCGCTGCGGCCGGCGGTTCCCCGAGGGTCGCCCTCAGCGCGCGGCGGCGACCCGTCGGGCGACGTCGTCGAGGGCGGTGGCGACGAGCTCGTGCACCCCGTGACCGCGGACGTAGGTGCGGACCTGCTCGTTCAGCCCGCCCGGGGTCGCATGGTC
>Ga0210040_10008335_pt1 | contig 12326 bp, 13 predicted proteins | sample CryGeyCG12114_NA_FD_185462 | JGI IMG/M metagenome (GOLD analysis project Ga0210040, IMG submission 185462) | Groundwater microbial communities from aquifer - Crystal Geyser CG19_WC_8/21/14_NA (SPAdes) (version 2) | ecosystem: Environmental > Aquatic > Deep subsurface > Groundwater | place: USA... | reverse complement strand
TCTCGACCGGGTGATCGAGATCATCCGCGGGGAGGATGAGCCCAAGCCCGTGCTGATGGCTGAGTTCGGCCTCACCGATCGCCAGACCGAGGCCATTCTGAACATGCGGCTGCGTTCGCTGCGGCGCCTGGAAGAATTCGAGATCCGTGGCGAACGCGACAAGCTGGAGAAGGAGCGCGGCGACCTTGAAACGCTGCTCGGGTCGGAGACGAGGCAACGGTCGCGGCTGAAGCGTGACCTTGGCCGGGTACGCAACCGGTACGGGCCTGACACGGCGCTCGGCAAGCGGCGCACCACCATCGAGGAGGCGGCGCCCGCGCGTGAGATCCCGCTGGAGGCGATGATCGAACGCGAGCCGATCACCGTGATCCTGTCGCAACGGGGCTGGATCAGGGCTATGAAGGGCCATGTGGACCTGTCCGCGTCCGAAACCCTGAAGTTCAAGGAAGGTGACGGGCCAGCCTTCGCCTTTCACGCGCAGACCACCGACAAGCTGCTGCTGGTCGCCGAAAACGGTCGCTTCTACACGCTGGCTGCCGACCGGTTGCCCGGCGGACGCGGCTTTGGTGAGCCGGTGCGGGCGATGGTGGACCTCGATGGCGGCACGGCAATTGCCGGGTTGCTCGCCGCCCGGCGACAGGACCGATTGCTTGTCGTCGCCAGCGATGGCCGTGGCTTCGTCGCGCCGGTGGCGGAAGTGATCGCGGAAACGCGCAAAGGCAAGACGGTGCTGACACCACGTCCCGGGGCGACGCTCAAGATCGTGCGACCGATCGCGCCCAGCGACGATTACGTCGCCGCGATCGGGGACAACCGCAAGATGCTGGTATTCCCGCTCGCGGAGCTGGTGGAAATGACGCGGGGGCAGGGGCTGCAGTTGCAACGCTATGGCGATGGCGGCCTGTCTGACGCCATCACCTTCCGCTACGCCGATGGCCTGACCTGGCCGATGGGCGGCGACACCGGACGGGTGCGGACCGAAGCGGATCTGGGCGCATGGCGAGCGGCACGGGGCGCCGCGGGGCGCATGCCCCCGACCGGGTTCCCGCGCGACAACAGGTTCGCGACCTGACCACGCTTTAGGCCCCATTAACCGTTACACCATAGATGGGCCGCATGGACTTCGGCCCATCCCTTCGCGTTCATGCGAGCCCGGTGGAGATCACCGAAGCGGGCATGGAGCTTGTCCCGCTACCCGCCGCGACCCTTGTCCGGATGGATGACCAGTTGCAGGTCGCGGGGGCGAACAGCTGTTTCCGGCAGGCGCGGGTGGGTGAAGACCTGATCACTCACCTCCGCGACTGCATCGAAGGTTTTCTTGCGAGCAAAGAACTGCGCGCGACGATCGATTGGGCGCAGGGTGACCTGGTCGAGGGCCGGCGCTTCCGCGTAACGCTCGCCCGGTCCGCGACCGGTCGCCACGATCGGTGCGTCGTGACCCTGATCGACCAGACGGCGCAGCTCGAGTCGGAACGAAGCCGAAAGCGCGAGATGACGACCGACAGCTTGACCGGGCTGCCGAACCGCGAAGGCTTTGTGGACCTGATCGAGCAGGCCGCGGCTGATCATCCGCACCTGGCAGTGCTGGTGGTCGACCTGGCCCGATTCGGCCGGTTCAACGCGTGCCTCGGTTCGCTGTCAGGCGATGAACTGTTGATCACGGTTGCCCGGCGACTGCGCGGGGCCCTGCGTGCGCGCGACACGCTGGCGCGGATCGGTGGCGACGAGTTCGGCATTCTGATGCTGATCGAGGATGGGCCGGAGGACGCTCACCAGGTCGCCCGCCGCATTCAACGCGCCCTTACGACGCCCTTTCGCCTGACCGATTATGAGATCGGGGTCGAATGCTCGATTGGCATCGCCTTCGGCAGCGATGCGAAGGGCGACGTCGAGGAGATGATCCGGCACGCGCAGTTCGCGGTGAAACGGGCCAAGGCGTCGGGCGCTACCCAGACCTATCAGCCGCAAGCCTTCGCCATTGTGCGCGAACAGTTCGGGATCGAAACCGCGTTGCGGCGCGCGGTGGACGACCAGCGGCTAAGGCTGTGCTTTCAGCCGATCCACGACCTCGCCACGGGGCGGCTCGTGTCGTTCGAAGCCCTGGCCCGCTGGACCGACGATCAAGGCCGCGCGATCGCACCGGCCCGATTCATACCTGTGGCGGAAGAGTCGGGGCTGATCGTTCCGCTGGGGCGATGGGCACTCGCCGCGGCGGCTGACACGCTGGCGGTGTGGGACCGGGCACAGGGCGGCGACTGCGGGATACGGATGGCCGTCAACCTGTCGGCCATACAACTGCAGCGTGATCTGGTGCCGGCAGCCGTCGAGCAGGCACTGGCGACCGCCGGCGTTTCCCCGTCACGATTCACGCTGGAACTGACGGAAAGCGCGATCGTGACTGATCCCGATCGGATCGCCACAACGATGCGCCAACTCAAGGAGCTTGGCACGACGCTGGCCATGGATGATTTCGGGACGGGCTATTCGAACCTGTCCTATTTGCAGAAGCTGCCGATCGACATCCTGAAGATGGATCGCAGCTTCGTGACCGGCATGCTGGCCGACCGGGACAAGATCGCCATTGTCCGCGCGATCCTCAGTTTAGCGCAGGCGCTGGGCAAGAGCACCACGGCCGAGGGGATCGAAACGATTGAGCTGGCCCAGACGCTTGCCGCGATGGGCTGCGATTATGGGCAGGGATACGCCTATGCCAAGCCGTTGGAGGCTGCCGATGCGCTGGCCTTGCTGGCGTCCCGCACCTCGGCCGCCACGGCATCGGCGATCTGATCGACGCGCGGGGAGGGTGGGAAGCCCTCCGCGATCCAGCGCCGTTCCACTTCCTTCAGCGCCGTCGCCACGGCCGGGCCCTTGATGATGCCGCGCGACACCAGCGCGCCGCCGCCGAGCGGAAGCCGAGGTATGTCCCACCCGATCAACGGCGTCGCGTCCTCTCCCGCAAGCAGCAGCCGATCGATTGCTGACGTCGTGCCGGCGCGATAGGCCAGGGCGAGCGGGCCTTCGTCGCCGGGGCCTGCGGTCGCAGCCTGAAGCCGTTTGCGATCGACGTTCGAGAGTTTCAGCCGGGCACCAACCGCCTCAGCTGTTTCCGCCGGCAACAATGCGGCCAGCCGACGAATCGGGTCTGCGCTTATTTCCGCCGCAGCCTCGGCACGCGCGAGCCGGGCAAGGCGTTCGGCTCCACTCAGGTCGATCTCCGGGATGACGGGAAGCAGGATGCCACGCTCTACCATCAACCTGGTCACCGGCACTGCCGACGCCGTCACCAGCAATTTCAGCAACTCGCCCGCGATCCGTTCCCGCGACAAGGCCATCAGGTCGCGCGCTCGCGCCGTGCAGGCATCCAGCCCATCCGGATCGATCGCGTCGCCGAACCGCGCGTGAAAGCGGAAGAAGCGCAGGATACGCAGGTGATCCTCAGCAATTCGCTGCAGCGGGTCGCCGATAAAGCGCACCCGCCGGTCGGCAAGATCGCTCAGGCCGCCAAAGAAGTCGGTGACCGCGCCGGTTACCGGATCGGCGTAGAGCGCGTTCATGGTGAAGTCGCGCCGCGCAGCGTCCTCGCGCCAGTCGCTGGTGAAGCCAACAATCGCGTGCCGGCCATCCGTGGACAGATCACGGCGAAGCGTCGTGACCTCAACCGGGCGTCCGCCCTCCAGCACCGCGGTCACCGTGCCGTGCGCCAGCCCGGTCGGGACAGCCCTGATCCCGGCGTGCTCGAGCAGCCGCATCACCGCTTCCGGTTCATGCCGGGTGGCGAGATCGACGTCCGCCACCGGAACGCCAAGCAGCGTGTCGCGCACCGCGCCACCTACCACGCGCGCATCGCCCTGTTCCGCACCCAGGAGGCGGGCCAGCCCCGCCAGCCCGTCGAACTCGTCCCAGTGCGCGGGAGGTATCGTCATGTCCATTGCAGCCGCCGTGATAGGTTCAGGATGATCGCCGCCGTCGCGCCCCAGATGCGGCGTCCCTCCCAATGTATCTCGTGAAAATGGCGCACCCGACCGCGCCAGGTCGCGCTGGCCGCCTGGTGATTGGCAGGATCGAGCAGGAAGGAGAGCGGCACTTCGAAGACCGCTGCCACTTCTGTTTCGCTTGGATGAAGCGGCAGGTCGGGAGCGACGACCCCGATCACCGGCGTAATCTGATACCCGCTGCCAGTCCGATATTGTTCGGCGGTGCCGAGCACGCGCACCGCGGCGGGGGGAAGGGCGATTTCCTCCTCCGCTTCCCGCAAGGCGGCGACCACGGGGCTGCCATCCTGCGGATCGATGCGGCCACCTGGAAACGCGACCTGCCCCGCATGCTGGCGCAACGTGTCCGTGCGCTGGGTCAGGATCACGCCGGGTTGCGCCCGGTCGGTGATGGCGATCAGCACGGCCGCCGGAGTCAGCGACGCAACCGGTTCGGGCGCGCCGTCGTCCGCTAGGAAGAAGGGCAGGGGCGGCGGGGTTTGGCTTGCAAGAGCGTCCGCCAGCCGTTCGGCCAGGCTCACGCGCTTGCCTCCATCGCGAAGAACGCGCCGTTGCTCCAGACGCCCAGCCGTCCGTCCAAGCCCGGCAGAGCTCGCTCGGCAAGCTCGTAGAACACCGATCGGGCTATCAGCGCTTCAAGTCCGGCACGGACCAGAAGATAAGGGCGCGGGCCATCGGCCCGATGGTCAAAGCGGAGCGGGTGGTCGGGGCCGGCCACGACCAGTTCACCCGTGTTCAGGCGAAAGGCGAGCTGCGCTTCAGCGCCGTCGCCCTCCGCCTTGCATTCAACCGCAACGAACGGAGCCTCCTCGACGGCGATGTCGAGCTTCTCGGCCGGCGTGACGAGGACGAAGCGCCCGTCCTGTTCGCGACGAAGAATGGTCGAGAACAACCGGGCCATCTCTGGTCGCGCGATCGCCGAGCCCTGGTGGAACCAGGTGCCATCGCGCGCGATACGCATGTCGCTGTTGCCGCAATGGGAGGGGTTCCAGCGCTCCACCGGCGGCAGCTTCGCTTCCGAGGCCAGCCTGGCAACATCTGCAAGGCTCAGGCTAGACAGGTCGGGCGGGGGCGGCATCGGCATCGAGCGGCAGGTAGGGACGGGCCGCGCTTGCGTCCAGTCAGGTAGCTGGGACGGGAGCGGTCAGCGCCGGACCGAGCTGTCCGGCTCCAGCCGGCACTCCCGCGCCACGCGCGAGCAGGCGATGCCGCTCCACGGGGCCGGGCAACCGCCACGACCCCGTTCGCGCGGCATCGAAGCCGAAGAAGCGGCCATAATATTCCGGGTCGCCGATCAACATCAGCGGCTGTTCGTCACCTGCGGCCGCAAGGGCACGGGCCACCAGCGCTCGTCCGATCCCGTCGCGCTGTCGCGCCGGGTCGACCGCAACCGGACCAACCATGACCAGGTCGGTACGGCGTTCGGCATCATCGAGGAAGCTTACCGGCCAGCACTGGATGGAGCCGACCAGAACCGCCCCCTCTATCGCGGCGAAGCTCAGTTCCGGCACCGCACTGGCCGTGCCCCGTACCTTATAAGCGGTGCGCGCGTGGCGATCGGGACCGAACGCCCGGTCGAGCAGATCCTCCACAGCGGCGGCGTTGACGGTGCCGATGGGCACGAGTTCGATCACGGCAAGTCCTCTTCGTACCCGCGGCGCGCGCGGGCGGGGCCCCTTAGCCCGCGATGGGTGGGACCGAAAGCGTCGCCTTTGACATGGCGGGCGGGCTGATACAGGCGCACGGCATGAACGACAGCCTTCAACTTGAGGTGCATGACGTCGAGGTTCAGGTGCTGACCGGCATCTACTCGGAAGAAACGCACCTACCCCAGCCACTCCGGATTTCGATCACGGCCGACCTCGACTGTCCGCGGCGCTTCGAGCCCGACACGCCGCTATCTGCTTCCAAGAACTATCTGGACCTCAAGCGCGCTGCGAGCGACGCCCTGCCCGCCGGGGTGCACTTCACGCTGATCGAAGCGGTGGCAGACCACATCTGCGAGACGTTGTTCCTGGGCGATCCGCGAGTGCAGCGGGTGGCGGTCAAGATCGTGAAGCTGGCCATCGCCGAAGCAGGTGAGTCGATCGGGATGACCTTGGTTCGTCACCGGGGCTAGGCGTCGCTCGGCCCGGCGCGACTCAGGACCGTGTTCGGCGGCACGGCCCCAAGGAGCTGAGCACGAATCGGTAGTCGTCCTGCGCCGCGGTTGCGTCATCCGGAGCGAGCTCTGAAGTGCTGCGATCAGGCAGCGACTGAGGCAAGCCGCAGGCGAGCCGGTACCAGAGCAATGAATTGGGACGGGGCGGGGCCGCGGCCTCGTCCACAACTTCGGACAATGCCACCGCCCAATGGCGCCGCTCGCCAGGCCGGGTGAGTACACTCAGAGATACCGGGCGACCGTCGGCAGTCGACAGGAAGATCTGCGTTTCACCCTCGCCGGGCAAGGACCCTGGGACGTGGAAAGCGTTGCCCACGCCAGTGATCCGCGGCGGCGTGTCCGCCGACACCGCTTCCGCGGCGACCGCGCGCACGGTCGCGTCGAGCGAAGCGCTCCAGGGTTGCTGTCCATCGGGAGCGGACAACTGCAACTGACCCGACGCGGCTGCCCCTGAACGCGCAAACGCCAGAACACGCATCTTCTTCAACTTCGGCAAGCGGCCGTCCTGACCGGGCGAAAGGTCGACCACATAGCCGATTCGCGGCGGAACCCCGCCGGCACCCCGGATCAGGGAGGTGATGTCGGCCTCGACATAGAATCGCGTGCGTCCCGGCGCGACATTGGCTGCTTCGGCCCCCTTGATCCGGCTGGCTGACCGAACCGTAGCATCAAGGATGACGGGGCTGCCGAGCACGAGATCGGCAACGTCGGCGTAGGACAGGGCGCTTGCAGCCGCGGCGGGAACGCCCGCCCGGGGCGCCGTGCCAGTTGGTAACGATTGTGGCAGCCCAGGGGCAGCGACGGTGGCGGAAAACAGGCCAATGGCGGTCAGAAATCGGCTGATCATGATCAATCGCTACGCCACTGTGCCTGAATGCGACAGAAATAAATCGGGATGGAGGCATGTGATGGTCGTATATGACTGACAAATGGTTTGCGTGAGCGAAGGGCTGGCGGTAGGAATTGGGAGCCGCCAGACGGAAGCTGCCGCCCGGTAGCGAGCAATTCCGCGCCGCCCGCCGGAGCGGCAGGCCGGCCGAGAAGGAGTTTCGTTGCTGAATGGCCTACACTGACCAGAAGATGTCCGGGGGCAAGATCGGGGCGATTGTCATCGTCGCTCTGATCCATGTCGCCCTGGGCTACGCCTTCATCACGGGGCTTGCGAGCAACTTCGTGAAGCAGGCGACGCAAAAGCTGGATACGTTCAACGTGGACGAGCCGCCGCCGCCTCCTCCCGAGGATCCGCCGCCCCCTCCACCTGACCAGCCCAACCTGCCGCCGCCGCCGACCACGGTGGTGACGCCGCCGCCGATCATCCAAACGCCGGTGCCCGCGCCGGTGATGCAGACGACGCCGGTGATTCCGCCACAACAGCCGACGTCGCCCCCGGCGCCGCCTGCCCCGCCATCGCCGCCGGCCCCTCCGGCTGCCCCGGTGATCAGCCAGCAGGCTTCGTCCAAGGGTGCGCCGCAGAGCTGGTACAGCACTGACGACTATCCTGCTTCTGCGCTTCGCGCCGAGGCGGCAGGCCGTGTCACCGTGCGGGTCACGGTGGATGCAAGTGGTCGCGTGTCGTCCTGTTCGGTGACTGCCTCGAGCGGCAATCGTGACCTGGATGACACCACGTGTCGCGTTGCACAGCGTCGGGGCCGGTACACGCCGGCCAAGGATCAGTCGGGGAACCCGATCCAGAGCACGTCTAGCTATAGCGTGCGGTGGGAAGTGCCCAAGGAATGACGCGGGTGGCGGGGCCTGGCCCCGCGGCCTGTCGGACTTGCCAGCTTTTGCGAATGCAATCTTTCTAAAGGAACCCTGAAACCATGATCACCACCATTCTGGCCGCGGGCGGGACCGCTGCCGCCACGGAGAACCAGTTCGGCCTCCAGCAGGCGCTGCGTGAAGGCGGCCTGATCTCGCAGTCGGTCTTCACCATCCTGGTGCTGATGTCGGTTGTCTCTTTCTACATCCTCTTCTCCAAGCTGTTTGAGCAGCAGAAGATACTGAACCAGGCAAAGCGCGTCCGTCAGAGCTTCTGGAGCTCGGCGAACCTGCGTGAGGGTTCGGCCAAGCTTGAGAAGAACTCGGCTTACAAGCAGCTGGTCGACGACGGCCTGACCGCTCAGGAGCAGCACTCGCGCCTGACCGATCCGGTTGAAGCCCATGACTGGCTGCACGGCTCGCTCGCTCGTTCGGAAGCGCAGATCAACTCCAAGCTCGGTGGTGGCCTGGCGTTCCTGGCAACCGTGGGTGCGACTGCACCGTTCATCGGCCTGTTCGGCACCGTGGTCGGCATCTACCGCGCGCTGATCAAGATCGGTGCGTCGGGCGATCCCTCGATCGACAAGGTCGCTGGTCCGGTCGGTGAGGCTCTGATCATGACCGCGCTCGGTCTGGTCGTCGCGGTGCCTGCGGTGCTCGCGTACAACTGGCTGCAGCGTCGCAACAAGTCGATCTCGGAAGACCTTTCGGCTTTCTCGAACGACGTGCTGGGCTTCCTCGCCTCGGCAGGTGCGGTGAAGCCGACGTCGGCCACGGCAGCAGCTCGTCCGACCCCGGCAGCGGCTCGCCCGACGCCTGGCACGACGACGGCCGGTGCGGCCGGCGCCGAGAAGCGCTCGTAAGTAAAAGGGGTGGGAGCGCCGCGGTGGCGCTCCTGCAACCTGCCGGCCCGACGGCAGCGCCAGCGGGTCGGCAATGAAGGATAGGATGACGCCCTTATGGCGATGAGCACAGGTGGAGACTCCACCGAGAAGCCGATGTCGGACATCAACACGACGCCGCTGGTGGACGTCATGCTGGTGCTCCTCATCATCTTCCTGATCGCGGTTCCCGTCGCCGTGCATACGGTGAAGGTGAAGCTGCCCGACGTCCGCTACGACCCGACCACCACCAAGCCAGAGAACGTCTCGCTGTCCGTGCAGAGCGGCGCGAGCGGGAACTGCGAAGTGTACTGGAACACGTCGCCGGTCACGCATGACGAGCTGCTCACCCGCGCGGTGGACAAGCTCAAGGCGGAGATCGCGCGTCAGGGTGGCGTCAACGCTGCCGGGCTGGAGCTGCCGGAAGTGCATATTCGCGGCGACGTGAACACGCCCTACCGCTGCATCGGCGCGACTGTTTATACGATGCAGCAGGCCGGCTTCGCCCGGGTCGGCTTCATCTCCCAGCCCGCCGTTGGCGGCTGACCGCGCAGGATCAGGAGAACTACCATGGCAATGAGTGGCGGCCGCGACGACGGCGAGCCGATGATGGAAATGAACACGACGCCGTTGATCGACGTCATGCTCGTGCTCCTCATCATGTTCATCATCACGCTTCCGATCCCGACCCACGCGGTGAAGGTCGATCTGCCGGTCAATTCAAAAACCCCGCAGAACCCGATCGATTCCGAGAAGAACAAGGTCACGATCGCCGCCGACGGCGCGATTGCGTGGAACGGTTCGCCGGTGAACGAACTGACCCTGCGTCAGTACCTCGACACAACGGCGGGGATGAACCCGGAGCCGGAGCTGCATTTCCAGCCCGACCCCACGGCGAAGTATGAGGTCGTTGATCGCGTTCTGGCGGTGATCAAGCGGTCCAACGTGACCAAGCTGGGCTTCATCGGCAACGAGCAATATCGCAACGATTTCTGATCGCAGCGGTATCGGCAAAGATCAGGGCGGTCCCGCGGGGCCGCCCTTTTTTGTGGATGTATGCGTTGATCGCCGTCGGCTCGTCGCAGCACGGTGCGCATGTCGGACTGCGCTCCACGTGACGGCCTGAGGCGGCGGGGACCGCGGGTGCACGCGTGCCTGTACCGACCGAACGTGGGCGTTAGTCCGATGCTGGCGTTTAGAGCAGTGCGACGGAGAGCCGGCCGTTATTTAGACCGAAGCCAAAAGCGATACGGACGGTAGGTGAGGGCAACTGAAGGTCGAACGGCTCGTTACGGGCCGGAACTGGCGGGCAGTGCCACTGCGACGATCAAGCTCGGGATAGGTGCCCCGTAGAGCGGCTTGTGTGCCAGGGGCGGCCTGAACAGCCACCTAAGCCCTACTCGAAGGACGTCGCCGGCCAACTCACGGAGAGGCGAGACTTACAGGAACGACTAAGTTGGCGCCGTCCCCCCAGCCCGCGCGATCCTACAATCGCGGGAGTGTCACGCCCCGCTGACCCATATACTTGCCGGCCCGGTCGGCGTAGCTCGTCTCGCAGGGCTCGCTGCCGGCTAGGAACAGGAACTGGCACGCGCCCTCGTTGGCGTAGATCTTCGCGGGAAGCGGCGTGGTGTTTGAAAACTCCAGCGTGACATGACCCTCCCACTCGGGCTCGAGCGGGGTGACGTTCACGATGATACCGCACCGGGCATAGGTGGACTTGCCAAGGCAAATTACGAGGACGTCGCGCGGCACGCGGAAGTACTCAACGGTCCGCGCCAGCGCAAAGCTGTTGGGCGGAATGATGCACACGTCCGTCTTGCGATCGACGAAGCTGTTGTGAGCAAAATCTTTGGGATCAACGAGCGCATTGTCGACGTTGGTGAAGATCTTGAACTCATCGGCGACGCGGGCGTCATAGCCGTAGGAGGACAAGCCGTAGGAGATGCAGTTCTCCCGCCGCTGCGCTTCCACGAATGGCTCGATCATGCCCTGGCCCAGCGCGTGCTCGCGAATCCAGCGGTCGGACATGATGCTCATTCAGGGATCCCGTCACGATGAACGTTGCGGACCACCTGCCCCGGTTCAGGGCACTCTACAAGCCTGAGCGCCGTGGGGGCGCTTAGGCCCCGACGCGCTCGCGGTGGCCGGGTTCGAAACCGTCAATCGCGAGTCGGACGATGCTGTCCGCGACGACCTCGGGCGGCTTCACGGTTTTGGGATCCTCACCGGGGTAAGCACGCTCCCGCATTGCAGTGCGGGTCGCGCCGGGATCAAGGACGGCGACGCGGACGCGGCTGATGGCGGCCATCTCGTCACCATAGGCCTCCAGCAACGTTTCGAAGGCGGCTTTGGTCGCGCCATAGGCACCCCAATAGGCCCGTGGCGCGCGGCCAACGCTGGAGGTGACACCGATCACCCGTGCCCCCGAAGAGCGGCGCAAGAGTGGGTCGAAGGCGGCGATCATCGCGGCCTGTGCGCTGACGTTTAACGTCAACAATGACGCGAGTTCCTTGGGATCGATCGCCGGCACCGCTGACAACGATCCGAGCTGGGCGGCGTTGAGCACCAGGATGTCGAGCGCCGGCCAGCGTTCCCCGACCGCTGCAGCAAGGCGGGCGATCGAGTCGCTCTGCGCCAGGTCCAGCGGCGCGATCGTGGCAGAGCCGCCGGCGTCAAAGATCTGCTGTTCGATGCTCTCCAGCCCCGCCGCGGTACGCGCAGTCAGCACCACATGCGCGCCACGTGCGGCCAGAGCCATTGCTGTCGCGGCGCCGATGCCACGGCTGGCGCCGGTCACAAGCGCCACGCTGCCGGCGAGGGAGGTATCAGTCATGGAAACAGCGGAACCTTACGAGACGCGTTCGGCGAGCATCGCGAACTGGTCGACGTCCGCGCTTTCGTCCTGGTCGGTGAGGGTGGTGGGATAGTCGCCGGTGAAGCAGGCATCACAATGGCTGGGCCGGATGTCCGCGCGCCGTGCCTCGCCCAATGCCTTGTACAGGCCGTCGATCGAGACGAACGCCAGGCTATCGGCATGGATGAAGTCGGTCATGCCGCCCAAATCCAGCTTGGCCGCGAGCAGCTTGGCGCGCTCAGGCGTGTCGACGCCATAGAAGCAGCTGTGGCGGGTCGGTGGCGAAGCAATACGCATGTGCACCTCCGCCGCGCCTGCATCGCGCATCATCTGCACGATCTTGAGGCTGGTGGTGCCGCGAACGATCGAGTCATCGACCAGCACAATCCGCTTGCCCTTGATCAGGGCGCGGTTGGCGTTGTGCTTCAGCTTGACGCCAAGGTGTCGGACCTGATCGCCGGGCTGGATAAAGGTGCGGCCGACATAGTGCGACCGAATGATGCCGAGTTCGAACGGAATGCCAGATTGCTGGGCAAAACCGAGCGCGGCGGGAACGCCCGAGTCGGGAACGGGAATGACGAGGTCGGCATCGACTGGCGACTCGATCGCGAGTTGCGCGCCAATGTTCTTGCGAACGTCGTAAACCGAGCGATCCCCCTCGATGGAGTCGGGGCGCG
>Ga0210040_10008334_pt1 | contig 12327 bp, 7 predicted proteins | sample CryGeyCG12114_NA_FD_185462 | JGI IMG/M metagenome (GOLD analysis project Ga0210040, IMG submission 185462) | Groundwater microbial communities from aquifer - Crystal Geyser CG19_WC_8/21/14_NA (SPAdes) (version 2) | ecosystem: Environmental > Aquatic > Deep subsurface > Groundwater | place: USA... | reverse complement strand
AGGGTTGGCTAATGTTAAATCAGAGTGCAACATACTAAATGAGGGTTGGCTAATGTTAAATCAGAGTGCAACATACTAAATGAGGGTTGGCTAATGTTAAATCAGAGTGCAACATACTAAATGAGGGTTGGCTAATGTTAAATCAGAGTGCAACATACTAAATGAGGGTTGTCTAATGTTAAATCAGTTTGCAACAGACTAAATGAGGGTTGGCTAATGTTAAATCAGAGTGCAACACACCAAATGAGGGTTGATTATTGCTAAATTACAGTGCGACACACTAAATAATGGTTGGCTAATGTTAAATGAGAGTGCAACACACTAAATGAAGGTTGGTTAATGTTAAAAGAGGGTGCGACAGACGTAATGAAGATGGACTAATGTTAAATGAGAGTAATAAGCATTATGGATAATGCAATACAATAAATCGGTATAAAAAGTTTAGAATTAAGATTCAATTTTGAAATTTTCTTATGGGAAGTAACATGGGGAAAATTTCGAAATTAAGGGAACCCCCTGTCATATTTTCTCATCGTGGTGTGATGTGTGATGCTCGGTTGCTTACGGTTGCATGGAAACCTTAAATGCCAAAATGACCAACCGAATTGTCAATTATCTCGTTAACAAAGAGTTTAACGGCTTAGACTCTCGGAGCAAGGGCACTCCGCACCTACTTGACGATCACTTTAAGGCTATTTTGAGGCATATCGGTTCAGTAGTTTCGGCCCGAGTTCATATAAATATGGTTTTTTGAAAACACAATTATAAGAGTAGATGACTAATGAACTAATGAAACGTTTCAAATTACTTACACCTTCGGATTTTCTTTTTAGGGATAGGATAGAACTGTATTCTGATACAATTCTGGTGGTTTTTTTATGAATACTTTTTTATGCAAGTTATTGTTGAATCTTTCTCTATAGACTCAGGCCTGCAAATAATCTTATTATAATTTTTACTATTGACCTTTCGTTTAGGTTTATTGCTTTTTTCATTTCAATATCAGTCATTATTACCACAAAGCTACATGATTTTTGTGTGGACAAAAAAATGCTTTACTACAGATCCAGTCCATCGAAACTACATTGCATAGCATCACCATCGATATTCAACATATCACATTTACCATTGAAACAACTTTCATCTGAAGTCAGCTTATGAAAATGACCTTGGAATTCAATTTCTAAAGGATGTTTTCCACACGGGTACATAGCTCCTCCCAGGCAAGTTCGTTCATCAGGACCGGGATATAATCCTCGGTATTCAAAATGTCCACAAACGCAAATGCCTCCCAATGCTAAACGATCAGTCCGATAACCAAGGTGGCAGTATTCAAAGTTTGATGCGTCACAATCGTTTGGATCATCTGAAAATAAGAGATTCAAAGTGAAGATATTGTACTGTTGAGATTTACTTCAACTTTTAACTTCCAACTATTTTTAATTGTTGCTCGTTTTCTTAATTCATACTCACAGCAGCGTTGCCCTAAACGACTGCATTCAGCTCTTCCTTTGAACAGACACAGTATAACAGTAACCACAATTAATGGATTAACGGAATACATTTTACTATATTTTTTCTGCTATTGTTTCAATCTTGTCTTTAACAACGAAAGCAGACATTCTAAAGTGTATTTGCACACCAGTAATTTGACTTCATTGATGAATAAAATCATTACTGCTTATCCTTATTTATTGCAAGTCATCGTCATTCTCGGAAATATTTATTTCAACAGAACTGTAAACAGACATGAAAAATAAGAGAGACATCAACCCGTGGTTTCACCATGTGAATAAACATTGGTTGGTCTGACAATAAAAACAATCACTTAAATCTTAATGAGGACAACTTATTGTGTGATTAGCTCTAGCTGTCGCGTTCATTCTAATTTTTAAAGACTTATTTTATTGGGTTACAGGATTTCAGAAAAACGCCGCTAAAACATCGTACAGGAGCACAGGCTCCATCTTTTTCATTATATAAGAAAAAAGTTCAAAGCTCTTATATTAAATCAATGCAAGCTGTCAATGTAGCTGTGTATTGAATTAGTTGTTAAAATGACTTTTTTTTCACATTATTCATTCACACAGCAGAACTGTCTGGTTGTATTATGACCCGCGTCTGCTTTTATGATCACATTAACACCATAAATATGGATTCTTGCATCCAAATTCGTCATTATACATCATCAATAGTTAAGTTAATAGTTAAGTTTAGACTTCGGAACACTTAATACGAATAGCGGAAGTTTCGATCCCAGAATTTGGAATTTGGAATATGAAATTTTGGTTACCCTCTGAAATGTCCAAAAAAAAGGTCAACAGAATATAATTTCAAACTAAAAAACGTCAACAAAACATAATGTCAAAAACCATAACGTCAAAATAAAAGACGTCAAACGATAATAAGTCAAATCAAAAATGGCCACAAGTCACAAAAGGTCATTGACATTACGATCACGCAATAAACAATGCCATAGTAACAATAGCGTATGGCTGCGAATATGCACTAAGCATGCGCACTGGAGAACAAAAAAAACTTTGCTACAACTCAATTATTATCTGAAAGCCAGGCAGCTCCAAGCAAAAAAAAATATAGAGATTTTGATGTGAAACTGCGTTCAGTGATTGATAATTATGGAAAAATACATATATTAGACTACATGTTGAATGTTGCATCTAATTTAAGTTACTACATTTAGTTTATGTCATTTTACTTAGACTTGGCCCGTTTAGTAAACGTTTAAAATTTGGCAAAATTTACGTTTAATTTTGAAACCGTAACCGCGTTTACGGTTAAAAATTCGACCCTCGGTTAGTTTACTAAAATTGCCGTTTAACAAATTACATTTTTTAAACGTTTTTTAAACGTTTATTGTGCTTCAAATTTATTTGTTAGCGATACAAAGATTCTAATGACAAGCAAAAACATCCAATATTTTTCATATATAATATTAACAAGTAGATCAGCTCTTTTTTTAAAAAAAAAATTAAATTAATTTTAAGGAGCATGAAGGCAGGCGGAAAATAATTTTTGAAAAAAAATTACCTGATAATCAGTAAAAATTTGCCAGAAAATTAACACCTACCTGCTCATTTTTTAGCAACGTTTTTGAGAAATAGAGTAAAATTGAAATATTTTTTAAAGAAATTTGGGCCAAAAATCGGCCAAAATACGGTTTGTGGCACAATCACTGTTGGGTTGCGCATTTCTCACCGGAAAATTTTGAAAATCCGTCCAATACCCCTAACATTTGTCCTTAACTGGACTTTCCACCCGTGTCATCTAGATATCGCAGCCGCATGCTGCGACGTGCGTATGAAGCACAGCCGAGTCTAAATCGAACCTCACTAGCCTCACTTATATTCGCGCGTATTTAGGATTGACTGAAGGCAAAGCGCTATTATTTTGTGAGCTTTTCAGATATGTAATAGCTAATTGCTTTTAAATTTTTCTTTTAAAAAAATTGAAATTAAACCAAAATAAACGTTTAGTATAGCAATTTTTGGTTAATTTAATTTCAAAACCGTCACCGCGTTTACGGTTAATTTTTGTACGGTTTTTACGTATAGTAAGCAAATGAAATTAAACGCGCGTTTAAACGTTTTTTAAACGTTTAATTTGTAAACGAGCCATACTCGTTTTATATTTCTCACTTAGTTTCGTAACTTAAAAAATTTGGTTTTCGTTACCACAGAAATCTCATGTTGACTAATAGATATACTTTGACATTATTTATAATTTGAGTAATTTTCATTTGACTTTTTTTAACTGTTGACTATTTTAGTTTTGACATTTAATTGTTGACATTTTTTATTTTGACATTTTTGTGTTGACATTATTTCGATTTGACGTTTTTATATGTTGACTATAGCAACGGTCACGGAAATTTTAGCGTTTGATTTATGGAATACTAGATTTTAGAATACAGAATTCGCGATGCGACAATTTGAATTCAGAGTTTGGAATATCCGACTTCGGAACACTCAATACGACTAGCGGAAGTTAATATCCCAGAATTTGAAATTTGGAATATGGGATTTTAGAGTTTGGATTATGCAACACTAGATTTTTTAATACCGAATTTGCAATGCAGAACTTTGAAATTCGGATTTTGGAATATCCGAATCGAAACACTGAATACGAATAGCGGAAGTTTGGATCCCAGAATTTGGAATTTAAAATATGGAATTTTAGAAACAGGATTATGCAATACTAGATTTTAGAATACGGAATTCACAATGCAGAACTTTGGAATTCGGAATTTGGAATATCCGACTTCGGAACACTCAATACGACTAGCGGAAGTTTAGATCCCAGAATTTGGAATTGGGAATATGGAATTTTAGAGTTTGGATTATGCAACACTAGATTTTAGAATACGGAATTTGCAATGCAGAACATCGGAATTTGGATTTTGGAATATCCGAATCGAAACACTCAATATGAATAGCGGAAGTTTAGATCCCAGAATTCGGAATTTGTAATATGGAATTTTAGAAACAGGACTATGCAATACTAGGTTTTAGAATACGGAATTTACAATGCAGAACTTTGGAATTCCGAGTTTGGAATATCCGACTTCGGAACACTCAATACGAATAGCGGAAGTTTAGACCCCAGAATTTGGAATTTGGAATATGGAATTTTTGAAATGGGATAATGTAATACTAGATTTTAGACTACGGAATTCGCAAGGCAGAACTTTGGAATTCATAGTTTGGAATATTCGACTTCGGAACACCCAATACGGAGAGCGGAAGTTTAGATCCCAGAATTTAGAATTTGGAATATGGAATTTTTGAAACAGGATGATGCAATACTAGACTCAAAGACTACGGAATTCGCAAGGCAGAACTTTGGAATTCAGAGTTTGGAATATTCGACTTTGGAACACTCAATACGAAAGGCGGAAGTTTACATCCCGGAATTTGAAATTCGTAATATGGAATTTGAAAGTTTGAATTATATAAAACTAGATTGTATATATACTAGCTAAAAAGCTCGTTCTACGCCCGGGTGGCTAACAACATAGACTGGAGCACAATCACAACATGACCTCGCAGATAGATTGAATAAGCAGTTTGATGAGAATAAAATGAGAATCAGGGTCCTTCAAAGTTGACTAAGGATGTCACAATGTTAAATAACAGTGACACTACGACAATGCTATAGAAATAACTAAAAGTGAAATCAATAAAGAGGGCTTACAGTGTTTATTAAGGGTTTTAAAATGTTAAATGAGGGTGCAACACACTAAATGAGGGTTTGTTAATGTTTAATCACAGTGCAACACACTAAATGAGGGTTGGTTAATGTTTAATCACAGTGCAACACACTAACTGAGGGTTAGCTAAAGTTGAATGAGAGTGCAACACACTAAATGAGGGTTGGTTAATGTTAAATGAGGGTGCGTCAGACGTAATGAAGATGGACTAATGTTAAATGAGAGTAATAAGCATTATGAATAATGGAATACAATAAATCGGTAAAAAAAGTTTAGAATTAAGAATCGATTTTGAAATTTCTTTATGGGAATGAACATGGGGAAAATGTCAATATTAAGGTGTCATATTTTCTCATCGTGGTGTGATGTGTGATGCTCTGTTGTTTACGTTTGCATGGAAACCTTAAATAACAAAATGACCGACTTAATTGTCAATTATCTCGTTAACTAAGGGTTTTACGGCTTAGACTCCCGGGGTAAGAGCACTCCGCACCCACTTGACGATCACTTTAAGGCTATTTTGAGGCATATCGGTTCAGTAGTTTTGGCCCGAGATCATATAAATATGGTTTTTTGAAAACACGATTATGAGGCCCGGATTGGTAGCTCGTACTAAGCTCTTCACTGAGGCCATACTTTACTAAGTATTAGGTTTTACTTTAAAAGTTTAGTAAAGTCCGGCGTATTTTTACATTTACCTAACAACTTACTTTGTTAAGTAAAGTGTTGCCGTATATTGTGCATGCTATCTTAAGTTTGTTGATTAGTAAGTTGTCAAGTGTCACCTTTCGCTATCAGTTGCACCTGGCAACTATTGTAATTTCAAGCCTCTGAAAAAATTCAATTTATTTTCAGTGACTTATTTTTGCTTAAATCCCGGTCAATATCAAACAAAAAGTCGGTAAAGTTTAAAAATTATGCTATTTCTGTAGATTAGATGCTAAATCAGGTACTGAAATGTAAAATTAGAGCCGAAAATAGAGCAAACATAAACGTAAGTGTGGGTCAGACCACACTTGACAAATTAAAGTATTTACTACTCTTTTTGAGTATATCCTGTTACTTAGGAAATGCTACAAATACGAATGCACCTTTTAGTAAAGGATTTACTAAACTTATCTAGGGTTTCCTTAGTGAGTTGTTTAGTGAGATGTAAAAATACGAAATTACAGTAAATACTTAATTTTTAAGTAAAGTGTGGGCAAAGTACGAGCTACCAATCCGGGCCTAAGAGTAGATAGTAGATTGAAAAGTGCTTTCAAAATCGTATTGAGAAGTGCATTGAAAAGCGCATTGAAAAGCACATTCAAAATCGTATTGAGAAGTTCATTGAAAAGCGCATTAAAAAGCGCATTGAAAAGCGCACTGAAAAGCGCATTGAAAAGAACATTCAAAATTGCATTGAAAAGCGCATTCAAAATCGTATTGAAAAGTGCATTGAAAAGCGCATTAAAAAGCGCATTGAAAAGGACATTCAAAATTGCATTGAAAAGCGCATTGAAAAGCGCATTGAAAAGCGCATAAAAGGTCAGGTTCAACATTTTACAAGAATTAATAGCTTTGCGTGTTGCTCTGACGAATGCTTGGACAAAAGTAATGTACAAAAAAATGCTTGCATTATCAAAAAGAATTACGACACATAACATGTAATACGTAACTGTAGAAAGTATGGCATACGACACATACAACTATAAGGGAAACATAAACTTTTGAGACGGTAAATACTTTTTAGCATAATACGTAAATGAGTAGATAAAAGTACATTCACAGGACAATGACTTGAGAAACGACTTAAAATAGAAATAACTTGGACGTTACAAACACCGCCCACATTAAAATGTCATATTTTAATAAAATAAAAAAAAACCTTGCACGCAGGAAAAAGGCGCGTGTCAGCTAACGAGATTATTAATTCACTTTTTGATAGTTTTTGAATAAGATTTCTACACTATATTCAACATTTGTCTTAGTGGATGGGTTGAATTGTCCCTGGATATGACCATAGTCAAGGCAATTTTATAACATTTTTGATAATTTTTGCCTGTGCTTTCGTTTCCCGAACTTTTTTTGGCTTGCAAAGGTATAGGTTTTGTTAAGCAAATATTTTCACACCATATTCAACTTTTATCTCAGCGGGCGGATAAAAATTTGTCTTAGTATGACCAAATTAAAAATGATTTATTAAAATATTGTGTTCCTGGCTTGCAGTTTTGTTTCCCAAATATTTTTGGACTCAAGGTTGGGTGAATATTGTTTGCATAAGCTTTGCACACGATGTTCAACAATTTTTGAGTGGACGAATTGATTTGTCCTAAGATATGACCGTAGTCAAGACAATTTAGTAAATTTTTTAAGATTTTTGCCTGTGTTTCGTTTCCCAAACATTTTTTTGTTCTCAAAGGTATAGGTTTTGTTAAGCAAAGATTTTCACACCATATTTAACTTTCATCTCAGCGGGCGGATAAAAATTTGTCTAAGTATGCCCAAATTAACAATGATTTATTGAAATATTGTCTTTCCTGACTTGCGGTTTCGTTTTCTAAATTTTTTTTTATCAAGTTTGACAAAAAATTTTTTTTTTGCTTTTAGTTTTGTTTACTACAATTCAGATTAGCGTTTTACACCATATTGGATTTATTCTTGTTTGGCGACTGAAAGTGTTCCTAATAATGGCCGTAGTCACGACAAATGTAAGACATATTCTTAGTTTTCAAACTGTTTTCAAGTGAAAAGGAGTTCTCTTTTGCCTATGTAAGCTTTTTACACCGTAAGTAATTTTTATTCGACAGGACAGATGGAATTATTCCTGACTACAATCAAAGTCCAGAGAATTCTCAGAATTATTTTTTTTTCCTTGTGCTAATGTTCTCCGCCAATAAGGATCATGAGAGACTGTCAAAAATAGTTCAAACAACGTTCCTTGACAACATTAAGCTTTTAAATGACTGAAAAAATGTTATCATCCCTATATGTGCCCGTAGTTAAGACAATGAAATAAATTTTCGGTGTTTTTTCTGAATCAAAGCTCTGCGCTATCTTCAAATTGACTTTTTTTAAAAACATTTTTATACATAGTTTTGTACGTAGACTTCAAAAAAAATATTTTAAAAAATATCAGAGCTCAAATTAAAAAAAATTAGCTGAGAATTTAAGGTTGCCATGGTGTCACAACCGCTGCAAACAATAGGGTTGGTCCCTGTCAATCCTCGATTATGTATGCTAAGTTTCAAAACAATCGGTTAAAATCTACAAAAGTTATCGTGTAAACACGAAAAACATTCGTCAAAGTAGTGATATAAGCGCTTGCTCCGCTGACACGCGCTAAAAAAGAAAACGAATAAAAAGAGCGTATGCACGAAACAATGACAACTGATCGCAATAGTTTAAAAACTTGGAATAAAAAAATACCTCCACAATGAGTCGACTAATGATACTGACAAGAGGGAACTGTTTGGGAGATTAAACCTGGGTCCCAATTACCGAAATATTATTCATTCACACAGCAGAACTGTCTGGGTGTATTTTGACCCGCGTCTGCTTTTATGATCACATTCACACCATAGTTATGGATTCTTGCTTCCAAATTCGTCATTATACATCATCAAATAGTTTAGTTAATAGTTAAGTTTAGATCCCGGAATTTGAAATTTGGAATATGGAATCTAAGAGTTTGGATTATGGAATACTAGACTTCCGAATTAGGATTTTGAATTATGTAATATCGATTTTCCAAAATGGATTTCATGTCATGGAAAATAAGATTTGAGGACACCTAATTTGCAATGCAGAACTTTGGAATTCGGAGTTTGGAATATCCGACTTCGAAACACTCAATACGAATAGCGGAAGTTTAGATCCCAGAATTTGGAATTTGGAATATGGAATTTTAGAAACAGGATTATGCAATACTAGATTTTAGACTACGGAATTCGCAAGGCAGAACTTTGGAATTCATAGTTTGGAATATTCGACTTCGGAGCACCCAATACGGATACCGGAAGTTTAGATCCCAGAATTTAGAATTTGGAATATGGAATTTTTGAAATAGGATGATGCATAACTAGATTCAAAGACTACGGAATTCGCAAGGCAGAACTTTGGAATTCAGAGTTTGGAATATACGACTTTGGAACACTCATGACGAATAGTGGAAGTTTAGATCCCAGAATTTGGAATTCGGAAAATGGAATGTTAGAGTTTGGATTATGCAATACTAGATTCTAGAATACGGAATTCGCAAGGCAGAACTTTGGAATTCAGAGTTTGGAATATTCGACTTTGCGGAAGTTTACATCCCGGAATTTGAAATTTATAATACGGAATTAGAAAGTTTGAATTATATAAAACTAGATTATATATATATATAAAAGATTGAAAAGTGCAATCAAAATCGTATTGAGAACTGCATTGAAAAGCGCATTGAAACGCACATTATAAATTGCATTGAAAAAAGCATTGAAAAGCGAACTGAAAAGCGCATTGAAAAGCAAACTAAAAAGCGCATTAAAACGCAAATTAAAAAGCGCATTGAAAAGCGCATTAAAAATCGCATTTAAAAGCGCATTGAAAATCGCATTGAAAAGTGCATTGAAAAACGCATTGAAAAGCGCATTGAAAAGCGCTTTGAAAAGTGCATTAAAAAGCGCATTGAGAAGCGCATTGAGAAGCGCATTGAGAAGCGCATTGAAAAGCGCATTGAAAACCGCATTGAAAAGCGTATTAAAAAGCGCATTGAAAAGCGCATTCAAAATCGCATTTAAAATATTATTTAAAAGTGCATTCAACAGTGCATTCAAAGGCGCCTTCAAATTCGCATTCAAAATTGCATTGAGAAGCGCATTGAAAAGCAATCTTGAAAGCGCATTCAAAGCACATTCGAAGTCAACTTTGAAGCGCATTCAAAGCACATTGAGTGGCATTTTAGGAAGCGCAATCAAAGCACAATAAATGGCATCTTTGAAAGCGCATTAAAAGCACATTAAGAGGCAATTTGAAAAGGCTTTCAAAACACATTGAAAGTCAACTTTGAAGCTTATTCAAAGCACATTCAAATGCAACTTTGTAGGCACATTAAAACGCAACTTGAAAGCGCATTGAAAGCACATGGATAGGCAATTTGAAATGGCATTCAAAACACATTGAAAGGACACCCAGAAAGCGCAATCAAAGCGAATTCATAGTCAACTTTGAAGCGCATTTAAAGCCCATTCAAAGTCAACTTTGAAACTTATCCAAAGCACATTGAGTGGCAACTTTGAAAGCGCATTGAGAGCTCATTGAATCGCAACTTTGAAAGCTAATTAAAAGGAAACTTTGAAAGCGCAGTCAATGCACATTGAATGGCAACTTTGAAAGTGCAGTCAAAGCATTATTGAAGGGCAAGTTTGAAAGCGCATTCAAAATATCATTCCAAAGTGCATTCAATAGTGCATTCAAAGGCACGTTTGAAACCGCATTCAAAATCGCATTTAAAATATTATTTAAAAGTGCATTCAACAGTGCATTCCAAGGAACCTTTGAATTCGCATTCAAAATTGCATTGGAAAGCTTATTGAAAAGCGCACTGAAGAGCGCATTAAAACTGCATTCAAAGCACATTGAAAGCATATTCAAAGCAAATTAAAAGGCAACTTTGAAAGCCCAGTCAACGCACATTGAAAGTCAACTTTAAAAGCATATTCAAAGCAACTTAAAAGGCAACTTTAAAAAAGCGCAGTCAACGCACATTGAAAATCAACTTTAAAAAAGCGCAGTCAACGCACATTGAAAATCAACTTTGAAAGCTCATTTAAGACACATTGAAAGGCAACTTTGAAAGCGCATTCAAAGCACATTCAAAGCACATTCAAAGTCAACTTTGAAGCTTATTCAAAGGACATTCAAATGCAACTTTGTAGGCACCTTGAAAAGCAACTTGAAAGCGCATTGAAAGCACATTGAAATGCAACTTTGAAAGCGCATTCAAAACACATCGAAAGGCAACTTTGAAAGCACATTCAAAACACATTAAAAATCAACTTTGAAAGCGCATTCAAAGGACATTCAAATGCAACTTTGTAGGCACCTTGAAAAGCAACTTGAAAGCGCATGGAGAGGCAATTTGAAAAGGCTTTCAAAACACATTGAATATCAACTTTGAAGCTTTTTTAAAGGACATTCAAATGCAACTTTGCAGGCACCTTGAAAGGCAACTTCAAAGCGCAGTGAAAGCACATTGATAGATAATTTGAAAAGGCATTCAAAACACATTGAAAGTCAACTTTGAAGCCCATTCAAAGCGCATTTAAATGCAACTTTGTAAGCACATTGAAAAGCAACTTGAAACCGCATTGAAAGCACATGGATAGGCAATTTGAAAAGGCATTCAAAACACATTGAAAGGACACCCAGAAAGCGCATTCAAAGCACATTCAAAGTCAAATTTGAAGCGCATTCAACGCACATTCAAAGTCAACTTTGAAACGCATTCAAAGCACATTGAGTGGCAACTTTGGAAGCGCATTGAAAGCACATTGAATAGAAACTTTGAAAGCTAATTAAAAGGAAACTTTGAAAGCGCAGTCAATGCACATTGAATGGCAACTTTAAAAGTGCAGTCAAAGCCTATTGAAGGGCAAGTTTGAAAGCGCTTTCAAAATATCATTCCAAAGTGCATTCAATAGTGCATTCAAAGGCACATTTGAAAGCGCATTCAAAATTGCATTTAAAATATTATTTAAAAGTGCATTCAACAGTGCATTCAAAGGCACCTTCGAATTCGCATTCAAATTTGCATTAAAGCGCTTTGAAAAGCGCATTGAATGGCAACTTTGAAAGCTAATTAAAAAGAAACTTTGAAAGCGCCGTCAATGCACATTGAATGGTACCTTTGAAAGTGCAGTCAAAGCATATTGAATGGCAAGTTTGAAAGCGCATTCATAAGCGCATTCAAAAGCGCGTTCAAAATATCATTCCAAAGTGCATTCAATAGTGCATTCAAAGGCACATTTGAAACCGCATTCAAAGTCGCATTTAAAATATTATTTAAACGTGCAATCAACAGTGCATTCAAAGGCACCTTTGAATTCGCATTCAAAATTGCATTGAAAAGCGCATTGAAA
>Ga0210040_10008333_pt1 | contig 12327 bp, 9 predicted proteins | sample CryGeyCG12114_NA_FD_185462 | JGI IMG/M metagenome (GOLD analysis project Ga0210040, IMG submission 185462) | Groundwater microbial communities from aquifer - Crystal Geyser CG19_WC_8/21/14_NA (SPAdes) (version 2) | ecosystem: Environmental > Aquatic > Deep subsurface > Groundwater | place: USA... | reverse complement strand
GCCGGCTTTCCTGCGAGGGCGGCGCCAGGGCGGATGGAGCCGGCAACCGGCCGGCGGGGGAGTCGTCCGTCCGCGCGGTTTCGGCGGGTGCCGGCGGTGTCACCGTGGACCCGGTCCCGGTGACAGTTGCCGGCGGCCGCGCTTCGTCCGTGCGCGGTGAGATGGATGGCGCGGCGGTTCCGGCCGCTGGCGCCGTGGGGCCGGCCACCGGCCTGTCCGGCACCGCAGCGGCGGGTGCCGGCAGCGCGGTGCTGGCGGGTGGCGAGACCGCGGCCGTGTCGGCGGGGCGGTTCGCGGGGGCAAGCCCCGTGCGCTCCTCGATCCAGGCGCGGAGGGGCGAGAGGCGGGCCAGCGGGCTGCCGGCCGGCGCGTCCCGCGAGCGGTCCAGCGCGAAGCCCGCCCCGCCCAGCACCAGCAGCGCCGCCACCGCATAGGTCCAGCCATGGCGGCGGCGCGGCGCCGCGGCCGGGGCCGGTTCCGCAGCCGGTTCGGCCAAGGCGGGGCGCGCGGCGGTCTTCGCCGCGACGGGAGTGGGAATGGGGGTGGGAATGCCGGGCTCCGCCGGCTCCCTCGCTGGGGGAATGGCCTCCGCCACCGGTTCGGCCGGCGGGAGGGGGGCGGGCATCGCAGGCTCTGGCACGGTCACGGGAAGCACCGGAGCCGGCTGCGGGGGGATCACGAGTTCATCGGCGGGAAGGGAAGCCGGTGCCGGCCCGCTTTCCACGGCGGACCGTTCCGCCGCGTCCGGCTGCGCGGGATCGGCCGGCGTCTCCGGGTTGGGGAGGATGGCCGGGGCAAGCGGCTCCACCTCGTCCAGGGCCTCCGCCTGGGCACGGGGCCGTGCCGGGCCGGGGGGCAGCGGGTCCTCGCCGGCGGGCGTGGCCTGAGGGTTCTCGTCCGGCGGGGTGAGGCCAGGATGCCTCTCGCCCGGCGCCAGCCATGAGGCGCCGGCCCAGCGCGCGACGGCATCCACCAGATGGGGGCGGTCCGCCGGCGGAGGCTCCCCGGGGGCACGGGGCTGCGGGGCCGGGCGTTCGGCGAAGATCTGCGGGTCTGACGCCGGACGGACAACATGGGCGGAACCGGCCGCGTGGCGTGTCGCCTCCACCACGTGGCGGGCGGTCACCTCAGGGGCGTGGTCGAGCGAGGCGGCGAAGGCCGCCGCCGCGGTGAGCACGTTCACCAGGCGCGGCACCCCGCCGGAGCGCGTGGCCAGCTCCTCCACCGCCTCGGGCGTGAAGAAATCCGGCGCGTAGCCGGAGGCGCCGAGGCGCGCCGCGATGAAGCCGGACAGCTCCTCGCGCGGGACGGGGTTGAGCGTGACGGCCACCGCCGGGCGCCCCAGCGCGTCCAGCCGGCGCAGCAGGGGCGGCAGGCCCGCGAGGATGCGAAGGCCTCCCTCCTGGCCCGCGGCCTTGCCCCGGCCGAGCACGGAGGCGAGTTCGGCATCGCCGGCCCGGTCCGCCTCGTCCAGCAGCACCGCGGCCGACGGATCGGGAGCGTCTCCCTGGGCGAGGCGGAAGGTCAGGAGGTCATGGGTGGTGCGCAGCAGGTGGACGGTGGCCTGCCGGGCCCGGAGCAGGTCGGCCAGCTCCCCCATCAGCAGGGTCTTGCCGGTTCCGGCGGCGCCGATCACGGCAATGGTGCGCGCCCCCGCGTCCAGAGCCGCCATGGCCTGGTGGCGCGCGTCGTTCAGGCCGGAATGCGGCACAACCTGGCGTGCGGCTTCGGGGGAGGGGATGGGCAGCGCCGGGTCTGAGGCTGCGTCGTTCGGGTGGCTCAATCGAAATCCTCGCCCAGGCGGCAGAAGGGGGTCATAGCCCAGAACGGCGCGAGTCCGGCATCCCCGTGCTTCCCTGGCGGGGAGTTGAAGGAAGCGGCGGCGGCTCAGCGCGCCCCGGGCACCTGCCGGGTCGCCAGGAATTCCTCGAAGGTTTCGCCGCGCATCTCGGCGTAAACCTCGAGGTTGGAGCGGCTGGCGGTGCGGGCGAACTTCTCCAGCACAAAGAAGTTGGCGCCGTAGCGGATCAGGCCGATCCAGTCGCGGTCGAGAACCAGCTTCGTTTCCTCGGGCGTGAGGCCCGCGCGCGCGCAGGCGGCGGGCTCGTCGGCCAGGAAGGCATCGCGGAAGGCGGCGTCCTTCATGTTCCAGAAGAAGCGGTTGAGCCGGAGCCGCTCGCGCGCCGTCGCGATGTCGAAGGCATAGGTGCCCCCGATCTCCTCCACGCCCGCGAGCTGCGGGTTGGATGCGACGGCGGGCGCCGTGGAGGCGGTGTCGCCCTTCTCCTCGAACACCAGCACCGTCATCGCGGTGGTGGTGGCGAGATAGTAGTTCTGGTGGACCTTCTCGATCCTGTCGCTGAGCGCGCCGCGCATGGCGAGCCACATGATGACCTCGACGCTCTCCGCGCCGCCGAGGCGGATGTAGTCGACGTGCCTCATGTTCGCGAGCGTCATGGGATCGTGCTCGATCAGGTCGATGAAGCGCATGTCCCAATCCGTGTCGTTGAAGCCCGTGCGCTCGCCGTGCACCTGGTGCGAGAGGCCGCCCGTGCCGACCACGACCACCGAGAGGTCCTCGGGGTAGGATTCGATGGCGCGGCGAAGGGCCTTTCCCAGCTTGAAGCAGCGCATGGCCGTGGGCAGCGGGTATTGCACCACGTTGATCTCGATCGGCACCACCGCGCCCGGCCAGCCATCCTTGTGCGGCCAGAGCAGCGGGAGCGGCGAGAAGACGCCGTGGTCGAGCGGGCGGTCCTGGAAGACGGCGGGGTCGAACTCCTCGTTCACCAGGGATTCCGCGATGTGCCTGGACAGGCCGGGATGGCCGGGCAGCAGCGGCAGGGGGCGGCGTCCCGCGCCTTCGTCGGCCACGTCGTAGCTCGGCGCCACGCCCACCGCGAAGGTGGGATAGAGGTCGTAGAAGAAGGCGTTCAGGTGGTCGTTGTAGAAGAAGACGAGCACGTCGGGCTTCTTCTCGGCCAGCCAGCGCTGCGCGGGCTCGTAGCCGCGGAACAGCGGCGCCCAGTCGGGCACGTCCTGCTTCCCTTTGTCATAGGCGACGCCGATCGTGGGCACGTGCGAGGTGCCGATCCCACCGATGATCCTGGCCATGCAGCGGTGCTCCCCTTTTTTCGCCCGGCCGGTGGCCTGGGCTTCGGTGCGTGGTTTTTGTCGTCGCTCCCCGCGCGGACGGCCAGGGCCACGGCCACGGCCAGTGCGCTGCGGGCTGCGGCGCTGGCGAGGTGCGGCCTCCGCCCGCGGCAGCCCGGGCCGGCCATGAGTTGTCATGACAGCGGCCAGCCGGGTGCCGTCACCGCTCTCGCAGCGGGACCACGCCCGCTTCCGCTGCGAGGCGGTCGAGTTGGGCCATCAGCGGCGCGGGCAGCGGCACGCCCCTGGCCGCCCTGTCACGCCGCCGCTCGGCGCGAAGCTCGCCGGGGGTGCGGATGCGGTCCACGCCCGGCAGCTTCGCGGAGTTGCGGAGGTCCGCCAAGTGGCGCGACACCTCGGCCTGGAAGGCCGCGGGGTCGAGGAAGCGGGACACGTCGAGGGCGATGAGGACGTGGCCGGTTTCCGTCACCGTGCGGTCGTCGGCGTTGAAGTCCACCACGTCGCGCCCGAAGGCCGCGCGGTTGAGCGGGCCGGCGAGGAGACCGAGCACGAGGGCGAGGCCGCTGCCCTTGTAGCCGCCGACGGGAAGCAGGATGCCCTCGTGGCTGCGGGCAGGGTCGGTCAGGGGCTCGCCGGTGCGGGCGTCGATCATCCAGCCTTCGGGCATGGGGGCGCCGCGGAGGGCGTGGCCCTTCACCGTGCCGTAGGAAACGACGGTGGTGGCCATGTCGAGCACGACCGGGTCGGCCTCGCCCATGGGGATGGCGATGGCGATCGGGTTGGTGCCGAGGAGGGATTCGGTGCCGCCCCAGGGGGCCATGTGGTTGGCGCTGGCGACCACGGTGTAGATGCCGACCATCCCGGCCGCGAGCGGCAGGCAGGCATGGACGGCGCCCGAGCCCGCGTGGTTGGAGCCCCGCGCACCGACCCAGGCGATCCCGGCCTCGCGCGCGATCTCCATGGCCGTTTCGGCCGTGCGCGACATCACGAGGTGGCCGAGGCCGTTGTCGCCCTCCACCATCGCGACGGCGGGGGCCAGGCGGCGCACGGTGATGTCGGGCCGGGGCTTGGCGCCGCCGGCGCGGAGGCGGCGGACGTACTGGGGCAGGCGGAAGATGCCGTGGGCATCGGCGCCGGTGAGGTCGGCTTCCACCATGAGCTCGGCGGCGCGGGCGGCATCGGCGGGGCGCAGGCCCTGTGCGGCCAGGATATCGGCGGCGAAGGCGATCATCGCCTCGGCGCGTTGGCGGGGAAGGGTCGCGGCGGTGGCGTCGTCGAGGGCCATGGGGTTCAGGCCGCGACCGACGTGCCGAGGAGGCGCCGCGCGTTCCCCGAGAGCATGGCGGCGCGGGCGTCGGCGTCGGGGATGGCCTCCTCGATCTCCTCCACGCCGCGGGTGGTGCCCATGTCGAAGGGATAGTCGGTGCCGAAGAGGATGCGCTCCGGCCCGACCTCGTCCAGCAGGAAGCGCAGCGCGCCGGAGGCGTGGGTGATGCTGTCGTAGAGCAGGCGGCCGAGGCTTTCGGCGGGGTCGCCCTTCAGGCGCGCGCGGGGTTCGGGGCGCACCTTCCAGCCGTGGCGGAAGCGGCCGGCCTGGAAGGGCACGAAGCCGCCCGCGTGGGACAGGAGGAAGCGGATGCTGGGGTGCCGCTCGATCACGCCGCCGAAGATGAGCGAGGCGGCGGCGATGGTGGTTTCCAGCGGGTTGCCAACGAGGTTCGTGAGGTAGTAGCCGCGCATCCGCTCTGCCGCGACCACCTTGTGCGGGTGGACGAGGACGAGCAGGGCGTGGCGGTCCAGCACCTCCCACACGGCATCCAGCGCGGGGTCGTCGAGGTTGCGGCCGGCGATGTTGCTGCCGAGGTGCAGGCCGCGCAGGCCGTGGGCCGTGACCGCGCGCTCGATGGTGGCCGCGGCGCGGGCGGGGTCCTGCATGGCGGCGGTGGCCAGGCCCATGAAGCGGTCGGGGTGCTGGCGGCAGAGGGCGCCGATGGCCTCGTTCTGGATTTCCGCGACCGTGCTGGCCGCGCCCGCATCGGCCTCGTAGAGGAAGGTGTGGGGGATGTTGCAGACGACGTGCATGTCCACGCGCTGCGCGGCCATGTCGGCGAAGCGGCGCTCCAGGTCCCAGGCGGCGCGGGGGAAGGGGTTCTGCTTGACGTCGAGAATTTCGAGGATGGCGGATTCGTCGTCCACGCGCGTCAGCTTCGGGGCGAGGGAGGGAACGTCCCGGGCGATGGCGGCGATCATCGCCTCGGTCAGGATATGCGTGTGGGCGTCGATCACGGTCATGGCGTTTTCCTCCGGCCCGGCCCTGCGGCGGCGCCTTGTTAGTACCTTATAAGATGAATCCGGTTGGGCCAGGTCAAGCGCCCGCCTCCCGGCGGAGGGTGCGGCTGAAGGAGAAGCTGTCGGCGCGGTAATAGGTGCGCGCGCATTCGATGGCCTGGCCCGTGGCGTCGAAGGAGACGCGCTCGGTGAGCACCAGCGGCTGGTGGGGGGCGATGCCCAGCAGGCCCGCGCGGAAGGCGTCGGCGCGGATGACCTCCATGCTTTCCCGTGCTTCCTGCGCCACGAGGCCGAAGACGCCCTCCAGCAAGAGGTGGAGGGGGCGGGACAGGTCGGTGTCCAGAAGGTCCGGCGCCAGGGCGGCGGGCACGAAGCAGGTGCGGATGGCGGCCGTGCCGCCGTCGCGGTCCAGCACGCGGCGCAGCTTGTGGGCGGGGGCCTCGGGGGCGATCCCCAGGCGTGCCGCCACCCAGCTTGGCGCGGGTACGGTTTCGGCGGCGTGGAGGCGGATTGTGCCGGGCGGCACCTGGTCGAAGGCGCTGGCGAGGAAGTGGCCGCCCTCCGGCAGCGGCGCGTCGCGGCGGGCGAGGCGGACAAAGGTGCCGCGGCCCTGCTGGCGGTGCAGCAGCCCTTCATCGGCCAGGGAGGTGACGGCCTGGCGCACGGTGATGCGGGACAGGCCGTAATGGGCGCAGAGTTCGGCCTCCGTCGGGATGCGGTCGCCCGGGGCGAGGTCGAAGGTGATGAGGTCCCGCAGGGCGTGCTTGAGCTGCAGCCAGAGCGGGATGGCCGGGCCGCCCCGGAGGGGGCGCAGGATCGGCGGGCCCTCGGCCGCCCCGGCCTCGCCGTCCATGTCTCTCGCTCTCCCCGGAACGCGCGCTTGACACCTGGCCGGTTGGATATGTCTTGTGTTGTCTTAAGGCAAGGGTGGCGGAGCAACCGCCCCAGGGGGAAACGCGATGCGGCGATGGCTTCTCGCGCTGGTCATGGGCGCGCTCTCGGCCACGCTCTCGCCGGGAGGCGTCGCCGCCCAGGCGTCCTATCCCGACCGGCCTATCCGGGTGATCGAGCCGCTGGCGGCGGGCAGTGCCGTCGATGTGGTCGTGCGCATCGTGGCGGACCGCATGGGCGACCTGCTGGGGCAGCGCCTGCTGATCGAGAACCAGACGGGTGCCTCCGGCATGATCGGGATGCGGGCGGGGGCGCGGGCGCCGGCGGATGGCTACACGCTGCTGGCGGTGAACGACGCCGTGCTGACCATGCTGCCCAACCTGAACGCGCAGGCCGGCTACGACCCGCTGCGGGACTTCGCGCCGGTTGGGCAGATCGTGCGCATCCGCTGGGCGCTGGTGGCGCATCCCTCGGCGCCTGCGCGGGACGTGGCGGGCCTGATCGCGGCGGCGCGGGCGCAGCCCGGGCGGATCGACTATGCCTCGGGCGGGGCGGGCAGCCCGCAGCACATCGCGATGGAGATGTTTCTCCAGAAGGCGGGGGTGCGGATGAACCACATCTCCTATCGGGGCGCGACGCCGGCGCTGACCGCCGTGACGGCGGGGGAGGTGCCCTACGGCTTCTTCGGGCTGCCGACGCCCAACAGCTTCGTGCGGGACGGGCAGTTGCGCGTGCTCGGCACCGCCGGGCCCGTGCGGATCGACGCCTTCCCGGATGCGCCCACGATCGCGGAGGCCGGGGTGCCCGGCTTCGCCTTCTTCACCTGGGGGGCCTTCCTCGCGCCGGCCGGCACGCCGCCCGCGGTGGTGGCGCGGCTGAACGCGGCCCTGCGCGAAACGCTGGCCCAGCCCGCCGTGCGGGAGCGGCTGGAGGGGCTGGGCTACGAGGTCGTCGGCAACGCGCCGGAGGACTTCGCCGCGGGGCTGGCGCGCGACCACGCCGCCATGGCCGATCTGATCCGCGCCGCCGGGATCCGGATGGAATAGCGGGCGAAGCCGAAGGGACATGTTCATGCCGGCCATCCATCGACGCCTTCTCCTGGGCTCCGCCCTTCTGGCCGCCGGGCGGCCCGCGCTGGCGCAGGCCTGGCCCTCGCGCCCGGTGCGGCTGGTGGTGCCGCTGGTGCCCGGGGGCACGACGGACCTGATCGCGCGGGTGATCGCCGATCCGCTGGGGCGCGCGATCGGGCAGAACGTGGTGGTGGAGAACCGGCCTGGCGCCAATGGCTGGATCGCCAATGACCATGTCATGCGCGAGCGGCCGGACGGGCACACGCTGATCGTCAACAACGTTTCCACCCATGGCATCAACTCCGCCATGGCGGGGGACCGGGCGCTGGTGCCGTCGCGCGGGCTGGCGCCCATCACCAACCTGATCGAGGCGGCGCAGCTGTTCCTGGCGCCGGCCGATTTCCCCGTGAGCTCGCTGGCGGAGTTCGTGGCGCGCGCCAAGGCTTCCCCCACGCCGCTGGTCTATGCCTCGGCAGGCGTCGGCTCCTACCAGCACATCGACCTCGAGACCTTCGCCCGGCGGGCGGGCATCAGCCTGACCCATCTGCCGCTGCGCGGCGCGGGGGAGATGGTGCCGGTGATGCTGCGGGGCGACGCGCAGATCACCGAGTTCAACATCTCCTCGGCCATGCCGCATATCCAGGCGGGGCGGCTGCGCCCCCTGGCGGTGGTCTCGCGCGAGCGGGTGGCGCAGTTGCCGGAGGTGCCGACCACGATCGAAGCGGGCTTTCCCGACCTGGTGACCACCCTGTGGAACGGGTTGTTCGCGCCGCTGGGCACGCCGGCGCCCATCCTGGCCACGCTGCACGCCGAGGTGACGCGCATCCTGCGCGACCCCGAGGTGCTGGCGAACCTGGAGCGCCAGGCGGTGCGGGCCACCCCGAGCGGGAGCCCGGCCGCCTTCGCGGACTACGTCGGCGCGGATGTGGCGCGCTGGACGGCGCTGACGCGGGAGTTCAGCATCGCCCTGAACTGAGGCCCCGGTTCCGTTCCAGCCCGGGAGTTCCTGTTTCCCGGACGCCGGATGGCACGTCGCTTGCTGCGCCCTGGCCCAAGGGGCAGCGGCCCAGGACATGCGGGAACGGGATGCACGGCGCCAGCGTCGAACTCATATCGGTCACGAAGCGCTACGGGGCGGCGCTGGCGGTGGATTCCGTCAGCCTGAGGATTCCCGAGGGCTCCTATTGCTGCCTTCTGGGGCCTTCGGGCTGCGGCAAGACCACCACGCTGCGGATGATCGCGGGGCATGAGACGGCCAGCGACGGCAGCGTGCTGATCGGCCCGCGCGAGGTCGGCCACCTGCCGCCGGCCGCGCGCGGCACGGCCATGATGTTCCAGTCCTATGCCCTGTTCCCGCACCTGAACTGCCTGGACAACGTCGCCTTCGGGCCGCGCATGCGGGGCGTGGACAAGGCGGCGCGGCAGAAGAAGGCGCGGGAGATGCTGGCGCTCGTGCGGATGGAGGGCTTCGCCCACCGCCTGCCCGCGCAGCTCTCCGGCGGACAGCAGCAGCGGGTGGCGCTGGCCCGGGCGCTGGTGACCGAGCCCTCCGTGCTGCTGCTGGACGAGCCGCTGAGCGCGCTGGACCCCTTTCTCCGCATCCAGGTGCGGGCGGAGCTGAAGCGGCTGCAGGCGGAGCTGGGGATCACCTTCATCCACGTCACCCACAGCCAGGAGGAGGCCATGGCGCTGTCCGACCTGGTGGTGGTGATGAACGGGGGCCGGATCGAGCAGGCGGGGACGCCGCGCGAGGTGTTCTCCCGCCCCGACACGGCCTTCGTCGCCCGCTTCATCGGCGGGCACAACGTGATCGCCCCGCGGGCCGGCGGGATGGTGGCGGTGCGGGTGGACCGGATGCGGCTCTCCCCGGGCGCCATGCCGGCCACCGCGGCCTCGCTCGGTGCGCGGGTGGAGACGGTGGAGTACCAGGGCTCCTTCGTGCAGCTCCGGCTCCGCCCGCTCGACCCTGCCCTGGGCACCACGGAGCTGTTCGCCGTGATCCCCGACGACGCCTTCGCCGCCCGGCCCTTCGCGGTGGGCGATGCCGTGACCGCGCGCTGGGAGGCGGGCGATGCCCATCCCCTGCGCGATGCGCAACCGCCGGCCGCCGCGCCGGCCCTGGAGGAACTGACGCCATGACCGATACCAGGCATCCCGGCCGGCGCGACATGCTGCGCGCGACGGCGGGCCTTGCCGTGGCCGGCGCCGCGACGCGCCTGGCTGCGCCCGCCGTGCACGCGCAGGAGCCGGTGGTGCTGCGCTATCTCGGCACGGCCGTGAACCAGAGCGCCGAGATCGCCGCCAAGGCCAAGCAGGACCTGGGCATCACCATCGAGTACATCCCGGTCACGACGGACGACGTGATCCGCCGCGCGGTGACGCAGCCCAACACCTTCGACCTGCTGGACATGGAGTATTTCTCCACCAAGCGCGTCGCGCCCTCCGGCAACCTGCAGGGGATCGAGGCGCGGCGGATCAAGCTGTTCGACAAGATCACGCCGGTGTTCACGCGCGGCGTGACGGCGGGCGGCAAGACCTTGGGCGACCAGGGCACCGCGCCCAAGAAGGTGCAGTTCCTGGCCGGGCGCAACTCGCGCGAGTTCGCGTCCTCCCCCACCGAGTGGATGTCGCTGATCCCCACCACCTACAACGCGGACACGCTGGGCATCCGCCCCGACCTGATCGGCCGCCCGATCGAGAGCTGGTCGGAGCTGCTGAACCCGCAGTTCAAGGGCAAGGCGTCCATCCTCAACATCCCGTCCATCGGCATCATGGACGCGGCGATGGTGATGGAGGCGACGGGCCGGTACAAATACCCGGACAAGGGCAACATGACGCGGCCCGAGATCGACCGCACCATGGCCATGCTGACCGAGGCCAAGAAGGCCGGGCAGTTCCGCGCCTTCTGGTCCGACTTCAACGAGAGCGTGAACCTGATGGCCTCGGGGGAGACCGTCATCCAGTCCATGTGGTCGCCGGCCGTGACCAAGGTGCGCAGCCAGGGCGTGGCCTGCGTCTACCAGCCGCTGCGCGAAGGCTATCGCGCCTGGGCCTCGGGCTTCGGCATGCCGCGCACGCTGGAGGGGCGGAAGCTCGATGGTGCCTACGAATTCATCAACTGGTTCCTGTCCGGCTGGGCCGGCGCCTTCCTGAACCGCCAGGGCTACTACTCGGCGGTGCTGGAGACGGCGCAGGCCAACATGGAGCCCTATGAGTGGGCCTATTGGATGGAGGGCAAGCCGGCCGCGCAGGACATCAAGGCGCCGGACGGCTCGCTGCTGGAAAAGGCTGGCACGGTGCGCGACGGCGGCTCCTATGAGGAGCGGATGGGGCGCGTGGCCTGCTGGAACGCGGTGATGGACGAGAACACCTATCTCATTCGAAAGTGGAACGAGTTCATTGCCGCCTGAGGAGGGGGCATGATGGATGGCGGGGCGCGCGTGTCCGGCATGACCGTGAAGGACGCGCGCCCCGTGCGGCGCGGCAGGGGGACCGCCTATTGGCAGGCGGCGCCCTTCGCGCTGCTGTTCCTGCTGTTCTTCATCGTGCCGCTGCTGCTGACGGTGGCGGTGTCGTTCTGGCGGTTCGACGACTATGTGCTCAGCCCCGACCTGAACCTCGATGCCTACCGGGAGGTCTTCGAGGGCTGCATCGACAAGCTGCCGTCCCTTTGCGTGACCTTCGCGACCTATGTCTCCACGCTGCGCTTCGCGCTGATGGCCTGGGCGATCACCCTCGTGCTCGGCTTCGGCATCGCCTATTTCCTGGCCTTCCACGTGCGCAGCGTGCCCATGCAGATGGCGCTGTTCCTGTTGTGCACGGTGCCGTTCTGGACCTCCAACATCATCCGCATGGTGGCCTGGGTGCCGCTGCTGGGGCGGAACGGGCTGGTGAACCAGGGATTGCAGGCGGTGGGGCTGACGCGCGCGCCGCTGGACTGGCTGCTCTACTCCGAGTTCTCGGTCGTGCTGGCCTTCGTGCACCTTTACACGCTGTTCATGATGGTGCCGATCTTCAACTCCATGGCGCGCATCGACCGGTCGCTCATCGAGGCGGCGCGGGATGCCGGGGCCTCGGGCTGGCAGACGCTGTGGAACGTGGTGATCCCGCTCTGCAAGCCCGGCATCGTCATCGGCTCCATCTTCGTGCTGACCATCGTGATGGGGGACTTCGTGACGGTGGGGATCATGGGCGGGCAGCAGATCGCCTCGATCGGCAAGGTGATCCAGGTGCAGATGAGCTATCTTCAGTTCCCGATCGCGGCCGCCAACGCGGTGGTGCTGCTGGGCATCGTGCTGCTGATGATCTGGGCGCTGACGCGGCTGGTCGATATCCGGCGGGAGCTGTGATGAACCGCGACGGCGACCGCCGCCCGGCCTCCTTCTGGTGGCTGGCGGCCCTTTTCAGCGTGTTCGTGCTGTTCCTCTACGGGCCGATCCTGGCGATCGTCGTGCTGAGCTTCCAGGGCCCCTCGGGCGGGCTGACCTTTCCGATGAATGGCGTTTCCACCTTCTGGTTCTCCAAGCTCTGGCAGGGCGTGGGGGTGGTCGACATCTGGGCGGCCTTCGGTCGCTCTCTGCGGCTCGGCGCGGTGGTGATGCTGCTGACGGTGCTGCTGGCGCTACCGGCAGGGCTGGCCTTCCGCAAGCGCTTGATCGGGCAGGGGGCGCTGTTCTATGTGGCGGTGGCCAGCCTGATCGTGCCCTCCATCGTGGTCAGCCTCGGGATCGGGCTGGAGTTCCGCATCCTGGACGACGCGGTGAAGGCGCTGGGGGAGGCCACGGGTTGGGACTTCCTGCGGCGCTACGAGACCTCGGCGGGTCTCTATACGTCGGCACTGGGGGCGCACCTGACCTGGACGCTGCCCTTCGGGCTGCTGATCCTGTTCGCGGTCTTCAACCGCTTCAACCCGGCCTACGAGGAGGCGGCGCGCGACCTGGGGGCGACGCCCGCGCGCACGCTC
>Ga0210040_10008332_pt1 | contig 12328 bp, 2 predicted proteins | sample CryGeyCG12114_NA_FD_185462 | JGI IMG/M metagenome (GOLD analysis project Ga0210040, IMG submission 185462) | Groundwater microbial communities from aquifer - Crystal Geyser CG19_WC_8/21/14_NA (SPAdes) (version 2) | ecosystem: Environmental > Aquatic > Deep subsurface > Groundwater | place: USA... | reverse complement strand
AAAAAAAACATGAAAATAACAACAACAATCATAATGTGTGAACAAAATCTCACCTCACTCTCCAAACGTCGAATCTCCGCTTCCAAAGCGATTCCTTGTCTCTCCAATTCTTTTTGCTGCACTTCCAGGTCCGAGTACTCAATTTTAATATCATCCAGTGGTAATGGATCAACTTTGCGTTTGGGTGGAGGTGCTCGCCTCTTCTTGCTCCGACCAAACGAGGATGAAACAGAGCCGGCTGAGTTAATTTTCAACCCTTTCAGTAGATCAGGAGAGGCTGGAATTAATTTCCTACCCGTCTTTGGAGTTTCAACTAAAGCCGTCACACTAGCACTATTATTCTCTCCCTGAGGCTCTTTTGTTTTCTCCTCCACAGGGGATGGGATAGAACTCCTTTTCTTCAAAATGGATTTCGGACTTGCCGGAGCCAACTCTACTCCATTGAGCATCACAACTTTGGAAGGTTCTTGTTTTTCTGGCCCCGTTCCCATCATATTTGGAGGTAGGGGAGCCCTTCTTTTCTTCTTGGAAGGAGCCGAGGATACCGAACCTCCTCCAAGGCTGTCTACATCACTAGAATTGTACGATCTATTCTGCAATGGAGTTCCACTCAAACTCCCTCCGTAATTGCTCACTCGACTGCTTGTTGTTGAGCCCGTGTTTTCACGACCGCGGGCAAAAGGACTATTCCCATTATTATTATCATTCCCTTTTGTTCCTTCGGTAGATAGAATATCCTCACAGTCTTCATCCTCATCATCTTCAAATGGGTTGTACTCTTTCTGAATCTTTGGGCTTTTTTTCTCATCAACATGGGGATAAAGTTTCCCACCACTAGTCGTATCATCACCATCCTTATGATTTTTTCCAGGAGATCCCTTAGGTGGGCTCGGTGCAAGTTCAGCTCTCCGTCTACCACCTTCTCCGTGCGATAAAAATCTACAATTAGGTGACTCACTTGTTTCTCGCAGGGAGTTGTTGTTATTATTATTTATCTCTGCTCTGGGATCAGCAGAAGCTCCTTTCCCATTATTATCTTGTCTAGGCAAAGCTGCTGACTCATTCTTGTTGCAACTACCAAAATCCTCGTCATCTTCATCCTCAAATGGGTTTTTTGGCACATGATGAGTCCTTTCAGCTTGTGTAGTACTATCACCAATATGCTCTTCAGACTCAAATGGATTCAACTCAGCCGGATAGTAGTCAGTATTGCGCCAAATCTCTTTCGCACTTGTGGAGGAACCAGAGCGACTCAAATCGCTGCTCTTTGTTTTCCGACTCCTCACTCTGGGACTAGGTTTTGGCATCTCTTGATTACAATCTGTGGATTCTCTTTTCCTAGGTGTAGGCGTTGGTGGTGCTGGGGATTTCTTGCGAGGCAAAGGGGATGGTCGTGGAGATGACTTGGTAGAATTTGGAGTTGACACAATAATTTCAGGTCCCAGACCATCTCTTTTTTCCATTTCTTCTGCCTCTTTACTTCCTATTGCTTCTAATACTACTACTTTGTCATTCTCAGCAGCAGCAGATCCAATATCACCTTCTTCGGTTGTAGATTTACTATTACTTTCCACGGTAATACTCGTACTACCATTACCATTATTTTCATCTACTTTGATGGCTGTTGTTTTTGTATCCTTATTTTCAAGAGCCTCACGATGAGCTGGAGGAACTGACTTTCTGATTTGATCTGCGATGTTGAGTACAGCCTGGGAACGGATGTTTAAAATCTCTGAAGTCTTTTTCACACTCACCAGCTTCTCATCAGTCTCTTTGTTCACGTCTTCAGGTTCCGTCACATGGTTTACAACAATCGAGTTCACTTTGTCACTACCATCAGACTGCTCTTCCGTGTCCGCATTTAATCCATTCACTTTCTCTTGGCTGTCCTCTTCAGGTTTAGGAGTAGTAGTAGTAGTAGTAGGTTTTTTGGACGCAGAATCAAATAGCCATTTCTTACGGGCTAAGCTTAACTCGGATTCCTTGTCTGCACCATGTACTACCGTGTCTGAAGGTTCAGCAGTGATAGTTTTGGTACTAGTATGTGACGCCGTTCCCTTCAGATTACAGTCAGTTTCTGTACCATTAGCTATTCGTTTCTCATTGTCTACTGATCCAATTTGAATGTCTCCTTGACTTTGACTATCCCCTTGGGCATTGTCAAAATGAGCAGCCATTGCACTCACTCGACCTTTGGGGTATAAAGCACGAGGTGTTGATGAAACTTGAGAGTCATCAGTGTTTCCTTTCTTCAGATCAGGTATTCCATTAGTAAGGGACGTTGATGGGTTGTTTTGATTTCTACGGGAAGTAGATATACCATCCATAGGATTTGCACTTGGTTTATTACTATTGTTGATAATATTATTATGGTCCATTTGTTTCCTCGCAATACTACTAAGATGTGGACTGGACGCTACACTAGTACTACAAGAATTATCGGCGCACAAAATAAGGCCATCAGAAGACACTTCCGCTGTATGAGGGTTCAATGTTTTGTGACAATTGTAACACTTGAAGCAAGACCTATGGTACAGCTTTTTAAAAAAGTGCACACGTTCGGAAATAAAAACGGGATTGCTGCACTGTGAGCACACGGCAGAAGAACTTAACATTACGGATTTGGATTGTGTGGCTGATAAATCTTTTTTAACTTTTGCTAGGATTTCATCTTCATCAATATATTGGTCATCTAAGCGTCGTTTTGTGACCAACTGTAGAAGAAAAACATAAAAAGCCCGTTTAGTTAATAACATATTCATCAAGTCTTCAAGATTTACAGTAGTACGCAGAAAAACAAAGCACCCACTAGGTGGTTCTCTACATTAATTTGAGCACAAAACTCATCAATCAGTCAATGAATCGATAATTGAAAAGTGGGTGGGCTACTTATTAACATGTGGAATGAGTAAACGCACTACGTAAACTAAAACTAACTAACTAAAAGGTTCTCAATCCTTTAGTAAATACTAAGGTGGAGCACGTAGTACTATTTGAATACATCTGTCATTATTTACACTGCATCAAAAGAGCAATCTAATGTCTTCTCATCTACAACACAGCGAAAGTGCAATTTTAGGTTACACGCCTATTCCTATTCATTCATTAAACTCTTCTAGTCCCAGCACACTCATTCACGCATGATGAATCTAAACAATACTCACTCACTACTATAGCTAACTAAAGCTGTGCATAAAATGGAAATGAACATGACTTGCATGTGAACGACCAATTTGGTACCACCAAATCGTGTCGCCTAGTTATTAAGAAACACCCCTGCCACGTTCTATTATACTTTTTAATCAAAATCAATAAACATATGAGAATACAATCTACTCGTTGACAGATTTAAGACGCTGTTAATTCCCATGAGTTTCTAAATGACCAAAAACTGATCCCACTTCTACTACTACTACTACTTATACGGAGCATACTCTACTACTACTATCTATCTATATACTAACTATACTCAAGATTGGAAGTAACAAAAAAAAACACTCAGCTCAGTAACTAACTAACTAATCAAACAGTGTCAGTGTCATAAGCCATACTCGTCAGTGTGTGAACTAAAATAGCCTTTACACTCCAACAAAGTACAGCCAAAATCTCTGCCAGTGACCAGCAAACTAAGCCCATCATTCTTCATTTATCCCAAACATCTAACGCCATATGAATGAGCAGACAATTCCTTAATCACAGCAACAACTCGAGTTGGAGAGAAGAACCTCGCCGGAAGGTTAATTATTATCATGAACGTTAGTTGACAGACCACATACAAGCGACAACCTCCATCTATGACTATTTAGGGACTCCAAAAGTACAGTGACCAGTGACTAACTAACTAACAAACAGAACCCGTGATGAAAATCCCAAGGTAATTTATATTCTTCAAAAAATTGTACGACAAATAAGGGTACAAGGGAGATGAACAATAGGAAATCATTTGTAAATACTGCTACAGAGAGACAAAACATTATAGTTAGAAAACATGTACAATGGATGAGTTTGTTAGTTGGACCGAGGAGTTAAAAATTTTCTCATATTAGTCAGTCAGATAGTTAATATTTCTTTGACAAGGGAATAGTTATTCACAGTTCCATCATTTTGACAATGAAATGGAAACACGGCCAACCAGCAGATCAGATGATAACAGCAAATATAATGATGATAAACCATCCAAAAAGGCCATGCTGGTCCTTGTTATTCAACAAATGAACTGTTATATACTCCTGCTATTTATTACCTTGCCCCAGAGCAGAGCGTCACTAATGAATCATTCAATCTACAGGGTTCATAACCTCGTAAAATAATGGTAATAAAGAAAAAGACCAACAACAGGCCCGGTCGAGTTATAACACTACACAATACACTCTCAATAATAATAAAGTGCTAACAGCAGGTTCATTCTCAAGTACTGCTATTTTTACTACTTAACAGGCTGCTGATCCAATTCTTGTCCTCAGGTATAAGATGGATACTAGACCTACAGCATATAACAGCTTTTCCATCACTTGGAATAACTAAAGATATACGAGAGCCAGCTATTTTACAGTACACAGAGGACCAACACCCTACTAACTAACTAACTAACTAAATACATGTAAGAATAGTTTGATGCTGATTACAAAAGAACAAGATTTGGAACAGACCTCTCTAACTAACTGATTCTTACATGGATCAATCTATATAACTCATTCCAATGGCTCACAATCATCCCGTTTCTTGCATAATGCTATCATGTGCAACAGAGGAAAATGACTTGTGATCTAGATATTATTGATAAATGTATATTTCAAGTCCCACCAGGAGAGAGAGAGAGACAGCGAACAACAACACAGACATGCAACAAAAGAGTGCAACATCAACTACTCCCACCAACCACAGTCACAGGATAACATTGAAAAGCAATGGCAACAAAAAGAAGCAATCTAATGTAACAAACAGTACCTGTGTTGGATTTATTAGCATAAGATTTCGGATTTGAATGGATTCATCATCTCCACACTGTCCTCCTGTATAGGGAAACGCACAATGCATTTATTATTAGCAGGACGCCATTTTTTCCAGTTTCACATTTACACATAATAACAACAACATGCATCACAAAAAAATGTCTCTAGCTAGAGTGGTTCCTTCGTTAGTAACAAACAATACAAAAGCTCACGTTAGTCCACGTTAGTGACTGACTACATTCATAAAATGAAGCTGTTTGCTTGACCCAACGTAGGAATGAATCCCATCATATTACTTACTACGCACGAAAGCAAGAAAATAAGAAAACAAATTTTAGAATCAGCAGGAAAATATAGCTAACTGTCATTTGACAACCAGAAAAGCAAATAAACTCAGCATGGGATAAGTACTAGTTAAGGATAAGGATATTGGGATATTACTACAAACAATCGTTCCTTCCCAATTGTCAGATTTCTCTCAAGCGGACAATTTGACTATATTTTCACAGCACTTAATTGGGAGGCTCTTCAACACAAAGAATCAAGTAATTCCTTTTCCTCCCATCATCATCATTATTATTAAATCACCACTCACAGTCACTAGCTACAGAAAAGGATGCTCTTTTTTGCACGATACGCTCTTTTTTTTACTTCACCGGCTTGAGCACACACAATTGTGCGATGACAGGGAATTGGATTGGAAAGAAAGTCATAATAATGATGATCCGCCATCATCATAATACACAGAGAGAGCCACGAGGAAGCTATTAAGTGCAACAGGTAAAGCAACTAAAGCGTATTACAAAATATTCTGATTGAGCCCTAGTTGCATACATGCATACTTCACTCACTCCTCGCACTATCCTCCAAGCCATGTGTGAGTGTGTACACAATGAACAACATAGTAACACAGAATCAAAGCAGAAAGTGTGTCAAACAAAAAAAAACTCTTGCCATTGCCATCATCCTTCTAACTAACTAACTAATCGTATATTTTACATATACACATGTCTCAAATAATAATATCACAACGCACGCCTGTAGGATTCTGATTGTTCTCTCAAGTAGTAACAGCAACAACAAAGAAATAGGCAGTAATAAGCCGACATGAAAATAAGACTCATATAAATAAGGAAATTCGCAATGAAATTAATGCATTATTGAAAGCTAGCTAGTTAGTTAGTGTATTATTGAATGCAATCTTTGGTTCAATCCGCTGTACATTGATCATACCGAACCAATCTAATATCCGTGGTGGTAGAACCAGGCCTTGCGGACATAATTGAAATTCTGTTGATAACACTTTCATTTCTATCGAATGCCTTCTCACCCTTTGTCCTGTTTTTCAATTTCTCAAGAGAAGGCAAAATTGAGACTAACTGTATAACAATAACGTTTGAACGGCCGATATTTGATTTCGTATTCAGACAGTTGAGTGAATGAACAACATTATAGCGTTTGAGTATTGAACTGAAAAAATTACAACTCAAATTGGAATCTAAAAACAATTGCTGCATGCTAAACAGCCAATAATTTATACGGAAGCAGTACCAACTATTATTGACTAACAAAAGTGCTCTCGTTCTCAATGCAAATTTAGTAGTTAGTTAGTTAGTTAGTTAGAAAATTGAAAACGCTCTGAGCTGACTGACTGAACACTGACTGAATAACAAGGCAAGTGAAGGAGAGAGGACAATAATAATTGGCACGATTGGAATTTACACTCCTCATTTATAATATATTACAGAGATTAGATCAGAAAATGTAACTAACGTCAGTGAAACATGCATAGAAAGAGAAACATGTCATTCACATATGATTACTTCCACATTTCGTAATCAGTTTTCCATGCACAGTTAGTTAGCTAGTTTGAACATGTAGTGTGCACTTGAATGTGAATGGACAGTAAGATATTGCACACAAGTTGTCTATTATACAATACATGAATAATGGTGAAATGAAGAAAAGGTGACTGCACCAACTATTCTTTGTACTTTATATGAAGTGCATTAGGACAGGAATCTGTCATTTACCTCCCATGCCACATAAAACCCCTAGTGGTTTACATTGCATGTTGCAAAACAATTTGAAAATATTTCTCTCGCATATTAAGAATACAAACTCACACAGAGCAATACATAGTTTTTTTCCCTTCGGTATTAATATTAATGATAGGCAAACGGCAGCTTGTCATGAAAAAAAAGAAGAGATTTGCCATTTTCAAAAGGTAGCTGAGCATACTTTAAGATATGATAAAAACGTCCAACTATAGCTTGTAGACACTAGACGAAACAAAAAATCCCTATTCATAAAACTATCTAGCTAGCTGAATAAAAAATAGGGAAAGTTAGTCTACCGGTTGGACTGTACGAATACAAGATATAATCACAATGATCAGGTCATATCGGATGATACATAAGTCTATATAGCAATGGCAAAGCCGACAATGTAAAACTGAAGAGAAAAAAATTAACTATGAAAAAGGTTGCTAAACAAGCCTTGTAAAATTCAGCAACCAGTAATCATAAAAAGACTGTAAAACCATTTACCATCTCACTCACTGTTCCTCTTCCTTTCTTTCTATAGCAAACTTTATTTATGTGACGACGATATGTAAATGCAGTTTAGCATATGCATAATGTGAATGAAATTTTACTTTGCACATGCTACGAGCATTGAGTTAACACACTTTCGTTAGTTTAATTATAGAATCCAATTTGGGGAAGAATATAGCAACAAGATGTTTCAGGCAAGAAAAAAAAAGATAACTCAAGGGAAAAAAATATAATCATCAAAAGGAAGATTGACATTACATCGTTTCTTTAACAGCCTACGCAGCTGGCAGCTTCCATTATGATTTATGCTTGCAAATAATGATGCCCAATAAGGTAAACATAGCAATCTCTAAGATTTCAAATTAATGACTACCACATGCATTCATGTGTGAATGCTAATATTTCAATTAATATTTACCGATTCTAATCACGGCGACCAAAAGGACAGACCGCAAACTAGTAAAACTACACTTGAATCTCCATATATGAACAATTAAAGTAGCTTGCCAAACTCTAAGTAAATGAAATGAACAATTACTTATGTAATTGTGAGCAATATTTTTGCAACACCCGGTGGCATTGTCTACTGCCAAGTTTTTAAAATCCTTACTCGGCAAAAACTCGATCAGCACACTTACTGTCTAATATTCTAGCTTTGGATAGCAAATAGTCGTACATAATAGTAAGTTACTGGTACACATGCAATCACTGAGCACTATCGGTCACTGATGGGAATTTTTCTACAATAGGTTATAGCTTTGCAATGCGATAAACTAAAAGGAAGACAATAGGAATGATGTAAAATAATATTGTTTTGCAATAATAAGAGGAGGGTAAAAAAGAATTAATGTAACAAAGGCTTGTTTCAAGACACAACCTACAATATCTGAAGAAATAGTGCTTACGCAGTAAAGAAATTCTAAAGAAACTAAACCTTATTTACTAACTAACTGCAATAAATTGGATTGTTTGGATCATTTTTTGGTTGGAGTTCACAAAGCATTGTACCAGAGCAATTTGAGTTCAAAACAGCAAGGGTTCATTAGGGCCAAGTATATTTAAGTATTAGAGGAAAGTAATGTTCTCACGAAAAAAATAACTCAAGGTATAATTTGTGAGAAACATTTTAAACAAGTAGCTTCCCTTTGCGATTAAAAAACCTTTTCAAGAAACTAAACAATTCACAGTCCGTCTATATTTCATAAATGCCAATAACATAATTTTGCACAAAAAGTAAACTCTTCATTCATTTCACAATAACCATCGGGTTAAACAAAAATCCTCATCCTTTACAACGTTTAAAAACCTCATGACTTGCATGACTAAATAAATCCATTCTGTTTGCTATCAAACCCTACATTGCAAACCTATCTTTAAGATGCTATCTGACCACAAAACCAAAAAATACTTCATTCATTACATCATACTTCTTTTCATAATCATATCGGTATGATATTTTATACTGTCTCAACATGTTTTTTATGAAGGTAGCCATCAAACCCGTGTTGGCACTGACTCCATACAAGATACATAGTGGCAAATCAAAACCTCAAGTTTAGTAGTCACTATACTTGTGAGCATTCCTTGAGCCACCACTAACTTTTGACATAAATAGGTTGCCTTTAAAAGGAAAGCAGTATGTAAACTTGTCCTTCAAATGAACATTAGTCATCAAATCACGTTGAATATTGCCGTATCATTATCAACGAGCGTTTCCAACTCACGTTTCAGAATGGAGCTCAAGTGCCAAACAACTGTTTGCTCAGCCAGTCAGTCACAGTTCATACGCATATGGAAAATAATGCACCTAAACTATAAGTCAGTAATGTATATTATTATTACTACGCCTAAGCCGATGATAAAATGCAGCAATTATGCATAAGGAATTAAATGCACAAGTGTAGAGCCAGTCAAATTAATATTATGCCGTCAGTCAAGTCTCCATTATTATGGTAAATAAATATTCCATGCAACAACCGCATTTACTAAAGGATTATCTTAAGATAAATCCTTAAATGACTGTACATACATTTGTGTATGATTTTTACCGACTAAAGTCCTTAAATATTTGGATATCGCTACGCTACACTCTACTTGAAAACTAATTCTGCAACATCTATACAACTCAAAATTCACACATTCATCCTTGTTTTATTTCCTATCCGTACACAATACATGTTACAGCCATAATCCAACTGTGAATCTTGGGGAATGCTAGTTAGCAAGACTATGTTATTTCCGCAGCGTACATGCAAAGTTTCACAACTCCAGCCAAAACTGTGAACATGTCAATTGGTATTGGTATGTTTCGTTCTGTGCAACTAAACTAGTCAAATAGATATGCCGTCCTATCCAAACATAGCTAAAATCAACCAACAAACTCATTCTATCCAATAGGGCAAAAAAAAAACAAGGAAAAAGCCATATTCATACAGCACACTGCCATGAGAGTCAGTTAAATGGAAGATAATAATGAGAGCAATGAAAGATGAGGAAGGAAGTGAACGATAAAAAAGCCTACTGAACTAAATAAGACTGAAATATATATGGGAGCCAAAAAGTATTTAACACCAAATCGCGCATTTGCAATTGATAAATGTAATGATCTAACTCGCTTTATTCGATCCAACACGCTGGTAATTAGAATAGCATGATAGGTTTGCACCTTAAAAGGCATTAGTGAGTCTCGAACGTAATGAGGAAAATTAAAGCCAGCATAACTCAATATTAATTAGAAGAGAAACCAAACCAACCATAGGATGCCGATGGGTTCTAACTAACTAACTAGATAAAGCTCACTACAAATGAGAGCAGCCATCAACTCAATAATCAGTTAATTGAAAAAAACCAGCCCACAACCGTATAACTTGACTAATGAGTACAATTGAGTGCTCACTCAGATCATGAGTCGATGCTGTTTTGTTTTTGCAAATGCTGAGTTGCCATCACATGTTTATATACCGAGTACAAATACTCACCTTATCAGGGCTGGCACTATGAGAAGCTTTATCACTATCTGTGACTGTACGGTCCTCGCCTTTGCTATTTTTCCTGGACGGTGACTTTTTCTCAAGTGTTTTGAACGCATTGTAAAACTGAGCCACATAGGTCAAGACAGACAGGCGATCTGGGACTGTACTAGTGAGCATATCCTCTGGGTCCAAAAGGGCTGGGATTCCAAGTTTACTCTCGGCAGTATCAAATGCTAATGCACAGTTTCCCACGATATCAGAGGGATCCAAGCTATCATAATCACTGCGAAAGAAAAAAATAAGCAGTTGAAATAACATACCTGCAACAAAATCATAACTGGACTATAGTATTAGGTATTCGCATATATATATGCATACATATACTACAGCTACGTTAAAAAACCAAAACAATTTCTGTCAATTTTACTTTATGCAATTACTGTTTGTTCAAAATTAAATGGCAAATTTTTAGTCTTAAGTAATTTGGCGTTTATTGTCTTTTCCTGGTAACCCTGCTAGAAAAAAACCAACAAATGACCATTTAACCAAACTATCAAACTCACTATAATGGAAGTCCATTTAGATTTGGAACATACAGTATTTAGTTTGATGGTTAGCCCAGAAGACCAAATAGGTCCAAAATAGCAAAAAGGTAGTTTGAACATAACTAGCCCCCAATATAAGTAAAGTGGTACGTCGAAATGCTACACTTTTGTTTAGACTTGAGAAGATAAGCTCTCCTTTGTGTTATACAATTGGCATTTCTACGAAACAATGAGTTCACTAAAAGGTTGATGTCATCTTATATCAGGTTACCTCTCCCGACTCTACCCTTTGGTATTCCAATATACATCTCTGCACTTTATGCACTACCTGGGTTTGCGTGATCAAGACAAGTTGATATAGTAGCTGTGAATAGTCAGTTAGTTATCCAGATAATGTTGGTAGTAAGTAGCAGCAGTATAAAATGAAACTGCCAACTAGTACATAAGAAAGTTTGCTCCCTGGCCCAGGCAAGAGATTGGAGCTTCCGTCACTTACATTAGACAGTCAGCATGATATCATATGATGATGATAGCTTTTAGCAACATGTTTTCCCCTCGCTCTCTCACAAAACAGCTAATAATGCTTCAAGGCAAACACGCAATGTGATTTTAATATGAATTGAACTTGTTTTCTTCTCATGGGCCTGGCTACATTGTGCAACTGACTTGCAAATAATAAATTGTATTCCAAAACAGAGTCACAACAAACAGCATAAAGAAAAGGTGTAGAGAACAACGAAAAGGGCAATGCTGAATTCTTCTTACATGAGATCAGGCCGAAATCGATGAATCAGAGCACAAAATGCCAATCCATTTCTCCAGCAAGTTGTCATATTATTAACACAGACACCTCGGTAGCCATCTGTCAACTGTTTTGCCCAGGCTTCCAGAGCAAGAGGTCCTCGCTTTTCACGACTCATCTGAAAAGAGTTTCATAATTTCATATTGTTTTTTACACATATTGTCAAATAGTTATTAAATTAAAAATTGTAAGGGGTAAGACTTGCTCTTTTTACTTTGATATTTTGCCCGCTTGGGCATCCAAGCTTTTATATTTTCCACTAAAATTTAAGCTGATCGGTTGATGCATACATTTTGAAATGGAAACAGTGCATAGATTAATTAAAGGACTACCAAATACTATTGTCACGGGAACTTCAAAAGAGTTGAATAAAATCATTGAAATGACAGCGTATACGAGGTCATTCTCACAATGACAAACTTACATGAAACAAAAAACATTCCGTCATAAAACCTCCTCAAATACACAAAAATTCGGCACAATCTACGCAGCTAGCTACTTG
>Ga0210040_10008331_pt1 | contig 12330 bp, 12 predicted proteins | sample CryGeyCG12114_NA_FD_185462 | JGI IMG/M metagenome (GOLD analysis project Ga0210040, IMG submission 185462) | Groundwater microbial communities from aquifer - Crystal Geyser CG19_WC_8/21/14_NA (SPAdes) (version 2) | ecosystem: Environmental > Aquatic > Deep subsurface > Groundwater | place: USA... | reverse complement strand
GCCCGTACGTATTTCGGATATTAACTATGGCGGCCATCTCGGCAATGATGCCATTTTGTCGATGCTGCACGAGGCGCGTTTGCAATTTTTACGGCACCATGGCTATTCTGAACTGGAACTGGCCGGGAAAAGCCTGATTATGACCGATGTAGCCATCGAGTATAAAGGAGAAGGATTTCACGGCGATTTGTTGACCATCCAGGTAGCTGTACATGATTTTAATAAGTACGGCTTTGATATCATTTATCAGGTTACCAACCAGGATAAGCGGCTAATTGCCTTGGCGAAAACCGGTATGCTTTGTTTTGATTATAGTACCCGCAAAGTTGTTTCGTTGCCGGATAGAGTGAAAGAACAATTAAATTAAAGTTAATTATTATAGTAAAAGTAGTATATTAAAATAGGAGAATTTATATATAAAATTTAACGTTTTGGAAATGAACAACTAAACGGAAAAATGAAGAGCAACCTAAACCCTGCAATAATGTTTTGAGTTTAAGATAAAAAATGCTTTAAAAGAATATTTTTTTGTCATGAATCAAGAGCGATTTAATCAGAAAATGGAGCAACTCGAAAAGGAAAGAGAAGAGTTTGTCTCCCGATTGAGCCCGGAAAGTCAGAAAGAGTTCCGGCAAAAAGAAGAAGAGCTAAACCGGCAAAAATTAAAGCACGATACTACCAATCCGGAACAGCAAGTGCCGCGCTTCTAAAGCAAACTCATTTTTTTAAATTTTCTGCACAATCCTAACTGCTAGTACATTCGTTAGCTACCTGGTTGTTTACAAGTAATTAACACTAACCTTTCAGCAGAGAGCAAATTAAGGGGTTTCTTCCGGAAAGAATGAAACTAAAGCGCCTTATTTTTTGTAATTTTGCTGTATGGAAACCACACAATCTAAAAAAGATATTCGCAAACTAACGCTCGATGAATTGAAAGCGTGGTTTGTTCAAAATGGGGAAAAGCCATTTCGGGCCAAGCAAGTGTACGAGTGGCTCTGGAAGCACGCTGCCCAGGGGTTTTCCGAAATGAATAACGTTTCGTTGCCGCTGCGCGAGAAACTTGATCAGTATTTTACTATTAACCGGGTTACGGTCGCTACCCAGCAAATAAGCAAAGACGGTACTATTAAATCGGCATTCCGGTTATTCGATGGCAATTTGGTGGAAGGTGTTTTAATTCCGCACGAAGAGCGCATGACGGCCTGTGTTTCGAGCCAGGTAGGTTGCTCACTTACCTGTAAGTTTTGTGCTACCGGCTACATGGACCGGAAGCGGAACCTTGATGCCGCCGAAATATACGATCAGGTAGTTTTAATAAACGAACAATGTTTGCAGCAGTACGGCATCCCGCTTACGAATATTGTATACATGGGCATGGGCGAACCATTGCTAAATTATGCCAACGTGGTAAAAAGCGTGGAGCGCATTACCGCCCCCGACGGCCTGAACATGGCGGCCCGCCGCATTACCATTAGTACCGCCGGTATAGCTAAAATGATTAAGAAATTGGCCGATGATGGCGTAAAAGCGAACTTGGCTCTTTCCCTGCACGCTGCCAACGATGTGAAGCGGAACGAAATAATGCCGATAAACGAAACCAACTCGCAAGCTACCTTATCCGAAGCCTTAAAATATTACCACGAAAAAACCGGCCGGAAAGTTACTTACGAATATATTGTGTTTGAAAGTTTTAACGATTCGTTGCAGGATGCGGAAGAGTTGCTGCGGTTTACCCGCCTGATTCCGTGTAAAGTAAACCTGATTGAATATAACCCGATAGCCGCCGCTCTTTTCCGGAATACCGACGATGATCATTTGTCTAAATTTGTGTATTACCTCGCCGACCGGGGAGTGCAAGTAAATGTGCGCCGCAGCCGGGGCAAAGATATTGACGCGGCCTGCGGACAATTAGCAACCAAAGAAAAAGAGCTGGTTAATTAACCAGCTCTTTTTCTTTTACAGGTAAGTCAATTTAATTTTAACAGAATCGCCTTAAAATAAGAAAAGCAGCTCGCCAAAGGCAAGCTGCTTTTTCTGCTTTAATTATCCACCACAAATAATTAAATCACCCTAAATCTAGGACCTGTAAACCGCTTATGTCAGCTTTTTTAAATTTGCTGGCCATGTTCCGGCTTTATATTTTAAAAGGCTTTTTGATTAATTAATTCTAAAACTAGAATATTGAATATTTAACGATTGCCTTTGTTTAATAGATATTTACTATTAAAACCTGAACAAATATACGTGATTATTTAATAAAGGTGCAAGTATGTTGTATATTTTTTAATGCTTAAATTAAAGATTTAGCAAATTTTTAAAATAATGTTTAATATGAACAGCATTTTTAAATTATCAGACTGATTTAAGAAGTTCTGAAGAATATTTTTTAATGCTGAAAATTGAATTTTTTTAGCGGAAACTTCTTATTGTGGTTAGATTAAGTATTTTTTTTTTGACTTTAGGCTGATGAGTTTTCTTTTAATGTCAATTAGCCTCTTATTTTTCTAAAAGCTCATGCCAATCCGGAATAGCATTCGTTTGTGATGTTTCCGATCAATACTGGTTATAGATGGCACTTGGGTGGTGGCAGTAGCTTTCTGACTCCGATACCCAAAGTTCAGGACAAAAGCCCGGGTTTTAGCGGAATTGAACTTCAATCCGAGCGAGGGGCTCCAGAAAAAGCCACCGTCATGATCAGCGGCCAGGTTCGGGTTGTTGAGCCAGTCCAGCGCGTAGCCGGCATCTAAGCCGTAAAAAGGCCGCACCCGGGTTATAGCTAAATCACCCCGCAATCCCAGGCCCACCGGCAATAAGGTAACTTGTTCGTACGTATCAATGCCCGTGGTTAAACCAACCACTAATAGAGGAAAGAATTGGTAACCATTAAAGCTTTGCAAGGATAAATTTACAACCCGGCTGGTATTTTCAAATTGGGACACTGTTGCTCGGTAGCCAATACTTAAGCCCAACTCGGTAATGTTTTGGTAACCGGAAGTATAAGGATATTTAAAATCAGATTTAAGTAATTCCCGCGCTACGCGGTCTACTTCTTCGGTTTTAAACACGAATACGTTTTGCCCAATGGTAGAAATTTTTACTATCCCAGCAGTTTTGTCTTCTACTAATTCGCCCCTAATAATACTGCCGTTTTTAAGATACACCACATCCTGCCAGCCCTTTTTCTGGGCCAGCAGGGGAGAGGTAAACCAAATAAACAAACAAAAAACAGGTAAAAGCCGGAATAGTAAAATCTGTTTCAAATAGATATATATTGATTTCTTATTTAGCTTGATTTTTAACTGAGGGTGAGCCTACAGGTTGCGGGAAGTTAATCTTGTAACTGGTGTACGGCTACTTTTCTTAATAACTAGTTAGTCTTGGTGACCGGCAACTTGCTTACATATTTAATATCTTGCGGGTTGGTATAATCATATTGATATAGGCCATTTTCACCTACCGCCAGTAAAGTGTTGCCCAACGGAATAACATCGTACATATTTATATTCTTGAAATGAGCAATTTGCTTTTCACCAACTTTCAGCGGTTCTGCCGCATTAAAAACTTTTAAGCCAAATTCGCCTTCGCATACAAACAAGGTGTTGGCATCTATTCCCAATCCGTAAGGACTCTGCATGGCAAAGCTTTTCTTTAATACCGGATTTGCTGGGTTAGATACATCTACTACATCGAGTTGGTTTGAATTGCCCGTGCCGCACCCGCCGCTAGGGTTGGCCCGCAACGTAACATAAGCGTAATTGCCCGAAACCACTACCGGATCGCAGCGGGTAATATGGGAATAACTGCCCAGGAAAGTTGGCGTAGCCGCATTCTGGATACTGTAAATTAACATGCCGCCCATAGAACCGATAAATAGTTTATCCTGATAAGGGAAAATAGTTTCGATGCCGCCGGGCAATTGTACCAGGTTACCCAGTTGCGGAACTGCCGGGTTGCTGATATCTAAAACCCGCAGGGAGAAAGAGTTAATGGCATATAAATGCTGACCAGTAATGGTAAATCGCGCCATAGAACCACCTACGCCAGTAGTGTTGCCTGGATTAGCGGAAGTTGGGGCCGCCGAAGAAAAATTGAACCCGGCATCGTTTCTTTCTAGCCAACCGCCCCAGCCCGGACTATTACAAGCCCGTTCTTCGGTTACAAGGCGGGTATTCTGGCCGATGGTTACCATATCGGCTAAGGTCCCGGTTTGATTACTATTAGAAGTTTGGGTACTAGTATTAGTTAACGAAAAAATATTGTATTGATGGTTTAGTAAACGTACTTGGGTAGGATCGGCAATATTCAGGGTAAGTAAATCGGGGCCGGCATCGGCAAATAATATATTATCCCGGATAGCCATATCTACATTGCCCGGAATAGAAATAAAAGCGATTGGCTGAGGCGTTTTGGGATTAGAATTGTCAATTACATGAATGCCCTTGCTGAGCTCGTTGATGTAAACATAATGGTCTTTGGTGTATATCTTGCCGGTATTTTGCAGGGCGTGGGCGGGCTCCGATTTTACCGCTTGAATTAATTCGGAGCGCCGCATCTGAATGGGTTCCTGCACGGTGTACGTAATGGTGGTTTCACATTCATCGGTACAACCAGCCAAGCTAGTCAGTATAAATAAAAAGGACAACAGGTACAAGCGATGAGACCCGGCATTATTTTTTAGGGTAAACGTTATAAGTGGCATAGGCTACAGCGGTTAGCAGGTTTTAAGTTTAAAAATGTGGCAGACGAGAAATGAAAAAGAAAAGAACAAAGTTGCAACCTAAAGATCATTCGTACGGCCGGTAGTACTTACTTCGGAAATGCACGTAATTTGAACGGGTTGCCCGATCATACAGATAGAACCAGCTTCTACGGCAGTATACCCAATAGTTACCCGCTGGCCGTCTTCTAAAGTAAAGTTTTGTAACGAATTCGTCTGGAAATCAGGGGAGGAAGGCGTGCTGCACCAGCCGGTACTAAATACAGGCTCCAGTTTCTGACCATTATCTAAAACAAAAACGTAGTCGCACCCATCTAAGCCCCGCAGGTCTTTCACCGTGGCCAACGTATCGCAGGCGGTAGTGGGTAAATCTTTTTCCGTGCAGGAGTTTAAAGAAAGTAACAGAATTACAAATATTAGTACGTGTACCAGCAGGTTAGAAATAGCGTAAACGTCGCGCCTTTGTTTGGTAGATAATTTAAGCATGGATACGGATAAAATAAGTTTCTATCCCCATGACCCACCCCAAAGCCGTACGGTTGCATGCCGGTTAAAATATTTTACTTTCTTGTTTACTGTTTATTGGGCGATAACGTCTCTGCTAAACGACGGGCGAGGCCGTCGGCTGAAGGCTAACGTTTATGTTTTGTGCGGAACGTTATTTTATTCAATCATTCCCTGAGCAATCATAATCACAGCCATTAGTACTGTTGTTCCTAGTGCTGCAAATAATCCAGTTACATTCTTTCTTACTATAGTAATTATTCCAAAGGTCAGTGTTGCTGAGAATATAATTGCCCAAATCAAATTGACTATTACATATAAATCGGTGGTTTTATAATAATATGGTGTTGGGCCCTCTCCGCCAAAGGGATAACCAGCCGTTTTGCCCAAGACACTAATCATAAACCATTCTTCCAAATGCATAAAAGCCAATAATCCTGCAATTACAATTAGTAATCCACTTAAGAACCAGAATGAAATCGAGCTTATATTTTTATCCAATTTATTAATTTGCCACACTTGCCTGATCAAAAGGAGAATCTTATTTTTTCCGAAAACGGCCTACTGCTTTGGGACGTCCGGCCAAATGATCGTCGGTTTCTTCGTGTGTCACCTCGGCAATTTGAATTTTAACCGCGTTCTCTTGGGGACGTATTTGCTGCCCAAACATCGCGGCGTATTGCTGCGTAAATTCGGCCCCGAAAAATAAGATCAGCGAAGAATAATAGATCCAGACTAAGATAATAATAATGGAACCAGCGGCCCCGTAAGCCGAGCCTGGGTTGGTGGTGCCCATGTAGTAGCTAATCAGGAATTTACCCAGTACAAACAATAGGGCCGTTAAGAAAGAACCTACCCAAACATCTTTCCACCGGATAATAGCATCAGGTAAATATTTGTAAATCAAAGCAAAAAGGCAGGTAATAACGCCTAGCGAAACAACAATATTTAAAATATATAAAAATATAACCGCTACATCGGGTAATAACCTTTCTAAGTAACCCCCAAAGAAAGAAAGTGCAGCACTAACCACAAAAGAAACCAACAGTAATAAGGCAACACTTAATATAATCCCAAAAGATAAAAAACGGTCTTTTGCCATTTTTAAAATGCCATTTTTGGGATTCACTTTTATATTCCAGATGGTGTTAAGCGAATCCTGGAGGGTAATAAAAAAAGTAGTAGCGCCAAAAATTAAAGTAGCAATCCCCACAGCTGAGGCAATACCGCCCGACCCACTTTTATTTACGTTCTGGATCATGGTTTGTAATTCTTTAGCACTTTCCTTGCCTAGTATCCCAGACATTTGCGCTTCCAACTCACCCGAAAAGGCTTCTTGGCCCCAAATAGCACCCGCCGCCGATATAATAATCAGCAACAAAGGCGGCAAGGAGAAAATAGTATTGTAGGCCAGGGCGGCCGCTAACCGGAAAGAATTATTTTCCATGAATTGCCCCACCGTTGTTTTGGTTAAAGACCAGATATCTTTTGCTGTATATTTTGCCATGTTAAACCAGAGTAATTTCTCTCGCTATACGCTTTATGTTGGTTTTGTTACGGCTGGGTAGCCCAATTGGTTAAATAAGGGTAAATTAATCCGGGTCGTAAGTAGTATCCAGAGCAGCAATTCTGAGCTATGGTCTTTAGTTTTTAAATTATGAACCTCTGGGGTAAATTGTTACATTTAGGAAATTAAAAGAATCTGTTTTAGTTTGATCTTAACCAATAAAACTTAACCCAATGCATTATACTTTAGCCCCGCTGTTTTGCAAAAAAGAAATTAGCACATTCGTATTTTTATGCTTGCTGCCTTTTCTGAGCCTGAGCCAAACCAAGCCGGTCACGGGTACAGATGCCCAGGCATTGGCGCTCGCGGATAAAGTAATTAAAAATATGGGTGGCCCAAAAGCCTGGAAAGATACCCGCGTGCTATCCTGGACCTGGCGCAATCAGTACCACGTTTGGGACAAAGCCGATAATAACTTCCGGTGGGAAAAAGACACCTTGGTGGTAATTGCGAACCTGAATACCCGGCAGGGAAAGGCTTACAGCAAAGGCCAAGATATTTCGAACGAAGAAGCCGGTAAAAAGCTCATCCAAAACATATACCCGGTTTGGGCAAATAATTCTTACTGGTTTATTATGCCGTTTAAGTTAAAAGATAACGGCGTAAACTTAAAGTACAAAGGACCCGGTCAAACCAAAGCGGGCGAAGAAGCGGAGTTACTGGAGCTAACTTTTAATCAGGTGGGCGTTACGCCGGATAACCGCTATATTTTGGCCGTTGATAAAAGATCCGGACTCATAACGGAATGGTCGTTCTTCCGGAAATATACCGACGAAACGCCCGGCTTTACCATGCCCTGGACGGATTATAAAACTTTTGGCAAAATTAAACTGGCCGCTGGCCGGGGCGATGCAAAGATGGGGATGACGGATATTGCCGTTACGAACAAAGTACCCGCAGCGGTTTTTACCAGTCCAATTCCCATTACAAAATTATAATAGCTGATTTTTAAGTACGGTTAGCAAAACTAGCAGCAAAAGTCTTTGCTATTACAAGTTTTAATGAGCTATGATTTTGGTCAGATAGTGTTCTATTCTTTTTATTAGGTTCTATCTAGTAAATACAGGCATAGCTACTTATAAAAGAAACTTAAAGTAAAGAATAATTTAAATATTTTAAATTCCTGATATACCTAATCCCTGACATATCATCATAAAAATTTAGATAGTTATTAACAAATAGAAAGTACAGTATAGAGTTTATCTGCTTTTCATTTATATCATACTTAAGTCTGTATTCTGTATTGTTTACCTTTTTACAAAATTTATCTAAGAAAATTTCAAATTGATTATTATTATAAAAATTTTTAACTTCTAAATCTAAAGAGAAGCATGTAACTCCACCAGAATAATTTAAATCTAGTTTCTGATTTAATGCTAATTTAACAAATTCAGCGTACTCTAAGTTTTTATACTTGGCTTTATAAATAAACCTAAGTTCCTTAGTTGGAAAACCAACAACTCCAGTTTCGTTACACTTTCCAAACAGGGTACTAGATATTAAAATAGGATATTCTGGCTTTTCTTTAATTATTATTTCTATTAATTTCAGATCAAATGAATTGGAGGATTTATCATTACAAGCCGAAGTAATTAGGCTCAAGGAGAATATTAGTATCTTAAATTTTAACTTCATTATAATAAACCTTTTTGGATTAGTTAGAAGGTTTTTCAAACAGGTCTAAACTTATGATCCAAAGACTCCTTATTTCCATAAATATTTATCACTCCATGCCCTGTTACCTCTCCCCAGTAAGTTTACCTGAATCCTAATAACTATTAATAATGTTCATTACTCTTCAGAGCTTATCAATTAGTGCGGTAAGGTTACCTTTGGCATTTACTACGGCTTTAATAGCGGTTGGCGTCAGGTAAATGGTGTCCGGTACAATTTCCGTTATCTGGCCTTTTAGCAGTACTGATTCGTGCAGGCGTTCTGATTGATCCAACGTTTTTTGGAGCGTTAGGCGGGCAGCTTCTAATTGATTCTTAACCGGAAAACTGATTTGGTTTTGGATGGTTTGTAGAAATTTATTTTTCGCGAGCCAGCTAGCGGTTTGTAATAGCCGGTCTTTCGTGTTCAAATCATAATCCAGGTCCTGTACTTTAATGCTGGCCGTAGCGACATCGTAATACGGCACGGCTTTCAGGTAAATTTTTCCGGAAATATTTCGGGTTAAAAACCCTATTTTAGCTTTGCCGGTTACATCCAGCATCACCACCATTTTATCTCCGCTGGTAGATAAAGCCAGGTCGTGCACCAGCACTTCGTCTTTACCGTCTTGGGAGGTAAAGCGTTTGCCCAGCAATTGTTCTTTTAATAAAGTAGTGGCGTGCGCATACGAGAGTTCACTCACCAAACCTACTTGTATTTCGTTGGCTAAACGCGAGTTGGTTATTAGTTTAGGTAAAACCGGGTTAAATGTAACCACGGGTTCCTGGTTGGTTATGGTCTGGAGATAAGCGTTTAAACCAATTTGCAGCAGGAGTTCTCCGTTACGGGCCACCACCGGCGATACCCGTATATTTTGCGGAGTGATGGTGAGCCAGGCGTTTAACTTTTTATCAATCGGAATGGGTTTTTGCAGCTGCAACCAGGCTTGTTGTACGTACCCTTTTATGAGCAACCGGTTCTGAATTTCTTTATCCAGGCGGGCGGTTAAAATACCCATTTGCCGGCGCATTTGTGGTTCTATAAAGCGAGCTAAACCAATTTTTAAAGGCCCCAGCATGAGAAAGGGTTTCGTGTTGCCCCATTCAAAGTTGCCGGTAGTACTGGTTTTTACCCTGTAATCTTCGGTTAACGACACCAGGCTTTCACTCTTTACCACCATATCAAACTCGGTGTCTTCGGTTTTCTGGATAGTAGGGCATATTTTACAAGCTTCCCACTTCCAGCGTCCTTTGGCGTACACGTGCAAGGGCACCGAAAAGAATATTTTATCACCTTCGGCCTGCATGCTCATTCTACCCGTTTTGCTTACCGTTACCGCTAAATCATCTCCGCTTAAATCATTATCTTGGTACAAAATGCCCGCAAACTCCTGGTTTAATTTATCTTCTAAAGTAAGCAAACGAAAAGAAACCGGGATATTAATGGTAGACAACCGGGGCTGAAACACGGGTGTAGGATTGGCAACCGACGTGGGAGCCTCCGGCGCCAGGTTGCTAGAACTGGTGCAAGACGACAGCAAGGGTAAAAGGCAAATTAAGAGGGGAAGGAGCTGCCTACTAATATTATATTTATTCACGGAAGTAAAGTCTTTAAGTGCCGGTAATCAAACAACTTGAGCTTGGGTCAGCATATTGGTTTAGCAACAGCACGGCTAACTATTAAGTTCTCCGGTAATTTTTGTTGCGGATTGGGTTTTATTTTGTTAAAACAAAGGTGATGAGCTGTGAAAGCTAATCCACTTGATTTCTATCAATATTAACAAACCAAAAGTTATACAACACTTATTTCATTATCTGCCAGGATTTAGCTTGAATAGGTGCCTCCTGTAAAGCCTGATTTAATTCGGCTTCATCGGTAAATTGGAGCTGCAACAAGTAAGATGCTTCTACTTCTACTTGAAAACTCTTTTGCTGGAAAGGCCAGGGATTTACCCGGATGCTTTTATCTGGCTGTTGAACGACATAATAGGTAATGCCATCGGGCCCCTGGCTAATTTCCAGAGCTCGCTCAGCTTCGGGTAATTGGTTTCGGCACAAAATCAAGGAGAAACGATCGCACCATTGCATCAGGTCATAGGCACTTTGGGCTTGCTGCCGGTTTACTTTTAGATCTTTGCGCCATTTCTGCTGATTGGCTAGTTGTTCGTCTAGAAACGCATTGGTTTTCTCGGCTTGTCCCCGCAACTCTTCGTACAAAAAAGACAAATGCATGGAGGTCAGCAGCGAGCGCCAGCGACCTTGCCGGGCGGCTTCCTCCATTACCTGCCGGGCTTGTTCTAACGAAAAGGGAAGCATGGTAAAATTAGCGGGGGCACCGGCGGGCGTTAAACCAACTTTGCCCGCCCAGCCCCGCTGCCCGTCGTCGTGTTGCGCGATAGCCGCCAGCGTTTCCACCCAACGGTCGGGCCGGTAGCTGGTGCGCCATTCATACGCTATTTGGGCAGCCAACAACGCATGTGCTTGCTGGTATATTATTTCCCATCCTGCGGGTACGGTATTTACAATCATCCAAAAAATGTTAATCCAAGTTTAAGCGGAAATCGTCCGCAAAAGGTTCGGGTTATTTTAGTTTGATTTTAATCCGAAATGCTTCCATACAGGTTATAGCCACTGCTAACACAAATTAACTTCTGTGCGATTGATCTATTGCGAAGAACCAGCTATATTATTCCCGTTGGCGTAAATTCTCCAGCATATCTGCCGTCATGGTATCCAGGTTATAAGCTGGTGCCCAGTTCCAATCTTGCCGGGCGCAACTATCGTCAATACTCTGGGGCCAGGAATCCGCAATATCCTGCCGGTAATCAGGCGCATAAGCTATCCGGAATTCAGGTATATATTTGCGAATAGATGCTGCAATTTTGGCCGGTGAAAAACTCATGGCGGCTAAATTATACGAAGACCGGATTTTTATCTTATCCGCCGGGGCGTGCATTAAGTCCAGGGTTGCTTTTAGGGCATCGGGCATGTACATCATGGGCAGATAGGTATTTTCTTGCAGGTAGCAGGTAAAAAGATTGCCCGCCACGGCCTGGTGGTAAATATCAACGGCATAATCGGTGGTGCCGCCACCCGGTAGCGCTTTATAACCAATTAAACCGGGATATCGGAGGCTGCGCACATCCAATTTATAGCGGTTTGCATAGTATTCGCAGAAGCGTTCGCCGGTTTGTTTGCTAATGCCATAAACCGTGTTGGGGTCCATAATAGTATGCTGCGGCGTATTTTGGCGGGGCGTGCCGGGGCCAAAAACGGCAATGGAACTGGGCCAATATACTTTATGTACTTCTTTTTCAATAGCCAGATCCAGGATATTTTCCAAACCCTTCATGTTTACTTTCCAGGTAAATTTAGGGCGCTTTTCGCCGGTAGCCGATAGTACCGCAGCCAAATGATAGATCTGGGTAATATTGTGCCGGTAGGCTTTCTCCGCCAGGTTATGCCGGTCCAGTACATCCATGGTTTCGAAAGGCCCGGATTGGGTAAGCTCCCGGTTCTTGGGCAAGGCAATATCGGAAGCAATAACCTGGTCGTTTCCGTAAATTTTTCTTAGAGCTAAAGTCAGTTCCGAACCTAATTGCCCGCCCGCGCCGGTTACCAGGATTGTTTCTTTCTGCAAAGTCATGTTGTATTTGGGTTATCAGGAAAATGCTGCTACGCTGTAAAAATGTAATTAAAGGTGCTCTGGTTTTAATACCTTTGTGTGATTAAAAGCCGAAATATAGCACTCAGTTAGATAATTAAAGCTATGCGGCGAAATATTTCGTTTAAAGGGAAGTAATAACCTACCGGCCAAAAAATGACTTTTGAAGAAGATCTGACGAAAAGACGCGTGGATGTGGCAGCTTTTGCCGCCGGAGATCCGGACC
>Ga0210040_10008330_pt1 | contig 12331 bp, 11 predicted proteins | sample CryGeyCG12114_NA_FD_185462 | JGI IMG/M metagenome (GOLD analysis project Ga0210040, IMG submission 185462) | Groundwater microbial communities from aquifer - Crystal Geyser CG19_WC_8/21/14_NA (SPAdes) (version 2) | ecosystem: Environmental > Aquatic > Deep subsurface > Groundwater | place: USA... | reverse complement strand
AGTTGCAGGAGTTGAATGATATTGAAGGCGGCTATGTGTTTGCCTATGAAGTGTCCGACCCGGAGCGGTATGGTGTGGTTGCATTCGATAGTGACAATAACGTACTTTCCATTGAAGAAAAACCGCAGCAGCCAAAATCGAATTTTGCCGTGCCCGGCTTATATTTTTATGACAACCAGGTGGTGGAGATTGCCCGGAATCTTGCTCCGTCGCCGCGTGGCGAGTACGAAATAACCGATGTAAACAAAGAATATTTAACGCGCGGCCAGTTGAAAGTGGCGATCCTTGACCGCGGCACCGCCTGGCTGGATACGGGTACGTTTGACTCGCTGAACGATGCCACCGAGTTTGTGCGCGTCATTGAAAAACGGCAGGGAACCAAGATCGGCTGCATTGAAGAAATTGCGTATCGCATGCAGTTTATAAATGAACCGCAATTGATGCAGCAAGCCGAAGCGCTGAAAAAAAGCGGTTACGGCCATTATCTTTCCGGATTGATTAATAAAAAGTAATAACAACTTTTTCAAAAGTCCATATATGTTCAGTAGTATAAAAAATAACTATGGGGTTTGGGAAAGTTTAAACACGCTAAATAAAAGGACTCCTATTGTACTACCATCTGTTACAGTAAGAAGAATTCAATTGTGAATACCAGCGAAATCTTAAATGTACCTGAGGCTACCAAAGTAGCAGAAGATCATTGGACTGAGGTGATAAAACCGCATACCAGCCTGCTGGACCTGCGGCTGGGCGAAATCTGGCGGTACCGCGACCTGGTAATAATGTTTGTGCGGCGTGACTTTGTAGCCTCGTACAAGCAAACGGTGTTGGGCCCCGTATGGTTTTTTATACAGCCGCTGCTCACCACTATTACGTATGTGCTCATTTTCGGGCGCATTGCCAAATTATCTACTGAAGGCATGCCGATGCTGGTATTTTACCTCTCCGGCATTACCGTATGGAATTATTTTGCGGATACGTTAAATAAAACGGCTACTGTGTTCCGGGATAATGCCGCTATGTTTGGCAAGGTTTATTTTCCGCGGCTCACCGTGCCGGTATCCATTATTATTTCCAGCCTCGTGCGTTTTGGCATTCAGCTGGCCTTGTTTTTAGGCGTATGGATATATTATCTGGCAAAGGGCAGCGCCATACATCCCAACTGGCCGCTCATCCTGCTGACGCCGGTACTGGTGGTGATTATGGGATTGCTTTCCTTAGGCTTGGGCATGATCATAAGCGCGCTTACCACAAAATACCGCGACCTGATTATGCTGCTCACGTTTGGCGTGCAATTGCTGATGTATGCCACGCCGGTTATTTACCCGGTATCCAGCCTGCCGCCGCAATACAAATGGATTATTTTAGCAAACCCCATGAGCGCCATTATCGAAACCTTCCGGTATGCCTTTTTAGGTTCGGGTTCGTTTAGCTGGCTTAATTTGGGCTATAGCCTGGTAGTAACCATTATTTTAGTGATGATAGGAACGATTGTTTTTAACAGAGTGGAGAAAAGCTTTACTGATACGGTATAAAAGAAGTGCTGCCCTGCTATGGGCTTTTGAAAAAGTTTGAAGAGTTAGTAAAAAGGATATGAGCGATACGGTTATAAAAGTAGAAGACGTTGGAAAATTGTACAAACTGGGTGAGGTAGGCACCGGCACCATCAGCCACGACCTGAACCGCTGGTTTGCCAAAGTGCGCGGCAAAGAAGACCCGTTTGCCAAAATTGGTGAAATGAATGACCGCACGGCTAAAGGAGGTAGTGATTGGGTGTGGGCGCTGAAAGACATCAACTTTGAAGTAAAAGAGGGTGAAGTATTAGGTATCATCGGGCGAAACGGAGCCGGGAAATCGACGCTGTTGAAAATACTTTCCAAAGTAACCACGCCAAGTACGGGGCGTATTAAGATAAAGGGCCGTATTGCCTCGTTGCTGGAAGTAGGCACTGGTTTTCATCCTGAGCTTACCGGCCGGGAAAATGTTTTTTTAAACGGTGCGATTCTGGGCATGAGCAAGGCCGAGATCCGGAAAAAGTTTGATGAGATTGTAGACTTCTCCGGCGTGGAACGCTACATTGATACACCGGTAAAGCGATACAGCAGCGGTATGTATGTGCGGCTGGCTTTTGCCGTAGCCGCTTTTCTGGAACCGGAGATTTTGATAGTAGATGAAGTGCTTGCTGTGGGAGATGCAGAGTTTCAGAAGAAGTGCCTGGGCCGAATGAAAGATGTAAGCATAAACGATGGCAGAACCGTACTTTTTGTAAGCCACAATATGACAGCCGTTAAAAGCTTGTGCAATGCGGGCATTTTATTTAAAACCGGTCAATTGGCATTTCGAGGAACAGCGGATCAAGCAGTTAATAATTACTTACAGCAAGTGGATATGAGCCAGAAGAAAAGATGGAATTGGGATAACGCTCCAGGAACCGCGGAAGCCCGATTATTGGAAGTAGAAGTAATGGGTATTGATAAAATTTTGTTTATTGAAAAAGCGGTTAACATCCGGTTCAAGGTTCAACTATCAGAAACGGTTATAAATGACCGTGATATAAACTTCAGCCTTGTTTTATATAATCAAGAGGAAGTAGCAGTTTTTAATGTAAGCACACACTCAAAAAAAGTATCGCAGCAAACTATTGAAGCCATTTGCCATATTCCGCCAAATTTATTAAACGATGAAACATATCGGGTTCGGCTGCTGCTTGTAGAGAATTCCTCTAATGCTTTATTTGATTTGGATGATGTTATTGCTTTCAAAATGGAAGAAGGTTATAGAGAATCGGAATGGCATGGAAAATGGCTTGGTGTCATCCGCCCACAAAAATTGATTGAATGGACGTATTAATACATAAACATGATAGATAAACTGAGGGCAATAAAACGTGTATTATTTGAGTCTGAAAATAACCGGAAGAAAGGTGATTTTGACTGTCCTGTTTGCGAAAGCAAAAATGTAGAAATGACTCCGTTGCCCATGCACTATTTTGTAGAAATGCAGAAGTATGGGTTCATACACAATATATTTTATACAGAAACAATTAATTTTCAACATTACTGTTGTTCTGTTTGTGGTGCTTCCGATAGAGACAGGTTGTATGCTTTATACTTGAATGAGTATTTTAAAAAGATTTCCTCCATTTCATTATTAGATATCGCGCCTGCCGAAGCACTTAAATCGTTTATAAAGCGTCACACAAACGTCACTTATCGTAGTATGGATTTGTACATGGATAATGTAGATGATAAGATGGATATAACCAATATGGAGCTTTATAAAGATGGACAGTTCGATTTTTTTATCTGTTCGCATGTACTGGAACATATACCTGATGATATAAAGGCCATGCAGGAAATTTATCGTGTTTTGAAAAAGGGGGGCAGAGGTATTTGTATGGTACCCATCAATCTTTTGATTCAAAACACAATTGAAGACCCATCATGTACCGATATTGCTGAAAGATGGAAATATTACGGTCAGGATGACCATATCAGAGCTTATGCAAAAACGGAGTACATAGGTAGATTGCAATCTGTAGGATTTAAAGTTGAATTGCTGGATATTCATTTCTTTGGCAATGAAAGTTTTACAAAAAATGCAATATTCCCCACGTCTGTTTTATATACTGTGTCTAAATGATTAATGTAACAAAAACATTTTTGCCACCCTTTGAAGAATATACCGCAATGTTGAAGCGGGCGTGGGACAAAGCCTGGATCACAAACAACGGCGAGCTGGTGCAGGAACTGGAGCAAAAGCTAAAGGAATATCTTGGTGTAAAACATTTGTTGTTTTGCAATAACGGCACGGTTGTTTTGCAAATGGCGTTGAAGGCATTGAAAATTACAGGTGAAGTAATTACGACACCGTTTTCGTATGTGGCTACCACAACCGCAATTCTGTGGGAGAATTGTACTCCAGTATTTGTAGACATCAACGAAACCGATTTTTGCATTAACGCTTCTAAAATTGAAGCAGCGATCACAAGCAAAACACAGGCAATACTTGCAACACATGTATATGGTTGCCCTTGCGATGTTGACGCAATCGAACGCATTGCCCAGAAGTATAAGCTGAAAGTGATTTACGATGGTGCGCATGCTTTTGGCACCGGATATAAAAACCGTTCGTTGTTGAGCTATGGCGATATAAGTACCTGCAGCTTTCATGCTACAAAAGTGTTTCATACAGGCGAAGGCGGGTGTATTATTACCAATGACGACGAAACCGCCCGGCAACTTTTATTGTACCGGCAGTTCGGCCATATTGGTGATGATTATTACAGCATGGGCATAAATGGCAAAAGCTCCGAACTTCATGCGGCTATGGGACTTTGCAATTTAACGTATATTGATAATATACTACAGAGCCGTAAAGATCAGTGGCTGTATTATCAAACTTTGTTAAAAGGCAGTGCCATTCAATTATTGCAGCTGCATGCCGGACTGGAATACAACTATTCCTATTTTCCCGTTGTTTTTGAAAACGAAGAGGAACTATTGAAAACGGTTGCAGCGCTGAAGGCCAGGCAAATCATTCCAAGAAGATATTTCTACCCCTCTTTAAACAGGCTGGATTATGTGACCTATAAATCGTGTCCAGTTTCTGAATCCATTGCAGCGCGCGTGTTATGCCTGCCGCTTTTTTACGATCTTAATAAAGAAGCGCAGCAGAGCATAGCGCAAATACTGTTACAGCAACAAAACCAGGTTATATAAATGCGATTGGGAATCATGCAGCCTTATTTCTTTCCGTATATCGGATATTACAGTTTGATAAAACATACCGATAAATGGATTGTTTTTGATGTGGTACAGTTTATAAGGCATGGCTGGATTGAACGTAACCGGGTTTTAAAGCCGGGCGAGGGATGGCAATACGTTTCAGTTCCGTTGCAAAAACATTCGAGAGATGCGATAATAAAGGATATCCGAATCAGAAACGACGAAGATTGGAAAGGCAAATTGTTACGGCAGATTGAGCATTATAAAAAAGCACCGTATTACAAAGAAGTGATTGAGGTAATTAAAACGGCAATCAATATTGAGACTGATAGTATGGTTATGCTCAATACTCACATCCTTAAAACTACTTGCGCTTATCTTTCGATACCTTTTGATTACTCTGTTTTCAGTGAAATGGATTTGGCCATTGAGCCGGTAACTAATGCCGGCGAATGGGCCCTCAACATAAGTAAGGCAATGCAGGCGCAAGAGTATGTCAATCCGATAGGCGGAACGGATATTTTTAATAAGGAACAGTTCGATCATTCGAATGTGAAATTGTCCTTTTTAAAAAGCAACCTAAAACCTTACAGCCAGCGTAGGCCCGCATTTGAACCCGGACTTTCTATTATTGACATTTTGATGTTTAATAATTTAAGTCAAATTGCAGAGATGCTGGAGGATATTGCTTTTATAGATGGAGTTGAACCTAACGCTATCAATAAATGAAAGAAATTCTCTTATCGCTACTTCAGGAAATAAATGAGGAGTTTGATCCGATCCTTTCAAATGTAGTTGATCTATCAACTTATGCTGACAAGATTGCAAGCCGTGCAGAAATCATATCCATAATTGAAAATAGTGTAATCAAAGCTTTGATTGCAGTATACTGTAACGATCCTGAGAAGAGAAATGCCTATATAACACTTTTCTATGTAAAGGAGGAGTATAGAAAGATGGGATTAGGAAAAAGGCTATTAGAAACTTTATTGCAATACTTAAAAGGGTTACAATTCCAAATTTTAAAACTTGAAGTTTTTAAAACTAATAAGAAGGCCATAAACTTTTATTTGACAAACGGATTTGAGGAATTTGAGGAAAATGAAACTTCGAAATTTCTTTTCATAAAAGTTAATAATGAAACTTAGCGTTGATGTTATAATGGTTACTTACAACCATGAAAGATATATCTCCAATGCTATTGATGGTGTTTTAAAGCAAAGGACAAATTTTGATGTACGACTAATAATTGCTAATGATTGTTCTCCTGATAGAACTGATGACATTGTTTCATTGTATGCAAAAGAATATTCTAAAGAAAGAGAGATTTGTTATTTCCGCAACCAAACAAATATTGGTGGCCAGTCGAATTTCATCAAAGCACATGGCATCTCTAATGCAAAGTATATTGCCATGTGCGAAGGTGACGATTATTGGACCGATCCTTACAAATTGCAAAAGCAGGTGGATTTGTTAGAAGCTAATCCTGATTTCAATATTTGTTTCCATAAAGTAAAAATAGAAAAGCAGGGTAGTCTTATGGATGATTACATTACGGCTCCGCCTGCTGCCACAACAACGCAGCAAGACCTTCTCAAGGGTAATTACATACACACCGTAAGTGTCGTATTCCGGAATGTCATTAAAAACTTTCCGGATTGGTTTTCAAAAGCATTACCTGGAGATTACCCCTTATGGTTAATGCTTACTAATAAAGGAGAAAAAATAAGTTGCTTAGATGAGTTTTTGGCTGTTTACAGGGTTCATGAAGGTGGTCTCTGGAGTTTGCAAGACAAAACAAAATATAATCAAAAAATGTACACGACCATGATGAGTTGTGCGCTCTACTTGAAGATCAAATGCCCCAAATTTATAAAATATTACATGCCTCTTTTAGCAGACTCTTTATACTTGACCGGTTTCAAAGATTTAGACCAAAATAAATATCTTTCTATTGCTTTATGGGCAATCAGGCATGCTAAATTCAGTATAAAACAAAAATTTTATTTTTTAACCATTGGTTTAAGAAGGTTTGTAAAGCAACGGCCTTGATATGTTTTGAAATATAACTTCTAAGCATGTTTGTGTCTGTTATTCAAAGGAAATAGGCGAGTTTGATTTAGTCCAAATTTTGGAAGAAAATCATGTTGATGCTTGCGTGGTTGTTAGAAAGGAGATGTGTGTAAAAACTGGTGGCTATGATGGTAACATGCCGTCAATGGGTAATGAAGATTGGGAATTATGGATAAATCTCTTTCTTAAAGGCGGAAAGTTTTTTTATTTGAACACTACCTGCTTCTATTTTAGGGTGCTTTCAAATTCCATGTCTGCTACTACAACAAGGCCTGGCTTTGAAGTTAATAAGGCAATATTTATTATAAGCATTCTACCTCGATTATCAATTGGCTAATCAAGAAAATCATATCGCATAAAAAAGACTTCAGTATGCCAATAGCAATAAATTAAAGACGATTGCTAAATTGATACTTTCATATAAAATTTAAAATCTTATCAATTATAAACCGAATATACCCGGCATGGTAGATGTTTAATTTTGTAGCATGAAATGTTCGGTTGCCTTGTGTGCGTATAATGGTGAACGGTTTTTAAATCAGCAAATAGAAAGTATCCTGTCCCAAACCTTGCCATTGGATGAAATTATTATCTGTGATGACAAGTCAACCGATGGCACGGTAGCATTGATAAACAACTTTTTGAAGCAATACCCTGATAAGATCAAATTTGTTCAAAATGCGGAGAATGTCGGTGCTATAAAAAGCTTTGAAAGATGTATCAAAGAATGCAGTGGGGATATTGTCTTTTTGTCAGATCAGGACGATGTTTGGCATGAAGACAAGGTTGCAAGGATGTTGAGTGTGTTTAAGAAAGATCCGAAAGCATTATTGGTTTTCAGTGATGGAGACTTGATTGATGAAAATGGAAATGGCTTATCTGGCACGTTGTGGTCTAAATGGAATTTTACAAGCGAACTTCAAAAGGAATGGCAGAATAACAATATTGCTTTTACATATTTAATAAAGAACCACAATAAAATAACAGGTGCTACTGTTGCTTTTAGAAAGGAGTTGAAAGGTGTTATATTCCCTTTTGAATTACCTGCTACAATGTGGCACGACACATGGCTTGGTATAATTGCGGCAGGTAATGGAGGTTTACGTTTTATAACAGAGCCTTTAATACATTATCGCGTTCATAATAATCAGCAGATTGGTATTGGTAATGGTACTAGTTTGTTTTCTGGTGATAAAAGCTATAGCGGTATTACTTACGAATATTTCCAAAATAAAGTTGAAGTTATTTTTCCAGGAAAAGTCAAATTAATTTATAATCAAAAGCTTAGTCTATTCCATCGGGGATTTAATAAGGTAAAAAGAATTTTAAAAGAACATCTCTAAAGAAAGATATGGTTTAAATAATTGTTGCTACCTCTTTAACCTGAGGCGGTGCGTGTGGAAGAATCAAGTTAAAATTTATATTGTACTCTATAAAGATTGAATAAGCCGTTGATTGAAGTAAGTCAGCTTTGGCAGATGTGCCAGTTAAAATTTAAAACAGTTTTTTATAAATGAATATTGCTTTCACCATTTGCTCTAATAATTATTTGGCCCGGGCAAAGGTTGTAGCAGATACTTTTATTTTGAAACATCCGGAAAATAAATTCTTCTTTTTTCTGGTAGATAAAATAGACCCTAACCTTAATTATGAAAGTCTAACGAACTACCAGTTAATTGAAATCGGGAAAGTAGTTCCGGATATAGAAGAACTGGCAAAAAAATATAATATCATTGAGCTGAATACGGCTGTCAAGCCATCGGTTTTTCTTTACTTATTTAATCTGTTCCACGATGCTACTGTAATATATTTAGATCCGGACCTGATGATATTTGATCGGTTTACAGAAGTAGAGGAAGGGCTTAAAAACGATAATATAAACGTTATAGTCACGCCACATTTTTGTTCGCCTATCGATGACGGGAAGTACCCTTCTGAGATCGATTTTGCACTTTACGGCTTATATAATTTAGGTTTTATCGCAATCAAGAATTCAGAAGAATCGCAACGTTTTCTTTTATGGTGGCATGAAAGATTGAAAAAGTATTGCTACATGCGACCGCAGGAAGGAATGTTTACAGACCAGCTCTGGGTAAACTATGCACCTTTGTTCTTTAATGGTGTATTTGTACTAAAAGATTTGGGTTATAATGTAGCAAACTGGAATTTGTATGAGCGGGTGATAACAAAGGAAGAAGATGCGTTTTTTATAAACAGGCAATATAAATTAAAGTTTTTCCATTTTAGCCATTATCAGTTCAACGATCCATATATACTCTCAAAATATCAAAACCGCCATTATATAAAAGACTTGCCTGACGTCAAAGCGCTTATTGATATTTACCAGGCAGCGTTGATTCAAAACAAGCAAAATGATTTTTCTAAAAGCCCTTGCTATTACGTTAAACTTTATCAATCGCACCAGGCTCAGGTAAAAGCGCAGGAAGATTTGGTATATTATACTTTCAAAAGAAAAGTGATCAACAAGATAACAGGATTGTTAAACCACATAATTCCGGATTAACTATACTTGCATTTAGCAACACAATTTGGTTAATGGTTTTATATGTAAGATGAACTTTTTCAAAAGCCCATATCGGTATTTCATTAAATTTAGACTGGTTGCATTTAAGCGTAAACGTCTGCAAAAGGGCGATAGCTCTTTTGCTTCGAAAGCGTAACATAAAAGGACATAGCAAAGGCATCATACAGTCAAGACCACAATCAGCAAAATGAATAAAGGCTTTTCGATAGTATTATGTACGTACAACGGTAAAAGCCGCATACAGGCTACATTGGCCCACTTGGCAGCATTGCAGGTTCCATTAGATCATGGTATCGAAGTGTTGATAGTAGACAATGCATCAACAGACGGTACAGCAGCATTTGTGCAACAAGTATGGAATGAATTGAATGCTCCGTTTACCTTGCGGTTACTTAGTGAGATTAGGCCAGGTAAAGGAAATGCTATTGAAACTGGTTATGATGCGGCAAGCTATTCATATATCCTTACAGTTGATGATGATAACTGGTTAAGCTGCGATTACCTGCTAAATGCGATAGAGATATTAAAGCAAGATCCAGAGATCGGCATACTGCAAGGCATAAGTGAAGGAGTTTTCGAAGCTCCGCCGCCTTCATGGGTAATGAACATGCAGCAAAATTTCGTTATTGGAAGTCCTATCCAAGTGCCGGGTTATTTCCCTGCAAAAAACTTTTACGTATGGGGTGCCGGAATGGTTATAAGAAATAGTGACTGGACGAATCTAAGGAAGCTGGGGTTTTCTTTTTTAACTAGTAAAATACCGGGGAAGGCAGCAGGTGAGGATAATGAAACAGCTATCGGATTTTTATTGTTGGGGAAAAAGATATTTTATTCGGATAAGCTGAAATACCAGCACTTTATGCCTGAAAACAGGGTAAGATGGGATAAACTTAAGCTGACATTTGAAATGTGGGCATATATGAATTATTTCTTTTTCCTTTATGCTCTAGTACAGGACTCTTATGAGAAGCGTTATACCCTTACTGATTATTTGATTAAAAAGAGGTTTCTTGATCATATAATTATGAAGGGTAAATCATTTACTTTAAAACAACATGTAGCTTACTGGCTCAAACCGCAGCATGATTTGTATCAACTCAGATTGGCTTATTACTATTCGATAGGTAGATGGTTTATTAAATTAAATAGTAAGGCCATGAAAGACATAAAGTTTTTGCAAAGCTGGATGATACCACTGTTGGAGAAAAACAGAAGTTTTGAATGGCAGGGCGGTATATAGGAAGACTTCAACTGTGAAAATTTGTTAATTATAAGTCTGAACCAATACGATTCAATGACAGTTTTATGCATGTTCTAATTGTTGGCTCATCAATAAGCTAAAAATAAATTCTTTAGGAGTTACTTTATATTGAATACGCACCGGAATTGTTTTCTAACTACGATTTGAGATCACATAGCGAAAATTGGTTTGAAAAATTTCATCGGGAATGGCATAAAATGTTTTTAGAACATTGAACAGAAAAAGCTGGATAATCCGTTTGAAGCATCATTTGGAATACAGCCTTTTTATTATAGCTGGAAATATTTTAAGAAAACAACTTTTAATCAAATTCTTAGTCAACGATCTCATCAACATTCCGAAGTTTCAAAAATGAATCAACAATTCAGGGCAAAGCTTGAAGAAGTAAAAGATGAAAAAAAGCCATTCTGGTCGGTGATGATACCTGCATACAACTGTGCGCTGCATTTAAGGAAAACATTAGAAAGTGTATTGGCACAAGATCCAGGCACAGAGCACATGCAGATTGAAGTAATTGATGACTGTTCTTCTGATAATCCGGAAAAAGTGGTTCAGGAAGTAGGGCGAGGAAGAGTTGGTTATTTCAGGCAGGAAAAAAATGTAGGCCATACAAAAAACTTTGAAACTTGTTTAAAGCGGTCGAAAGGATTATGGGTGCACCAGTTGCACGGCGATGATTATGTATTGTCCGGTTTTTACGACGAAATGAAAAAACTTATTGATGCTAATGTTGAAATCGGCGCTGCTTTTTGCCAGAACTTTATGGTAAATGAATTTGATCAGTTCATTGGTTTGAGTGGCCTTATACAAACACAAGCTGGAGTAATACCCGAGTTTTTAAAATCAATAGCATACCAGCAACAAATTTTTACACCCAGTATTGTTGTTAAGCGTTCTGTTTACGAAGATTTAGGCGGCTTTGATGAGCGTTTAAAATGGTGTGAAGATTGGGAAATGTGGGTAAGAATCAGTAAGAAATACGCTGTGGGCTACTTGCCAAAGCCACTTGCATGCTATCGGGTGCATAATACATCCAATACAGCCCGGTATGCTAAAAATGCAATAAAAATGTATGATTTTGTAGAAGGCATAAAAATGGTTAATGCCTACCTGCCGGAATCGGAACGGGCCGTTCATCTTAAACAAGTATTAAACCATTATGGCGAAACCTGGGTTATTTATGAAATAGAAAATGCCTTAAAAGGGGGCGATAAGAAAACAGCCTGGTCTAACTGGAAATTGGCTAATCGTATAACCAGTGCGGCTACCGTTAAAATCCGGCTTGCAAAACTGGCCTATCGCATTGCAAAAGCGTAATGACAAACCTGGTATTGCAATCTTTTGGTAAGGAAAGCGAATATAAGCGGGCGATATTAACTGTTTTAAGCTTTTATGCCTATGCCAGCCTCCCCCAAACACAAACCAATATTATCCTCTTTACTGATAAACCCCATTATTTTAAAAGCTATTTTGGTGCGCTTCCGGTACACTATGTTTTATTGACGCCTGATAAAATAAGGCAAATGCGCGGTGCAATCGACTTTCTGCACCGCATGAAAATAGCGTTGATTGAAGAAGCCTTTGAAAGAGGCAATGGGAACATCATTTATGCAGATTCAGATACTTTTTTTATTGCTGACCCCGCCCTGCTTACAGAACGGCTAAGCCCTGTCAAAAGCTTTATGCATGTTCGGGAGTATCCATTTGAAAGTCTGCGAAAGGCAG
>Ga0210040_10008329_pt1 | contig 12333 bp, 7 predicted proteins | sample CryGeyCG12114_NA_FD_185462 | JGI IMG/M metagenome (GOLD analysis project Ga0210040, IMG submission 185462) | Groundwater microbial communities from aquifer - Crystal Geyser CG19_WC_8/21/14_NA (SPAdes) (version 2) | ecosystem: Environmental > Aquatic > Deep subsurface > Groundwater | place: USA... | reverse complement strand
AAGGCGGCGAGCAGCAGCACGCCGAGGACGATGAAGCCGATGGTGTCCCAGCGGCCCCAGCCCGACTGGGCCCGGGAGAAGCCGTAGACCAGCGAGCCGAGGCCGGCGGTCACCAGCACCGCCCCGGGCAGGTCGTAGCGGGTGTCGCCGTCGGCGCGGCTCTCCCGCAGCACCGGGACGGCCGCCGCGACCGCCGCCGCGGCGATCGGCACGTTGACCAGCAGGCACCAGTGCCAGCTCAGGTACTCCGTGAGCACCCCGCCGAGCACCAGCCCGACGGCCGCACCGCCACCACCGATGGTCCCGTAGACGGTGAAGGCGCGGACCCGGTCGCGACCGGAGGGGAAGGTCACCGACAGCACCGCGAGCGCGGCCGGCGCCAGCAGCGCCGCGAAGGCTCCCTGGGCGCCGCGGGCGGCCAGCAGCATGGTGCCCGAGGTGGCGATCCCGCCCAGTCCGGAGGCGAGGGCGAAGCCCGCCATCCCGACCAGGAAGGAGCGCTTGCGCCCCCAGTAGTCGGCGATCCGGCCGCCGAGCAGCAGCAGGGCACCGAAGGCGAGGGCGTAGACGGTGACCACCGAGCTGCGGGCGCTGTCGGACATCTGCAGGTCGGCCTGCGCCGCGGGCAGGGCGATGTTCACGATGGTGGCGTCCAGCACCACGGTCAGCTGGGCCACCGCCACGATGGCCAGCACCATCCAGCGGGACCGGGAGGCGTTCGGTCGGGGAGTGGTCGGCTCTTTGGTGCTCGTGCCGGGACCGGTCGTGCTGGGTGTTGCCGTCATGCATCTCCTCGTTCGTCCCCGCAACGGTAGGTGACAGACGAAACGGGCTCAGGACGGACGGCCGCCGACGACTCGGAGGGCCGCGCCGTCGGCGGCTTCCCCTCTCCAATCTCTCCGCCCGGCCGGGAACGGCGCGCCGATCCGTCAGGGCGACGTGAGAGTCCCGGCCGTCAGCTCACCAGGAGGCAGCGGGCGGACGGAGGTCAGCGCTCCGTCCGGGCCTGCGCCAGCGCGGCTCGCGCGTCCTCGTAGCGCTGCCGCTCCTCGCGCAGCGGGCCGACCACCAGCCGCTCGCTCACCGCGGCGATGGCCCGGAGCAGGGCGGCCCGGGCCTGGGCGGCTCGGCGCCGCGCGCCGACCGCCACCCCGATCCGGGAGAGCGCGGCGACCAGCAGCCCGGCCGCGACCCCGCCGAGGGTGAGCACGGTGGGGGCCGGCAGGTTCCACCACAGCACGTCGGGCAGCGGGGGCAGGCGCAGGTAGGCCAGCACGAAGGACGACCCGAGCCAGACCAGGCCGGCGACCACCGCGGCCACCAGCACCCACTGCAGCACCCGCACGGCCTGCCACCAGCGCCGGTGCCCCGCCAGGTCCAGGTCGGTCCCGGCCACCGCGCGGTCCAACGCGTCGGGCAGCTCGGACTCCCCCGAGCGGACCGCGCTCCGGTTCGCCTCGAGCCAGCCGCGCGGCATGCCCGCCGAGGTGCTGTCCCCGAGCGAGCGGAGGGCGGTGTCCACCCGTGCCCGCTGCACGCCGGTGGTGGCCGGCAGCGAGGTGCGGGCCACGCCCGAGGGATCGATCTCGGGCCGGCGACCGCCGGCCCCGAACCGGTCCAGGTGCAGCCGCCGCAGCGGGTCGGGCTTGAACTTGGTCAGCCAGGCCAGCACCGGCCAGCCGGTGGCCAGACCACCGCGGAGCCGCCATGCCTTGTCCACGGCCTCGACGACCACGGGCACGCCGGCCGCCTGAGCCAGCTGGTTGTTCAGGGCGTCGACGCTGGAGGGCGCCAGCGGTGCCGGCTCCTGCGTCCCGGACGCCTCGGCCAGCCGGTCGGCGGCGGAGCGCACGTCGGCCGCGAGCCGGCGGGCGGCCGCCTTCTTGTCCGCCACCCGGCGAGCCAGCCGGCTGCGGAACTCGTCCATCCCCTCACCGGTCCGGGCGGAGACGCCGAGCACCTCGGCCGCGCCGAGGCCCTCGCTGGCCAGCAGCCGCTTCAGGTCGCGGAGCGCCGTGTCGCGCTGCTCCGGGCTGAGGGTGTCGACCTGGTTGAGGACGACCATCATCACCCCCACGTGGGAGGCCAGGGGCTTCAGGTAGCGGTCGTGCAGCGCCGCGTCGGCGTACTTCTGCGGGTCGACCACCCAGACCAGCATGTCGACCAGCTGGACCAGCCGGTCGACCTCCATCCGGTGGGCGACCTCGGTCGAGTCGTGGTCGGGCAGGTCGAGCAGCACCAGCCCGTCCAGCCCCACCGCGTGCGCCTCGTCGGCCTGCAGGGCGTGCCGGCGCGGGATCGCCAGCCAGTCCAGCAGCTCCTCGGCCGACTCCTGCCCGAAGGAGCAGGCCAGGGCGGTGGACGTGGTCGGTCGTCGGACGCCGACGGTGGCCAGGTCGGTCCCGGTCAGCGCGTTGAAGGTGCTCGACTTGCCCGATCCGGTCGCGCCGGCCAGGGCCACCACCGTGGCCGCGCCAGAGACGGCGAGCCGGCGGTCGGTCTGGGTCACCACCCGTCGCGCTTCCGCCACGGCCTCCGCGGGTGCCCGCCCGTCGCAGAGGTCCGCTGCCTCACCGAGCGCCCGCACCCGGCTGACCAGCTGTGTCGTCTCGTCGCCGCGTCGGTGCAGCAGCGCGAGGCCCTTGCCGGCCATCAGCGGAGGTCCTGACGTGGGCCGGGCGGCTCGACGAGCTCGGCGTCCAGGACCTCGGTCTCGGGCCGGTCCGCGTAGCCGGTCACGCCGTCGGGCAGCTGGCGGACGGTGGGTGGAGCGATCGCCGGACGCTCCTCCGGTGCCTCCAGCGCAGGCTCGGCCTCAGCTCCGGCGTCAGCACGCCGGACTGCGGCGGGCAGCCCCTCCGCCCGCGCGGCCGCCACCTGCTCGCTGGCCCGGCGGAGGCGTTGCACGTCGTCCGGCTGCAGGGCGAGCTCGTCCAGCACCGCGTGGTAGCGCAGCAGCTCAGCGGACAGCACCGCCTGGACGCGGGCGTCGAGCTCGGTCTTGGCCGTCTCGGCCAGCCGGCGGACCGCCTGGTCGCCGAAGACGGCCTCGAGCACGCGCTGAGCGAGGATCGCCGTCCCGCCGGCCACCCCGACCTCGGCCCCGACCAGGCCGCCGGTGTGGGCGAAGACGACGATCATCAGGGCGACGCCGATGCCGTTCACGCCGAAGGCGAGGAACCGGGCCTGGGACCGCTTGCCCATCCCCTCGTCGGCCACCAGATCCAGCACGGCGCCCTGCCAGTCCCGGATGGCCCGCTCCACGGCCCGGTCGAAGCCGACCGAGGACCGGGAGAGGTCCTCCCGGGTCCGGCTGAGCAGGGCGCGCCCGGCGGCGGTGGCGTGCCAGGAGCCCTCGACCCGCTCCGCGGCGGCGTCGCCCTCGCCCCGGATCAGCGACTCCAGGCCCGACTCGACCGCGACCTTCAGGTTGTCCACCTCGGGTGGCTGCCCCTTGATGGCCGAGGTGATGCGGTCCCGCAGCCAGCTGATCTTCTGCTCCAGCGCGCGGAAGAACTCACCGGTGCCGACGAACTCGTGCCATCGGGCCAGCACCTCGCCGCGCAGCAGGGTGCCGTCGGTGGTCTGCACCTGGACAGTGCGGACGGCCTCGGCGTAGCTGTGGTCGGCCTCGGCCCGCAGCCGGGCGACCATCTCCAGCTGGTCCTCCAGCGCGGTGGCCAGCTGCGGCGTGCGGGTGGTGAGGGAGCCGATGGCGCCGTCCAGCGTCCGGTAGACGACCTGGGTCCGGCTGGAGCGGTCGGCGGCCAGCGCGGCCAGCCAGCCCCGGATGGGCTGGACGGCGGCGACGGGCAGCAGCCCGTCGCTGTCCACAGCCGTCTCCGGGACGGCGAACAGCGGCGACCCGGCCAGGCCGCGGTCGCTCATCATCTGCCCGAGGTGCGGAGGGATCTCCGACATGGCCCGGGGTGGCACCCGGTCGAGCACCACCGCCACCGCGGCGCTCCGCTCGGCGGCCGAGTGCAGGAAGTCCCAGGGGACCTGGTCGGCGTAGCGGGCCGCCGAGGTGACGAAGAGCCAGAGGTCGGCCGCCGCGAGCAGCTGGGAGGCCAGCGCACGGTTCTCGGCGACCACCGAGTCGATGTCGGGGGCGTCCAGCAGGGCCAGGCCGGGTGGGATCGAGTCCTCCACGACCAGCTGCACCGACTGGGTGTCGTTCCGGGCTCCGGTGGACCGCGCCAGACCGGGCAGGATGCGGTCGTCGGCGAACCAGCGGGCGTCGCTGCTGTGGTGCACCAGCACGGGAGCGCGGGTGGTCGGCCGGATGACGCCCGGCGTGGTCACCCGCCGGCCGACCAGGGAGTTGACCAGGGTGGACTTGCCGGCCCCGGTCGACCCGCCGACCACGGCGAGCAGCGGGGCGTCGATGGTGGCCAGCCGCGGCAGCACGTAGTCGTCGAGCTGGCTGGTGATCTCGCCGACCGAGCGCTGCTGAGCCGCCGCCTCGGGAAGCGGCAGCGGGAAGCTGACCTTCGACACGGCGGCGCGGAGCTCGACCAGGGCGTTCTCCAGCGGCGTGCGCTCCGCGGCGGCCATCTGTGCTCCTTGCTGCTGCTAGCTCCCTGGGGGTTTCCAGGTCGGGTCGACCTCGGAGTACTGGGTAGCAGTCTGCCCCAACGGCACGGTGGCTGCGGCGGGGACTCCCGGCGAGGCTGCCACCGGAGCCGGGTAGTTGCCGCCGATCCCGGCCGGCCCGGGGTAGCTGGCCGGTGCGTAGGCCTCGATCGCCCTGGGGGCCCGACGCCGCGGCAGCTGGGGGTAGGCAGCCCGCCCCTCGGGCTGGGTGATGGCCTGGGCGCGCAGCGTCCGCACCTGGGACAGCAGCACCTTCTCCCGGCGCAGCCCGGCCTGGTCGACCAGCCCGCGGGCCATCGCGTCGCGCAGGTAGGCCAGCTCGGTCACCGCCCGCTGCATCCGCAGCGTGGCCAGCAGCGTCTGCGGGCCGAGGAACAGGGCGTGCCAGACCGCCTTGGTCCGCGTCCGCAGCCGGGACAGCGCCTGCGGGTCGTCCGGCGGCAGCCAGCCCACCCGCACGTAGTCGGTGAGCCGCTCGCGGATCAGCCGCCCCTCACGGAAGAGCTGGCGGACGACGAAGATGACCAGCCCGACGACGAGCGGCAGCGCCACCCCGAGGTAGACCAGCAGCAGCGCGGTGCCCTGGGTCAGCGACGCGGTGGTGTTGAAGGACATGTGCAGGAACACCGCCGCGCAGTAGCCGGCCAGCGGCGCGACCACCCGAACCACCTTGCTCTTGGAACGCAGGGCCACCGCCAGCCCGATGCCGGTCATCGAGGTGAAGAGGGGGTGACCGAAGAAGGTGAGCAGACCTCGGAGCACGAAGAGGCTCTGCAGCGCCTCCAGCGGCGGCACCTGGCCGAAGGTGCGTGCGGCGTAGCGGTAGGCGCGGCCGTAGTAGAGGATGTTCTCGACGAAGGCGAAGGCCGCACCGGACAGGCCGGCGAGCACGATCCCGCTGAGCCGGCTCACCCACTGGTAGCGCATCAGAATGGCCAGCCAGAACAGCACGGTGCCCTTGGCGGCCTCCTCGACGAACGGCGCCACGAAGATGGCGGCCCGCGCACCGGTGGCCGGGTCGCCGTCCCCGGCGATGCTCAGCTGCGCGGCAGCCCAGGTGTTGACCTGCGCCGAGACGAAGGTGGCCACGCAGGCGCCCCAGCCGAGCGTCATCAGCCAGACCCAGACCCGTTGGCGGCGGAACCGGTCGGCCCACAGGAAGAGCAGCGAGAGCGGGACGGCGGTGACCGCGGCGTACTTGGCGGCGATGGGCAGCGCCTCGGTGCCAAGACCGGGCACGACACCGCCCGGCACCTCCTGGTCGGGGACCGACTGGCGGTAGAGCATCACCAGGCAGGCCGCGTAACCCAGCAGCACGACCACGCTCAACCAGAACAGCCGGCTGCGGAGCAGTCGCTTGGGCAGCGGAGCCTCGGGGTCGACTTCGCGAGGGATGCCGCTGCGGGCAGCGGCGCGCGTCTCCTCGGTGGCCACGGACATGCGCCCCAGGGTAGTCGCCGTCCGCACCGCCCTCAGGGGTTCTGCACAGGCCCGGCCGACCGGATCGGCCGGCCTACTTCGCGAGGGTGGACAAGAAGGGCTCCACCACGGTGAGCACCTCGCCCGGACGGTCCTCGTGCAGGTTGTGACCCAGGTCGAAGGCCTCGAAGCGGCCGTGCGGCAGGCGGCTCGCGAGGTCCTGCAGCCGGTCCTGCGGCAGGTGGCTCTGCCGCCCACCCAGCACCAGGCTCTCCACCCCGACCTGCTCGGCGTAGCCCCACCACTCCGGGTGGTCGGCGTTGCGCCACCGGTTGACCGCGAGCTCGGCCCGCCAGTCGTAGCTGCCCCCTGGCCGCGGGCGCCGCGGGACGGGCCGGGGCGGGACGGCCGCGTCGGGCGGCGGGATCTCCTCCAGGACCAGCATCCGCACCAGCTCGGGCTGGGTGGCGGCGAGCAGGTAGGCGGTCAGAGCGCCCATCGAGTGCCCGTACGCGATGGCGCCGATCACGCCGAGGGAGCTCATCAGGCCCACCACGTCGTCCCGCATGGCCTCGAAGGAGTAGTCCTCGGTCCAGTCGCTGGCCCCGTGCCCGCGGGCGTCCGGGGCGATGCAGCGGAAGTGCCGGCCGAGCACCGGAGCCATCCGCTTCCAGCTGTCACTGGAGCTGGCGAGCCCGTGCAGCAGCAGGACCGCCGCGCCGTCAGGACGCCCCCACTCCTGGTAGTTCAGGGTGAGCCCGCCCGGGAGGGTCGCTGTCGCCATGGCTGCACAGTAGCGGGACCCCGGAGACGGTTGGCACGACTGGCCCACCCCCTGAACCCGTCGAAGAGTGGCCCGGCCCCCTGAGCCTGTCGAAGGGCCTCCTCGCCCCCTGGGCAGTCGAAGGGCAGCCGCACCCTGAGCCTGTCGGAGGCAGCACCATCGGCTCGGCAGGGCCGGCGCCCGGCCAGCGGCTCTCGGTCCTCCGGTCCGGCGCGCAACCGGCCCCCGGCGATAAGATGCGCGGCGGGTGAGGTGGTCCTGCTCGCCCCGGCCCCCGTAGCTCAGAGGATAGAGCAGCAGCCTTCTAATCTGTCGGTCGTAGGTTCGAGTCCTACCGGGGGCGCCGCGGGCCCACAGGGGCCGCAGCGGCTGAGTCGCACGGCGTAGATTCCTCGTGTGACCGGGCCGGAGAACAGCGCCGGTTCCTCGAGGACGCAGCCCCCCGAGCTGCCGGGCGAGGCCGTCCCGTGGCGCTCGCTGGTGGTGCCCGCGTACGGGCCCACGGTGCTGGTCTCCATCGGCCAGGGCGCGGTCCTGCCGCTGGTCGCCCTGACGGCCCGCGACCTCGGCGCGAGCGTCACCGTCGCGGCCCTGATCGTCGCGCTGACCGGGGTCGGCCAGCTGCTCGGGGACCTGCCCGCGGGCGCCCTCGCGGCCAGGATCGGGGAGAAGCGCGCGCTGGTGGCGGCCTGCCTGCTCGACGCCGTCGCGCTGGCCGGAGCCTTCCTAGCCCGCTCCCTGCTGCTGCTCGCCCTGGCGGTGCTGGTCACCGGTCTGGCGGGTGCGGTGTTCAGCCTGGCCCGCCAGGCCTACCTCACCGGAGCCATCCCGGTCCGGATGCGCGCCCGGGCGCTGTCCACGCTGGGAGGCACCTTCCGGATCGGCCTGTTCATCGGCCCCTTTCTCGGTGCGGCCATCGTCTCCCGCTGGGACATCGGCGCCGCCTACGCCTTCGCCGCGGTGATGAGCCTGGCCAGCGCCACGCTGACCGCTGCGCTGCCCGACGTCACCCGCGGGACCGGCGCGGTCGTGGGTCGGCCCGGCGGTCCCCAGCGTTCGGTCTTCGCCGTGCTGGCCGAGCACCGGCGGGTGCTGATGAGCCTCGGGGTGGGGGCGCTGGTCATCTCGGGTGCGCGGGCCACCCGGCAATCGATCGTGCCGCTCTGGGCGGAGGCCTCGGGTCTGGACGCCGCCACCACCAGCATCATCTACGGGGTGTCGGCCGGTGTCGACATGCTGCTGTTCTACCCGGGCGGCGTGATCATGGACCGCTTCGGCCGGGTCTTCGTCGCCGTGCCGTCGATGGTGGTGCTGGGCCTGGGCTTCCTGCTGCTGCCCCTGACCAGCGGTCCGCTCGGCATCGGCGCGGTGGCCTGCCTGATGGGCCTGGGGAACGGGATCTCGGCCGGCATCGTGATGACCCTGGGCGCCGACGCCTCACCCGAGGCCGACCGCTCGCGGTTCCTCGGTGGCTGGCGGCTCTGCGCGGACCTCGGCAACGCCTCCGGGCCGCTGGTGGTGAGTGCGGTGAGCCTGGTGGCCCCGCTGGCCCTGGCCGCGGTGACCATGGGCGTGCTCACCTGGGCGGGCTCGGGCTGGCTGGCCCGGTGGGTGCCGGTGTACGCAGCCGGCCCCCGCGGACGGTTGCCCTGGCCGCGCAGGGGCCGTCGCCGAGGACCCGGCCTCGGGACGGGACCGTAGAGTGGCGGGGTGCGGGATCTTCTGGTGTGGGCGGACTGCGAGATGACGGGTCTGGACCTGGTCAACGACGGGCTGATCGAGGTGGCGGCGCTGGTGACCGACGCCCAGCTCAACGTGCTGGGCGAGGGCGTCGACCTGCTGATCAAGCCGTCCGACCAGTCGCTGGACCAGATGGGCGACTTCGTCCGCGAGATGCACTCCTCGTCCGGGCTGCTCACCGAGCTCGCCGCCGGCCTGACCATGGCCGAAGCCGAGGAGCGCCTGCTCGACTACGTGCGCGAGTTCGTGCCCGAGCCCCGCCGAGCACCGTTGGCCGGCAACACCATCGGCACGGACCGCGCCTTCCTGGCCCGCGACATGCCGACCTTCGAGAGCCACGTCCACTACCGCAACGTCGACGTCTCCAGCGTCAAGGAGCTGGCCCGCCGCTGGTTCCCCCGCGCCTACTACTCCTCCCCCGCCAAGAGCGGCAACCACCGCGCGCTGGCGGACGTGCGGGAGTCCATCGAGGAGCTCCGGTACTACCGCGACGCGGTCTTCGTCCCGCTGCCCGGCCCGGACAGCGCCACGGCGCGAGCCATCGCCGCGCGGCACACCGGCGCCCTGACCGGGGAACAGGACAGCGCGACCGGGTCCTCCGACGGCGACCTCGGGCCCGCCGCGAACTGATTTCGGCTCCCGACCGCCGACCGTTACACTTCTCGACGCCCCTGCGCCTGGCGTGGGAGCGATGGTGGGTGTAGCTCAGTTGGTAGAGCTCCTGGTTGTGGTCCAGGTGGCCGCGGGTTCGAGTCCCGTCACTCACCCCGTCAACAGGTCCTGACCAGCGCTACCCGGTCAGGGCCTGGTGCGTCTGTCCCCGCATCCGTGGGTCGGGGGTGCGGGACCAGGCGACTCGGCCCGGAGGCGGGCCACCCGACGGAGGCTGGTAGGAGTGGGTGCCACCTCCGGGTATCGGGAGCGCCACCGTCGTCAAGGACAGCAGTGCCCGTCACCGAAGGCGCCAGCACCCAGCCGGCGCGCGGCCGTCCTCCGGCCGTTCACCGGCGGACCCATCGAAGGAGCACCGTGACCAGTTCCCAGGTCGACGGCACGACGAGCCCGACGGTCGAGGACCGGGTGGACGCGCTGATCCGCGACATGACCGTCGCCGAGAAGGCCGGCCAGCTGACCCAGTACTTCTACCTCGGTGCGCCCGACGCCACCGTGGGAGCGTCGCCCCAGAAGGCCGGCGAGGTGGAGGCGGCCCTGGCCGCCGGCGGCGTCGGCTCCCTGCTGTTCGTGACCGACCCTGCCGAGACGAACCGGCTGCAGCGGCTGACGGTCGAGGGCAACCGGCACGGTATCCCCGCCCTCTTCGGCTTCGACGTCATCCACGGGCTGCGCACCGTCTTCCCGGTGCCGATCGCGGTCGCGGCGTCCTGGGACCCCGCGACGGCCGAGCGCGGGCAGGCGGTGGCGGCCCGCGAGGCCCGCGCCGTCGGGATCCACTGGACCTTCGCGCCGATGGTCGACATCGCCCGGGACCCGCGCTGGGGGCGCATCATCGAGGGTGCGGGCGAGGACCCCTACCTCGGGTCGGCGATGGCCGCGGCCCAGGTCCGGGGCTTCCAGGGGGAGCACCTCGGTGGGCCCAAGGGCGTGATCGCCGGGCCCAAGCACTTCGCCGGCTACGGCGCCGCTCTCGGCGGCCGCGACTACGACGAGGTCAACCTCTCCGACTCCGAGCTGTGGAACGTCTACCTCCCGCCGTTCCAGGCCGCGCTGGCCGCCGGGGCCGGCAACGTGATGTCGGCGTACATGGACCTCAACGGCATCCCGGCCACGGGCAACCGCTGGCTGTTCCGTGACGTGCTGCGCGACTCGTGGGGCTTCGACGGATTCGTGGTCAGCGACGCCAACGCCGTCCGCAGCCTGCTGGCCCACGGTTTCGCCGCAGACCTGACCGACGCGGCCGCCCGCGGGCTCGACGCCGGCGTGGACCTGGAGATGGCGATGACCGACCCCGCCTACGCTCGCCTGCCCGAGGCGGTGCAGGCCGGCTCAGTCAGCCTGGAGACCCTCGACGCCTCGGTCCGGCGGATCCTGGAGGTCAAGCTTCGGCTCGGCCTGCTGGACGACCCGTACGTCGACGAGGAGCACGCCCGCACGGTCCTCGCCGACCCCGCGCACCGCGAGGTGGCGCGGGTGGCCGCGGAGCGGTCGGCGGTGCTGCTGCGCAACGAGGGCGGCCTGCTGCCGCTGGACGCCGACCGTCTGGGCTCGGTGGCGGTGCTCGGAGCGCTGGCCGACTCCCGGCGCGACACCCTCGGTCCCTGGGTCTTCGACTTCGACCTGGCCGAGACCGTCACCGTGCTCGAGGGGCTGAGGAACCGGCTCGGCAGCGCGACCGAGGTCCGCTTCGCCCCGGGCACCCGCCCTGCGCAGCGCGTGTTCCCGTCGATGTTCGACATGTTCCCCGGCAACACCCCGCCCGACCCCGAGGACTTCGACGACGACGCCGAGCTCCAGCGGGCCGTCGACCTGGCCCGGGACAGCGACCTGGCCGTGGTCGTGCTCGGCGAGTGGCAGCAGATGATCGGTGAGGCGGCCTCGCGGTCCTCGCTCGACCTGCCCGGCCGCCAGCTCGAGCTGCTGCAGGCCGTCGTGGCCACCGGGACCCCCGTGGTGCTGCTGGTGATGAACGGCCGGCCACTCGACCTGCGCTGGGCGGCGGAGCACGTCCCGGCCATCCTCGACATCTGGTACCCGGGCTCCCAGGGCGGCGCGGCGGTCGCCAACCTGCTGCTCGGCGACGTGTCCCCCGGCGGGAAGCTCCCCTTCACCTGGCCACGGACCGTCGGGCAGGTGCCGATGATCTATGGCCACACCACCTCCCACGAGGCGGAGAAGCAGCACACGCGCTACTGGGACGAGGCGAGCACGCCGCTCTTCCCCTTCGGCTTCGGGCTCAGCTACGGCACGTTCGCCTATTCCGAGCTGAGCGTGGACCGGGACGCGGTGGGCACCGACGAGAGCGTGACCGTCTCGGTCACCGTGACCAACTCCACCGACGTCGACGCCGACGAGGTCGTGCAGCTCTACCTGCACCAGCGCCACGGCACCGCCTCCCGCCCCGTCCGCGAGCTCAAGGGCTTCCGCCGCCTCCACCTGGCCGCAGGCGCGTCGGAGACCGTCACGTTCCCGCTCGGGCCGGACGAGAGGCGCTACTGGAACGCCGCGACCCGGGACCACGCCCTGGACGCGTCGACCTTCGACGTCTGGGTGGGCGGGAACTCCACCGCCGACCTGGCCACGAGCTTCCGGACCACGACGGGGTAGGGCCGACGCCTAGGAGGGGCCGCCACGCTGTGGCCGCCGGTGGCCACGGCAGCAGGTGCGCGAGACTGGCGGGGTGACTACGACGCCTGCCTCCCTGCCCTGGATCGAGCGGCTGGTGGCCCTGGACACCACCAGCCGCGACCCCAACCTCCAGCTCCTCGACGTCGTCGAGGAGGAGATGCACCGGCTGGGGCTGAGCCCGGAGCGGCTGCCCTCCGCCGACGGCACCAAGGCCAACCTGCTCCTCACCCTGCCCGCGGCCGACGGCTCGACCGGCGGCGGCATCGTGCTGTCCGGGCACACCGACGTGGTGCCGGTGGACGGGCAGCGCTGGAGCAGCGACCCCTTCACCCCCGAGATCCGCGACGGCCGGCTCTACGGCCGCGGCACCGCCGACATGAAGTCCTACCTCGGGGTGATCATGCAGCGGCTGCCCGAGCTGGCGGCCGCGGACCTGTCCGAGCCGGTGCACCTCGCCTTCTCCTACGACGAGGAGGTCGGCTGCATCGGCG
>Ga0210040_10008328_pt1 | contig 12333 bp, 10 predicted proteins | sample CryGeyCG12114_NA_FD_185462 | JGI IMG/M metagenome (GOLD analysis project Ga0210040, IMG submission 185462) | Groundwater microbial communities from aquifer - Crystal Geyser CG19_WC_8/21/14_NA (SPAdes) (version 2) | ecosystem: Environmental > Aquatic > Deep subsurface > Groundwater | place: USA... | reverse complement strand
GACCGTCGATCTGGCCGTTCTGCAGCGCCTGGACGGCGAGGTCGTTGGTGTCGTAGACGCGCGGCTTCTTCTCCGGCCGGATCTGGTCGGTGATCGCGGTGTAGGAGGTGGTGCCCACCTGGGCGCCGAGCTGCGCGCTCTGCAGGGCCGCCAGGCTGCTGGCGCCGCTCAGGGAAGAGCTCTTCGTGGTCACCACGGCCTGGGCCACGTCGTAGTAGCCGGAGGAGAAGTCGACGGCCTTGCGCCGCTGCTCGGTGATCGAGACCTGGTTGATGTCGACGTCGAACTTCTTCTCCCCGGGCGCGTAGGCGTTGGTGAACGGGACGGTGACCCAGCTGACGTCGTCCTTGGCGAAGCCCAGGTTCTCGGCCACCGCGTAGGCGACGGCGGACTCGTAGCCCTTGCCGTTGGTGGGGTCGTCGTCGGAGAACCACGGCTCGTACGCCGGCTTGTCGGTACCCACCGTGAACGTCCCCGGCGTGGTCAGCGGCAGGGCGTCCTTGCTGCACCCGGGCGAGCTCGCGGCCGCACTGCCGGCGGGTGCGGGAGTGGTGGCGTCCTCGGGGGCGCAGGCGGCGGTGCCGACCAGGGCCAGGGCGGCGCCGACCAGCGCCACCTGACGGCGGACGGGGGAGGGGTGGGTGCCTCGCTTCATCTTCTGCTCCTGAGCCAGCCGGCAGGCCAGAACGGCTGCCGGGGTGAGGTACGACGGGCAAACCCTAGTCGCGCTCAGCAGGGCTGAGGCTCGATCGGCGGTGGCGGTGAGACCGGTGCCGAGCCGCGGTCCGGACTACGCTGCCGAGGTGCACGAGGATCCGGAGCCGGCGCGGGAACGAGCCGTCGCGGTGGTGCGGAGCGTCCTGGTCGAGCTCGACCTGCCCTGGCGGGAGAGCGGGCCCGGTCTGTTCTCGGTGTCGCTGCCGGGGACGCACAAGCTGCTCACCGAGTGCGCGCTGGAGGTCGGCCGGTACGGCGTCGGGATCCGCGCCTTCGTGGCCCGGCAGCCGGACGAGAACCATGTCGCGGTCTACCGCTGGCTGCTGCAGCGCAACCTCAAGCTGCGGACGGTCTGCTTCAGCCTGGACGCCACCGGTGACGTCTACCTGACCGGCACCTTGGCCCTGCCGGCGGTCACCGAGGTCAGCATCGACCAGGTGCTGGGCGAGGTGGGCGGGACGGCGGACAGCTGTTTCAACCCCATCCTCGAGCTCGGCTTCGCCAGCAGCATCACCCGGGAGTGGGCCTGGCGGCGCGCCCGCGGCGAGTCCACGGCCAACCTGGCCGCCTTCGCCCACCTGGCTCCGCGCGACGACGCCGCTCCCTGAGCCGGTTGAGTACGCGCCCCGAGGTTGGCGATCATGCGCCCTCGAGCTCGCCGCATACGCCCCCTGAGCCTGTCGAGTACGCGCCCTGAGCTTGTCGAAGGGCCCTTCGACAAGCTCAGGGATCGTGGTGCCGCGGGGCTGTCGATCACGGGCCCTTCGACAGGCTCGGGGATCGTGGTGCCGCGGGGCTGTCGATCACGGGCCCTTCGACAGGCTCGGGGAACGTGGTGCCGCGGGGCTGTCGATCACGGGCCCTTCGACAAGTTCGGGGAACGTGATACCGCGGGGCTGTCGATCACGGCCCTTCGACAGGCTCAGGGAACGACGCAGCGACGTTGACCACACGCCCTTCGACGAGCTCATGGAACGGCTGTGCTCCGGGTCAGCCGTCCAGGCGCTCGGCCACGTCGGCCGGGAAGCCGCCGGTGGCGATGGGGCCCCAGCGGGTGGGGGTGATCCGGATCAGCGACTTGTCCTGGAGGCGCATGGCGGCGCGGTACTCCTCCCAGTCCGGGTGCTCGCCGGCGATGCAGCGGAAGTAGTCGACCAGCGCGTCCTCGGCCTCGGGCATGTGCAGCACCTCGGCGTCGCCGTCGACCTGCACCCACGGCCCGTTGAAGTCGTCGGAGAGCACGCAGACCGAGACCTGGGGCTCACGCTCGGCGTTGCGGATCTTGGCGCGGCCCGGGTAGGAGGAGATGACGATGCGGCCCTGCTCGTCGACCCCACCGGAGACGGGGGACAGCTGCGGTCGGCTGTCGCCGCGGGTGGTGGCCACCAGCATCTTGTGCCGCGGCCGGACGAACTCCAGCAGCGCGTCCCGCTCGACGGCGGTGGTGGTGGCGATGGATCGAACCATCCGGACAGGCTACCGAGCCGCCGGCGCGGCGGTGCTCCCGCGCACGACGAAACGCGGCTCCACCCGGACGCTTGCCGGTACGTCTTCGCCGCCCAGCACGGCTTCCAGCAGGGCCAAGACCCGAGCCCCCAAACCGAAGAAGTCGATCTGGACCGTGGTCAACTGCGGTCGCCAGATTCGTCCGATCGGGTGGTCGTCGACGCCGATCACCGACACGTCCTCGGGCACCCGGAGGCCGAGGTCGGCGAGCGCGCTCATCACCGCCATCGCGATCTCGTCGTTGTGGCAGAGGATGGCCGTCATCTCCGGCCGGTACTGCTCCCTTGCCACCTGGTAGGCCTCCTCGGGGGTCCAGCCGGTGAGGATCGGAGCCGGCACGTCCACCTCGGCGGCGCGCAGTCCGTTTCGCCAGCCCGAGATCCGCCCGGTCTCGGCGAAGTGGGCGTTCTCGACGACGAAGTAGTGGACCGTCGAGTGGCCTAGTCGGAGTAGGTGGTTGGTCGCTCGCAGCGTGCCCAGGGCGTCGTCGAGGTGCAGCGAGGGCCGGGAGGACGGGTCGGCCCCGGACACCGAGGCCACCGCCACCGGGATGTGGGAGGGGATGTGGCGCAGAGTCCGCGCCACGGTGGTGTCGAACTCCAGCCCGACGACCCCGGCGACGGACTGACCGAGTATGACGTCCAGCGCCGCGCCGGTGTGGTCGAGGTCGTCGGAGTCGACCACGGTGATGATGGTCGCGAAACCGTGGTGCCGGGCCGCCTCCTCCACACCCTGGATCGCGGTCGTGTACCCATACTTGGCGGTGTCGGAGACGACCAAGGCCAGAGTGCGGGAGCGGCCGGTGGCCAGTGTCCGTGCGGCCAGGCTCGGCCGGAAGGCGAGTTGGTCCACGGCCTGCAGCACGGCCGCACGGCGACGCTCACTGACCGAGGCCGGGCTGTTCAGCACCCGTGAGACCGTGGAGACCGACACCCCGGCCATCCTCGCCACGTCGGAGATCGAGGCCGACCTCCCCGACGACGGCCGGCGGGTGGTGTCGATGGCCCCTCCTCACTTGATCCCGGTGGACGCGATCCCCTGCACGAACTGCTTCTGGAAGACGAAGAACACGACCAGGACCGGCACCATCGACATCAAGGTGATGGCCATGATCTGGTCCCACGGATGGGAATACGCCCCGTTCAGGGAGGCCAGTCCCACCGAGATCGTATAGTTCTCCGGCGATTGGAGAGCGACCAGTGGCCACACGAAGTCGTTCCACCGCCAGACAAAGGTCAGGATGGTCAGCACCGCGACGAGCGGTCCGCAGGCCGGCAGGATCACCCGGACGAAGATCGCCAGCTCGCCGGCGCCGTCGACCCGGCCGGCTTCGATCAGCTCGTCGGGGATCGCCTGCATGTACTGGCGCGCCATGAAGATCGAGACGGCCTGGGCCGCGCTGGGCAGGATGACGGCCCAGGGCGTGTTGACCAGCCCGAGCTTGGAGATGATCACGAACGCCGGGACCATGATCACCTGAATCGGGACCATGATCGTGATCAGCATCAGGGCGAAGAGCAGGTTCCGGCCGCGAAAGCGGTACTTGGAGAAGGCGTAGCCGCCGAGCACGCTGATGAAGACCGAGATCAGCACGCTGACCACGGCGATGACCACTGAGTTCGCCAGCCAGCGCCAGATCGGTTGGTCGCGCACGGCCCGGCTGAAGATGCCCAGGTCGAACTGCCGCGGCCACAGTGAGAACCCGTTGTCCTGGGAGAGCCCACCGGGACTGACCGCGGTGACCAGCACCCAGTAGACGGGGAACATCATCACCAGGCCACCGAGGAGGAGCAGGGTCCAGAGCAGCCACCGCCCCGGGGTCATCCGGTCCTTGCGAGAGACCGCCCGGGCCGTGGCGGTGGATGGGGTCGGTTCGTCGAGCGGCGTGGCTCGGTCGGTGATCGCGGTCATGAGTCCTCGTCCAGGTTCTTGGCGAGCCGGTTGCGGAGGGCCGTCAGCAGAAGCAGGACGACCACGAGCATCACACCCAGAGCCGAGGCGTAGCCCATCTTCCCGTCGGTGAAGGCGGACCTGAAGATGTACTGCACCAGCACCGTGGTGGAGAAGCCCGGACCGCCGCCGGTCAGCACGTAGATGACGTCGAAGGCTTGCAGCGAGAACACGATGTTCAGCACCACGAGCATGTAGGTCGTCGGTGCCAGTAGTGGCCAGACGATGCCGGCGAAGGCGCCCCAGCGGCCTGCGCCGTCGACCTGCGCGGCCTCCAGGACCGACGGGTTGATGTTCTGCAGAGCGGCGAGGTACACGACCATGCAGAAGCCGATCCGTCCCCAGACGACGGCCAGGATGACCGTGGTCATGGCCCAGCCTGGGCTGGTGAGCCAGTCCACCCGCGGCAGTCCGAGCTCGCTCAAGGTGGCGTTGACGATGCCGCTGTCGGTGTTGAACATCCAGGCGAAGATCAGCGACACCGCCACCCCCGAGACCACCATCGGCAAGAAGTAGAGGCTGCGGATGACCCCACGGCCGGGTAGCCGGCGGTTGAGCAGGATCGCGAGCAGCAGCCCGAGCAGGGTGGAGGTCGGCACCGTGCCGAGGGTGAACACGACGGTGTTCCGCACGCTCTCCCAGAAGAGCGGCTTCGACATGGCGTCGGAGTAGTTCTCCACTCCGACGAACTCCCCGCCGCCGAAGGTCTGCACGTCCTGGAAGCTCAGGACCACCGAGACCACGATGGGCGCGAACGCGAAGACCCCGAACAGCAGCAGGCTGGGTGTGACGAAGAGCCAGGGCGCAGCTGCGGGCACCCGGTTCGTGCTCCGGCCCCGGGAGGGAGCGGGGCCGGCCACGGTGGTGCCGGTGGCCGGCGCCCAGGTCTCAGCTGACGGCATCCTTGATCCCGTCCGAGATGGCCTTGGCCGTCTTGACCGCGTCCTGCTGGCCGGTGAAGCACAGGTCGAGCTGGTCGGCGAGAACGGTCTGGATGGCGTTGAACGACGGCAGAGTCTCGACGGTGCCCATCCCGGCGGGGATGGTCGTGGCCTGCTCGACGAAGACCGCCATCTGGTCCGACTGCTTGCTGAAGCTCAGCGAGTCCGCCGGGAGCGACTTGCGCACCGGCAGGAAGAGGTCGGTCTCGCAGAAGTACTTCATGTGCTCGCTGTCGCAGACGAACTTGATGAAGTCAGCGGCCACGGCCGGGTTCTTGCAGCTCTTCGAGACCGCCAACAGGTTCCCGCCGAGGTCGGAGGCGGCCGTCACGTCCTTCGGCATGTAGGTGATGTCCCACTTGCTCGGCTCGATCGCTTTCGAGACGTCGGTCATGATCCAGTCCCCGTAGATCATCAGGCCGACGTCGCCCGTGGAGAAGCTCTTGATCGTCGCCGCGTCGTTCGCGCCCTTGATCGAGTTCGAGGCCGGGATCAGCTCCTCGCGGTACAGGCTGGCGAACCAGTCGATCGCCTTGACGCCGATCTCGTTGTCGATGGCCGGGGTCACGTTGTCGTCCTCGAGGAGCTTGCCGCCCATCATGTAGAGGAAGGGGAGCCAGCGGTAGGCGGTGTTCGGACCACCGAAGCCGAAGACCATGCCGTACTTGCCGGTCGTCTTCTTGACCTCGACGAGCACGTCCTTGAACTGCGCCAGCGTCCATGCCTGGTCCAGGCTTGCGGGTACCGTCACTCCCGCGTTCTTGAGGATCGCCTTGTTGTAGTAGGTGGCGAACGTGTCGGTGTGCTGGGGAATCCCGTGGACCGAGCCGTCCAGCTGTGCCGCCTTCCAGAAGGCGTCCTGGAAGTCCGCGCTGTAGTCGCCCTGCACGTACTCGTCGAGGGGGATCACGCCTCCGTTGTCGGCGTACCGGCCGATCTGCTGCCAGGTGATCCGGATGATGTCGGGTGCGCTGCCGCCGGCGAGCTGGGTCGTGAACCACTGGTTGAAGTCGCCACCCGGCGTCTCCTGGATCTTGATGGTCACATTGGGATGGGTCTGCTTGTAGTCGGTCGCGAACTTCTCGTAGGCCACGAGGTCGGCGGGGATCTGCCAGGAGGACAGCACGAGGTCCGCCTTGGCGTCGGCTCCCGTCGGCTCACTGGACCCGCTGCTGCTGCTGCTGCAGGCGGCGAGGGTCGGCAGACCCAGTGCGGCACCGCCGGCCAGGGCGCCGCTGTAGCCGAGCACCCGGCGTCGGGACCAGCTCGGCGGCTGGTCGGCGTGCGGGTGCTGCACGTGGCTCGGGAGGTGCTGACCTTTTTCCACTGCTACTCCTTTGTCCGGTGGTAGCGCTTCCAGATTGACGTGCTCCGAGCGGTACTCGGCTACGTTGTTACGAACGGAAGACGCCGTTTGAGAAGCTCCCACGTTAGCCGGGCGGCCGGGCTCAGCTGCTGCGAATCGAGCACCAAACGCTGTTGACTTGCTGTGATGGCACGACTAGCGGCACACGTTGCGTCCAAGGGTGGGATGCGTGTTCATTATTGGGGTACGCCAGCAGCGGCCGTCAAGACCCTCATGTTACGAGCAGGTAACTTTGAAAGCGCTACCAAAAAACCTTCCGCTGGTCGATCTGCTGCGGTACGTTGCTGCTGCGGCGCCCTTCCGGAGCCGGTCGATGGTCCGTGACCTGGGGCCGGTTTCGCCCATCCGGCCCTGATCTGTCTCTGGACCGTCGACCGGGGGGGTGGCTGCCAACCCCGGGTCCGTTTTCCGGGGCGACGCCCCCCGACCCCCGTGATGACGACTCCGCCAGACCCTGAAGACACCGACCGAACCCGAAGAGAATGAGGACACCGTGGTCACGATCGACTGGACGACCCCTGCGCTCAGCCTGCGCTTCCTTGCCGAGGACGACGGCCCCTTGCGCCTGGTCGAGATCAGTCCTGGCGCCGGGCTCGCCGGTGAGTCGGACCCGGCCGCCTATGCCCGGGTGCATCAACCGCTGGTCGAGGTGATGAGCCCGCACTTCGGCAACGACAGCAGCAGCAACAGCGTTCGGCACAGCGGCACCCATCTTGGCCGGGCCCTGCGCTATGTGCGGCACGAGGCGTCGACGCAGGACGGGACCCACTCGCTCGAGATCGAGCAGGTCGAGCCGGTGACGGGCCTGCGGACGCTCAGCACGTTCCAGGCCCGGACGGGGGTGCGGGCCGTGCGGACGACCACGACCGTCTCGGTGCTCCCGGATCAGGCGCCGCTGACGCTCTGGGCTGTCAGCAGCCTCGCCACCGGCGCTGTGGTCTCTGAGGACATCAATGCCGCCGACGTCTGGCGCGCGGCCTCCACGTGGTCGGCGGAGAACCGGTGGAGCAGCCAGCCGCTGCGGGCGGCCGGTCTGGTGGCCACTCAGCCCGCCGCGCGGGGGGAGACCTGCCGCAGCTGCATCAGCACGGTGAGCACGAGCACCTGGTCCTCGGGCACGGTCGTGCCGGCCGGTGCCGTCCAGAACCGCGACAGCGGTCGCACGCTGGCCTGGCAGGTCGAGCACAACGGAGCGTGGCTCTGGGAGGTGGGGGAGCGGCCCGGGTGGGCGGTGAACAGGCACACCTGGCCCGTCGGCAGTGAGGAGGCCGCCGGACCGCCGAACGACGACCGCAGCGCGGACGGCGGGTACGTGGCAGTACTTGGACCGACCGACACGCTGCACGCCTGGTCCTACACGGTGACTGGCACTGACAGCTTCACCACGGTTCCGGTGACTTTCACGGTCGGAGACACCCTCGAGGACGCCTTCGGCGGGCTCGCCGCGCACCGTCGCGCCGCCAGGCGCGTCCACCCGCAGAACGCCACGCTGCCGGTGATCTTCAACGACTACATGGACACCCTCGAGGGTGACCCCACCGAGGCCAAGCTGCTCCCGCTGATCGATGCGGCCGCGCGAGTGGGCTCGGAGTACTTCTGCATCGACGCCGGCTGGTACGACGACACCGCTGGCTGGTGGGCCTCGGTCGGGGACTGGGTACCCTCGACTGTCCGGTTCCCGCGCGGCTTGGGCCACGTCCTCGACCACATTCGGGGCGCGGGCCTGGTGCCGGGCCTGTGGCTCGAGCCGGAGGTGGTGGGCGTCAACAGCGTGGCCGCGTCGGCCCTTCCGGACAGCGCGTTCCTGCAGCGGGCCGGCGTCCGGGTCCGCGAGCGGGATCGCTACCTGCTCGACCTGCGGAGCCCCGAGGCCCGGGCCCACCTGGACGCGACGGTGGACCGCTTGGTCACCGAGCTCGGGATCGGCTACTTCAAGCTGGACTACAACGTCACGCCGGGCACCGGCACCGATCTGGACGCCGTGAGCGTCGGGCACGGGCTGCTGGAGCACAACCGGGCTCTACTGACCTGGCTGGACGGGGTCCTGGACCGTCACCCGGAGCTGGTCCTGGAGAACTGCGGTTCCGGAGCGCTGCGCTCGGACTTCGCGATGCTGAGCCATCTGCAGCTGCAGTCGACGTCGGACCAGCAGGACCCGCTGCTCTATCCGATGATCGCGGTCGGGGCGCTGGTTCACATCCTTCCCGAGCAGGCGGCGCACTGGGCTTACCCGCAGGCCACCATGTCAGACGAGATGATCGCGTTCACCATGTGCACCGGTCTTGCCGGCCGGCTCTACCAGGCTGGTCTGCTGGACCGGATGGACGACGATCAGATCGCCCTCGTGGCAGCCGCTGTGACCGTGCACAAGCAGACCCGGCAAACCCTGGCGCGGTCGACACCACGCTTCCCGACCGGGCTGCCGAGCTGGGACGACGCCTGGCTGTCCGTGGTCTTCGACGCCGGTGACGAGTCCTACCTGCTGGCCTGGCGTCAGGCGGACGCTCCGGCCGAGGTGGCGCTCGCCCTGCCCCAGCTGGGCGAGACCGAGCTGTCGGTCGAGCAGGTGTACCCGCCGGTGGAGACGCTGCCGGCCTGGGGTGTCGAGCGCACAACGGGCGGCTTGTCGTTGAAGGCAGGGGACAGTGTCGCCGCCGCCCGGATGTACCGGCTCACGCCGACCTGAGTGGACGGCTCAGACGATCGCGTCCTGGGCCACTCGGTAGACCTTGTGCTGAGCGGCCTGGGCCCGGGGCCGCACGGTCATCCGGTCGATGTTGACGTGCGCCGGCCGGGCCGCCACCCACGCCACGCAGTCGGCGATGTCTTCTGCGGTCAGCGGTTCGGCCACCCCGGCGTAGACCTTCGCGGCACGCTCGGCGTCGCCGGCGAAGCGGGTCATCGAGAACTCCTCGGTCCGCACCATGCCGGGTGAGATCTCGGCGATCCGCACCGGGGTGTCGAAGAGCTCCAGCCGCATCGCCCCGGCCACCGCGCGCTCGGCGGCCTTGGCGCCGCAGTAGCCGGCCCCACCCTCGTACGAGCCGTCGGCGGCCACCGAGGTGAGAAAGATGACCTGGCCCCGCGTCTCGATCAGAGCGGGCAGCAGCGCCTTGGTGACCGCGGTGGTACCGAGCACGTTGACCGCGTACATCGCCTGCCAGGCGTCGAGGTCGGCCTCGGCCACCGGCTCCTGGCCGAAGGCGCCGCCCGCGTTGTTGACCAGCAGGTCGCAGCGGGGGCCGACCGCGGCGGCCAGCGCCGCCACCTGCTCGGCGTCGGTGACGTCGCAGGCCACCGCTCGACCGCCGATCTCGGCGACCAGGGCCTCGATCCGGTCACGGCGACGGGCGACGCAGACCACCGAGAAACCGTCCGACGCGAGCCGGCGGGCGCTCGCGGCGCCGATGCCGCTGCTCGCACCGGTCACGACGGCGACGGGCGTGGGATTGGACGCGGGGTGGGTGGAGGAGGACACCCGGTCATTCTGCGCGACGGCCTGGCCCGCTCTGCGGGCCGGGGCGGCGTGCCGCGCCGGCTACATCACGGACCTGATCACCAGGAACAAGATGATGATGACCAGGATGCCGCTGATGGTGCCGATGATTCCTCTGTTCATGGCCGGACGTAGCAGGATCACCCCTGGTCGCGAGGCGGTTGGCCAGATCGTGCTGATCGTGCGCAGCCTCGCACGGCGCTCACCGGTCGGGGCTGGTCGCGTCCCACAGCTGGACGAAATGGTGCAGCGGACCGTGACCCGAGCCAACGTCCAGCTGGTCGCTGGCGCTGATCCCTTCGCTGACGTAGGCCTTGGCGCCGGCCACCGCCTCGAACCAGCCCGGGCTAGCCGGTCGGAGCGCCGCGATGGCAGAGGACAGCGTGCAGCCGGTGCCGTGGGTGTTCTTGGTCGGCACCCGGACGGCGGGCAGTCGGCGGCGCTCGCCGTCCACGGCGAGCAGGTCGGTGCTCTCGTCCCCGCCGAGGTGCCCGCCCTTGAGCAGCACCCCGGGGGCCAGGGCGCACAGCCCGTCGAGCTGGTCGTGCATGGCCGCCTCGTCCCGCGCCTCCGCCTCGCCGAGCAGGTCGGCGGCCTCCGGCAGGTTCGGGGTGACCAGGTCGCAGAGCGGCAGCAGCTCGGTCCGCAGCGCCTGGACCGCGGCCTCGTCCAGCAACCGGTCCCCGCTCTTGGCCACCATCACCGGGTCCAGGACCACGTACGGGAGCCGGTGGCGCCGCACGACGTCGGCCACGGCCCGGACCACCTCAGCGCTGCCGAGCATGCCGATCTTCACCGCGTCGACCCGCACGTCGTCCAGCAGCGTCTCGAGCTGGGTGGTCACCAGCTCGGGGCTCAGCTGGCTGACCGCGCTGACCCCGCGGGTGTTCTGCGCCGTGACGGCGGTGAGCACGGCCATGCCGTAGGCCCGGAGGGCCGAGAAGGTCTTGACGTCAGCCAGAACACCGGCGCCCCCACTGGGGTCCAGGCCGGCCACGGTGAGCACGTTGGGGATCACGAGCGGCTCCCCGACGGACTCCGCAGCCGAGCGGCGGCCGCCGCCGGGTCGTCGGCGGCGCAGATGGCGGAGACCACGGCGACGCCGTCGACCCCGGTGGCCCGCACCTGCTCGACGTTCGCCACCCCGATGCCGCCGATGGCCACGCAGGGCAGGGTGGAGGCAGCGCGCAGGGCAGCCGTGCCCGGCAGCCCCAGCGCCGCCGCGGCCTCGGGCTTGGTCGGGGTGGCGTAGACGGGGCCGATGCCGAGATGGTCCACGATGCCGGCTGGCAGCGTGTTCGCCTCGGCGACCTGCTCCGCCGTGCTGACCGAGAGCCCGATCACCAGGTCGGCGCCGAGCAGCCCCCGGGCCGCCCGCACGTCGAGGTCGCTCTGCCCCAGGTGCACCCCGGCCGCCCCGACCGCCAGGGCCACGTCGACCCGGTCGTTCACCACCAGCGGCACCCCGGCGTCCACCAGGACCTCCTGCAGAGCCGTGCCCAGCCGGCACAGCTCCCGGGTCGTGGCCCCGGGCTCGCGCAGCTGGACCAGGGTCACCCCACCCCGCACCGCGGCGACGACCGTGGCCACCAGCCCCCGCGGCCCGCACAGCGTCGAGTCCGCCACCAGGTACAGGTCGAGGTCGACGGCCCGGATCACTGGCGGCCCGCCGCCTCGAGGGCTGTCGTGTCGAGGACGGCGAGCTCGTCCAGCAGGGCGACCGCGAAGCTGCCCGGACCGGTGCTGCCGGCCGCGGCGCGCTCAGCGGCGACGGTGAGGATGCTGGTCGCGCTGACCGCGGCGTCCAGGGCCGACGGCTGCACCGAGCAGCAGGCCGCGACGACGGCGCCCAGGGCGCAGCCGACACCCGTCACCTTCGTCATCAGCGGATGACCGGTGCTGACCTCGACCACCGCGTCACCGTCGGTGATGACGTCGACCGCTCCGCTGACCGCCACCACGCTCCCGGTCCGCCGGGCCAGCTCGCGGGCGATCGGCAGCGCGGCCTGGGGGCTGGCCGTGCTGTCCACGCCGCGCCCCGCCCCGCTGGCCCCGGCCAGGCTCAGCACCTCCGAGGCGTTGCCCCGGATCACCGTGGGGCGGAAGGCGAGCAGGTCGGTGGCCAGCTCGGTCCGGTAGGCCAGCGGCCCCACGGCCACCGGGTCGAGCACCCACGGCGTCCCCGACCGGTGCGCGGACTCGGCCGCGGCCCGGCAGGCCCGGGCGCGCCCGTCGGACAGGGTGCCGAGGTTCACCAGCAGGGCGTCGGCCATGGCGGCGAAGTCGGCCGCCTCGTGGTCGTTCTCGACCATCGCGGGCGAGGCGTCGAGGGCGAGCAGCACGTTGGCGGTGAAGCC
>Ga0210040_10008327_pt1 | contig 12333 bp, 6 predicted proteins | sample CryGeyCG12114_NA_FD_185462 | JGI IMG/M metagenome (GOLD analysis project Ga0210040, IMG submission 185462) | Groundwater microbial communities from aquifer - Crystal Geyser CG19_WC_8/21/14_NA (SPAdes) (version 2) | ecosystem: Environmental > Aquatic > Deep subsurface > Groundwater | place: USA... | reverse complement strand
AGGTCGCCTTTGACCATGGCGTCCTGAACGGCGCATCCGGGCTCGCCACCATGGGTGCAGTTCGCGAAGCGGCACTCCAGCGTCACCGCGATAATGTCGTCAAAGACCTCGGCCACACCCGAGGCCGCTTCGGACACCTGGAGCTCACGCATCCCGGGTGTATCCACCAGCCAGCCGCCCTCATCGGGCAAACCTGCGACACGATGCATCTCGCGCACGGTCGTCGTGTGCCGGCCCTTGCTGTCGTCCTCGCGAACGGCCTGGGTCGCGATGCTGTCCGATCCCTTCAACGTGTTCACGAGTGTCGACTTGCCGACGCCTGACGATCCCACCAACGCGACTGTCTGACCGAACCCGCAATAATCGGCGAGGGTGGAAGCGCTCGTCAGATCGCGCCCGTCGACCATTAGCACCCGCAGCCCCGGCTGGAGCGCGCGTGCCACATCCGCCAATGCTTCGGGCGAAGGTGCGAGATCGGCTTTCGTCAGAACGACGATCGGACTGACCCCCGCCTCCCGCGCCAGAACCAGATAGCGTTCGAGGCGCGCGACGTTGAAATCCTGGTCGCACGACGTGACGATGAACAGCGTGTCGACATTTGCAGCGATGAGCTGGACCCGGCGATCATCGCCCGGGGCAGGGCGCTTGAACAAGCTCACCCGATCAAGGATGCGCTCAATGCTTCGGGTATTCCGGTCGATCAGTAACCAGTCGCCAACGGTCGGCCGATCTTCTGCTCCCGCTTGGGCGGCGAAGCTGGACGAGATCGAGTCTTGGATTCCCTCGCCTGAAACGGTCACTCTTCCGCGATGAACCGACATGACCCGGACAGGCTGGCAGTGGCTGCTCTGCTCGGCCGAGACCTGCTCGCGAAAGAACGCGTTCCAACCGAGCTGTGCGAGAGTGGGGTCGGACCTTTCCATCAATCGGCAGGCTTAGGGTTCGCGTGACTGGTCCGCGTTCGAGGCACCCTGCCCCGCCGCCCGCTTCTCCGCCTTGGCCTGTGCCTTCTTTGCGGCCTCAGCCGCCTTGTTCCGCTCGCGCTCGCGGCGCTCGAAATCGTAATTTGGCTTGCGTGCTATGACGGCGGCTCCGAACCTGAGGATGCGGGTTGAGCGTAACGCTGACCCCGAGCGCTTGCTTCCACCTACACTGATCTGCCGTTCACGACTAGCGCATTGGCCGGCCGGACAAGCGGGTCCCTTGCCGCTGGGACTGCACTCGCGGGGAAGAGAAGGGCCTGACGGACCTGTTCTGGGCCGCCCCGGGGCGATGGAAACCCTGCTGGTCGGGGACAGCGATTACAGCGGCAGGGTCGACAGAAGATAAGTTGCTGTAGGATCGTCCGCACGTCGGAGGAGGTAACGACTCACATGCTGGCCGATTTCGAGCTGCGGGTCGACAGGCTGGCCGGCCTGACCGCGACGAAGTTCTTGCTGTAAGCGAAAGGAGCACCAGACCCGGGAAGGACTCCTCGCGCCTGGCAATCAACCTGTCCCTGCAGACCACCCGACCGGTGGTCTGCAGGAACTGAGCCGTATCGATCAGCCACTCAAGCCTAAATGAAGACGTAGTCTCCGGCCGTGAGATGGTTGGTATCGTCGGCCATCTGAACGATGATCGAGCCCTGGTATCCGGCGCTGTTCACCACGCGATAGACCTGCGTAGCCGGGTTGTTACCCAGGTCGTGGTCATAAACAAGCTGGGCGCCAGCGCCGAAGCCGGTGAAGGACAGGAAATCCTGCTCGCCAACGCTGCTGGTCCCTGCGCCGTGGAAGTCGATGAGGTGATCCATCTGGCCGCCGGCCGTCTGCGGGTTGACCAGGTCTCCGGCAGCGAACTGGAACGTATCGTTGCCGGCGCCACCCTGTACGCGATCGTAACCTGCGCCGCCGCGAATGGTGTCGTTCCCTGCATCGCCGCGCAGGCGATCAAAGCCGGCGCCACCGATCAGCGTGTCGGCAAAGCGGGTCCCGGTTACCGAGTCATCGCCAGCACCTGCATCCAGCACAACCGCGCTGCTGCGTGCCTGGTACGTCACATTGTCGGCCAGCACCGTCAGCGTGATCGCCGCTTCGACGCTGAAAAGTGCGAGCGTCGGGTCGTGATCGGTGATCGCATCCGCGACGCCGGTATTCAGGTGCACGATGTCGAACTGCGCACCCGGAAGCAGCGATGAAGAGGCGAGGATGTGGTCGATCTGCTCCGAATTGCCCTCGAAGATCGTCGAATAGCGCTCCGATGATGGCAGCAGACTCGATAGGTTGGTCAGGCTGCCGCCCTGTTCCAGAACGGTCAACGACTGCTCGAAGTAGAAGCCGTTGAAGTCGCCAGCGACGGCGATCTTCGCATTCGGGTCGGCTTGCTGCAGCTGCTGAACATAGCTGTGCAGGGCTGTACTCTGGTCGTTGCGAACCTGATCGCCTGAGTTCACTGGCTGCTGGTCGGACCCGAACAAGGGCTCGCTGCCAAGGCGCGAATAGTTGTGCACCGCGACAGTCGTGACGACCTGACCGTTGAATTCGAATTGTGCGGCCAGCGGCATGCGGCTGTTGCGGAAGGCATCGCCGTTCGCCGGGTTAGTGTCCGCCACCAGCACAGCGCTGCCCGCGACATAGTCGACGCGATCGGCATTGAAGAGGAAGCCGTTGCGGATGTTGCCGTTCGCCTGGCCACCGGTCGTATTCGCCGCGGTCGGGGCTACCTCCACATAGGTGTAGCGCGGGCCGCCGGCAGCGACGATCGCGTCGATCAGCTTCTGCGCGGTCGCCTGGCCGGACAGGTTGCTGCCCGACCCCGGACCGTCGCCGTCCTGGATTTCCTCCAACGCGACGACGTCGGGGCTGCCCAGGTTGACGGCGATATCGGTGCCGAGCTGGCTGAACTTCGCCTCCGGATCGAGCGGGCTCAGGTTCTCCACGTTGTACTCGGCGAAGGCGAGGTGCGACGTGTCACCCTTCAGCGTGGTGACGTCGCGCGATACGGTCGCGGTTGAGGTGGTGTTCTCGATCGAGGTCGCGATCAGTTCGTAGTTGCCGCCGAAATAGCTGATCACGCCGGTCACGTCGCCAAGCTTGTCGCCCATGACAAAGGCGGCCGAGGTCAAGGCTGGATTGACGCCAGAGTCGGTGTAGATTTGGATCCGCTCCGGGTTGAAATCAGCAGTGACGATATCGGAACCGGTGACGGTGATGCCGCCACGATCGTTGATGCCGGTCGCCCCGGCGCCACCGCTGGCGACCACCCAGGTGGACCCACCCTCGGTCACAGCCGTTGCGGTCGCGCCGTGAACGGTGACCACCATGCCTTCAAGCGCTTCGTAGAAGTCGGCGCCGTCAGTGGTCGGGTTATAGCTGGTGAAACCATCATTCTCGATGATCGACGTCGGTGGCAGCAGATGCCCCGTGCCGATCTCCGCCGCCTTGACCGTGCCGAGCGATGTCGCAAGCGTCGTAATTACGGGTGCGTTCAGTTCGGTAATGGTCAGGTTGGTCGCAACACCGCCATCATATTCGGTGACAACGCCCTGAACTTGGACCGACTGGCCAATCGTGACCGCGGGGACGCCGTCGGTGAAGACGAAGATCGCGTCCGAGGTGTTCGCGTTACCGTCGCCATTCGGGTCCTGGATCCAGAAGCCGCGGCTGCCCGTCGTGTCGATCGCGGTGACCACAGCCTGGGTCAGCACAGTCGCGCCCGTGTAGCTCGACAGATGGGCTTCGCCCTGGATGGTCCCGATCGCGATCTGCTGGAGCGGATTGACCACCGCAAAGTCGATCGGGTTGTCGCCGGTGCCGGCAAAGGCATTGGCGGAGACGTCGACAAGCACGTCGGGTTCGATCGAAACATGGTAGGTTTCGCCGCCGTTCAGGTTGGCGGTCGGATTGATCGTCACCGTGTCGCCAGAGATCGTGACCTGGCTCGCGTCGGTGATCGCGATGGTGCGAACATCGCCCGCATCGCCGGTCAGCACGATGTTGCCGGTTCCGGCATACACCGGCTCGGAGAAGCGCAGCACGAGGTTTGCATCGGTAGCGACACCCACCGCGTTGTCGCCCGGGGTCGAGCCGGCCAGCGTCGGCGCCACGCTGTCGTCCGCGCCGCCAGCCTGCGAGGTGACGTGGATGTTGTCGATGCCGATCCACTCGTCATTGCTAGCCGCATTGCTAGTGGCAAAGCGGACCTGGATCTGGCCCTGGCCATCCAGGCTGGACGGCAGGTCATAGGCATAGTGAACCAAGTTGGTGAGGTTGGGGCCAACCGAGGCGTCGGCAACATAGGAGCCGGTGACCGTCGTCCAGGTGCCGGTGTCGCCCACCCGGTACTGGACGGCAAATGACTGCGCTGTGTTGTCCGCGCTGGAATCGATGTCGCGCAGGTCGAACTCGAGATGCAGCGAAGAACGGTTGGTGGCATCGAGGTACATCACCAGGCTTGGCGAATCCGCCGTGCCGGACCCCTGCAAGGCCACCACCGCATCGGGCAGCGTCTGGAACACGCCAACGCCGCCGCTGGTGCTGTTCACGCTGCTGCCCAGCACGACGGCATCGACAGCACCAGGATCGGTGATCACGGTCGAGTTGGCGGGGACAATGCCAGCAGTGCTTGAAGGCGAAACGTCACCGAGATAGCCGACGAAATTGGGCACCTGGCTCCAATCGTCTGCGGCTATTCTCGCCGCGCTGGAGGTCCAGTCCTCAAACAGATCGCCATCGCTCAGCTTGAAATAGCTCGTATAGTCCGGCTTCGCCGCCATGTATCGTTTCCCTCATCCGTATGCGCGGCATGTCGAAACTGCGCCTCAGTGATGGCCTATGTGCCTGATGTGACAGGATGACGACTCGCCAGTTCTGCTCGCACGGAGGCGTCGCGGAAGCTTGAGCCGGCTTGTAGCGGCGAGTTGCATTCATGGTCGGACATCTCGTGTGAGGCCGCAAGCTGATCGGCCTCGAAATGCAACGGCGCCATCGGGAGGCGCGGTAAGCGGACTGCGCTGGGTGGTTAGCCGCGCGTTGAGGAAACTGATTCAAGTTCTTTTAACATATGTTTCCAGATTAGTCGCGATTGATCCGCTCTGGTTTGTTCTTGCCGCGCAAGCCGCACGTAAAGTTGCAAGAAGTCGGCAAAATCGACGGTGAGCTATGAGTATCTCGTACTACAGCGTGGCAGTTACATCTCCTGACGAGGAACACAGGCAGCGGCAGGTCGAGGCATCGGCCGCTCTACAGGCGGCAGGCGATCCGGTATTGGACGCCATTGTCGTAAAGGCGAAGCAAGTGGCAAATACGCAGATGGCGGGGATCTCGATCGCCTCCCAGGATTGGCTGTACTTCATCGCCGCCACAGGCCTGCCTACGGGTCCCTACCGCCGGCAATCCTCGTTCTGCGATCACGCTCTCTCCTCCGAGGAGCCGACGTTCACTGTTTTGGACGCCGGGCTCGACGATCGCTTTGTGGGGAACCCGTTCGTGGAGGACGGGACGTTGCGCTCGTACGCGGGAGTGCAGCTCTTTTCGGAGCAGCTGCCCATCGGGATGCTCTGCGTCTTCGATCCCGAGCCACGCTCAGACCTTTCGCCCGCACTTGCGGCCGAGCTGGCGAAGCTTGCGTTCCAAACTGCCGAACGTTTGCGCGAACTCAACACTTCATCCCCGCCGACCGAGTAGCTCGATATCTCCGATTCCAGCAGCGCAGGCAAAATCGATAGTGATCCTGAAGTCGGTCGGCGGGGCAGAGATCCGGACCGAGACAATGCTATCCTGCACGCCGGCAAAGGGCGACATCGTCAGTATCAAGGACCCGATCGGCGGGACCGAGTACAAGATTCGCGTTCAGCGTGTCGTGCCTCGGAGTGAACAGGAAGTCGTGGTCACGCCTTCGAAGTGGTTCTGAAAGCCGAGCCTATCCGGGCGGACGCGGCCCTACCCTACCCTGCCCCGCTTACTAGCCAGGGCATCTGGTTCGACTGAGCTTTCGGAGGAGGCCCATCGGACTCACGACAGACGATGGAATGCTGCAGGACAATCCTCTCAGCGGGTGCATTCGCGTCTTTGCCCGCGGAATCGCCAAGCAGGACGCGGAACAGCGTTGCGGTCAGCTCTGCCGTTGGTCGGCGAACCGTGGTCAGCGTCGGCCATATCGAAGCGGCCAGCGAAGCATCGTCGAACCCGCAGATCGAAAGACCTGACGGCACGTCGATGCCCCTGCGATGCGCGACCGAGACGGCGGCCGCCGCCATGTCGTCATTGCTCGCGAAGATCGCTGTTGGGGCTTCGGGAAGGGAGAGAAGCTTGTCGGCGGCCGCCATCCCCGATTGATAATCATAGGTGCCTTTCGCGATCAGGTCAGCGTCGGGTTCGATCCCTGCCTCACTGATGGCATCGAGGTAACCTGCAAGCCGGAGCCCGCTCGAAGCGTGGCTCGTACGGCCCTGGACGAAACCAATCCGGCAGTGACCCAGTCCGAGGAGGTGGGCGGTCATGTTCTTCGCCGCAGTTCTATCGTCGATCCCGACCGAAGCCACGCCAAGTTTGCCATGCGTCGATCCAGTGGCGACAATTGCCATCCCGGCCTCACGAAGTAGCGAAACAAGGACAGGGTCGTCCGCAAGCGGCGGGGCAAGGATGACGCCCTGCACCCTGCGCTCGACCAAGTCCTCGACTACGCTGCGGTCCACGTTAGAGTTCGCGACCTCCCGGATGATCAGCGTCGCATGCGCCTGGGTCGCGGCTTGCAGGAGCTGGATGAAAAAGTCGCCGAGCGACCCGGGATTAGGGAAGCAGTGGAGGAGCGCAACATGCGCATGCTTCGCCGAGGAAAGCGCGCGCGCTGCGAGATTGGGCGTAAAGCGCAGCATCTTGATCGACGCCTCTACCGAGGCTCGTGTCCTCGACCGGACAGCATGATCTCCGTTGATCACGCGTGACACCGTCATATGGGAAACGCCCGCATGGCGCGCCACGTCGTGGATCGTAGGGTTGCGAGTAGTCGTCATTCTCGCGCCATCATTGCATTCCCGCCACACCCTTCGGGCTTTCTATCGACGCTATTGCAACCTGCTTTTTCTGACAATTGACAAGCGAGACGTTTGCGAAGCTTAATAATGTTACCGTGAACACGCGGGCCCAGGGAGGATGAAGATGAAGGTATCCGTTTGCCGTGGAAGACGCCGCGCGTTTCTCACCGCCACGCTGTTCGCCACTGCGGCCTGGCCCGCGATGGCGCAAACGGTGCAGGAGCCTGCGCAGCAACCCGCAACGCCGGGCGCGCCCACGGCGTCCTCGAGCAGCAGCGCACCTTCCACAACGGCCGCCACGACCCAGGACGGCGCCGGCCAGACGCAGCCTACCCAGATCGATGACGCCGCCCAGGCGCCGGCCGATCCATCTGCCACCGGCAACGAGGACGTGGTGGTCACCGGCTACCGCGCCTCGCTACAGAGCCAGACCAACGCCAAGCGTAACTCAATCGGCTTCACCGATTCGATCTTCGCCGAGGACATCGGCAAGTTCCCTGACACCAACATCGCGGAGTCGGTAAACCGGATCCCCGGCGTTACGATCAGCCGCGAAGTGACCGGCGAAGGCACCAACGTCGCGATCCGCGGCCTCGGCACGAATTTTACTCGCGTTCTGCTGAACGGCGCGCCGATCGCGATCGCCTCCGTTCGCTTTGACGCGCAGAGCACCAACCGTGAGGTCGACCTCGACCTGCTGCCGACCGAGCTTTTTACCCAGCTGACCGTCAGCAAGTCCCCTGTCGCAAGCCAGGTCGAGGGCGGCGCCGCCGGCACCGTGAACCTCCGCTCCGCGCGGCCGTTCGACAATCCCAAGCCCTACCTCAGCTATGGCGTGCAAGCCACGAACGGCAGCAACAACAAGGACAAGTGGGGCTATCGCGGCTATATCCTCGCCAGCGCCACCTTTGGTGATTTCGGCATCCTTGCTGGTGCCGCAGGCGTGCGCAACAAGTTCCAGGTCAACGGCTACGAGACGATCGGGTTCACCAATCCCAATCTGACCGCGGCGCAACGCCCGACAGGGGGAAACCCGACCGGCGGCGGCAACTTCTCCATTCCGGCTACTGTCCCCGTCAACGCGGGTGGCGGGCTGGTCGCCGGCACGGTGATCGACCAGGCATTCCTGCTCGCCCGAAACCCGGGCGCGACGATCGACCAGATCGACAACGGCCTGTTGCCGCGCCTAAGCCGCCCGCGTACGGAGGTCGGCGATCGGGACCGTTACAACTTCATCGCCTCGGCCGAGTGGCGCCCGAGCGACGACTTCCACTTCTATATCGACGGATTATACGGAAAGCGCACTGACGATTTCCAGCGCACCTCGATGAACTGGGTGGTGCGCAACGGCGCGGCCATTCCTATCAACACCACCTATGACCGTGCGGATTGCTCGGCCGGCTGCGTGGTGACCAAGGGCAGCTACGCCAACTCACAATTCTTCCTCGAATATCGGCCCTACTACGACACGACCGAATTCTACGGCGCGAACCCGGGCGCCGAGTTCCGGATCAACGACTTCGTCAAGGGCGACATCCAGGCCAACTATACGCACAGCGACTTCCATCGCGAGAGCCCGACCGTTCTGGTCATCACGCCACCTAATAGCGGGATCGTCGTGGACTATGACAATACCGGCGGCGGTATCCCGTCGGTAACCACCAACGTCGATCTCAACAATCCCGCTAATTTTGGCTGGAACGGTGGCGGGCGCGTCAACTTGAACGGTGAGGATCGCGAGACCGAGACCAAGGGCATCCGTGGCAGCCTTCTCTTCGGTGACGAGAAGCGCTTCAGCGTTCGGGTCGGCGGCGCGTATGACGACACCAAGCGGCGGATCACCCCGTTCGACAACACCAATCCGTGGCAGAACCTGATTTGCGGCAACGGACCCAACATCACGCTGCCAGCGCCGAATACGGCAACCACGCCCTGCACCGGGCTGAACCAGCCGGGGACCCAAGTCCCAGGCGTCGCCATCGCGCCAGGCTTCCCGACCTTCCCGGGCTATGGAACCTTCTACACGGCAGGTGGCGCGCCGATCGTCTATTCGGGGTCAGCCATACCTACTGCGGCAGTGCCGAGCTATTTGCTGCCGGGATCGAACGGCTTCGTCACCGTTGATTTCAACAAGCTCCGCAACGCCACCAACTATGATGCGCTGCTTGCCGACTCCGACGAGACGGGCACCGGCAGCAGCGGCGCGAACGGAGGGTTGATCCGGGAAAAGGTCACGGGGGCCTTTGCCGAGATGAACGGGATCTTCGACATCGGCGAGAACACGCTGCGGCTGAACGGTGGCCTCCGCTACGTTCGCACCGAACAGATCGTCGGTGGCCGGATCAGCATTCCTGACCCGCGCAACACCTTGGCGGGCGGCGCGCAGATCGCAGATGGCGGACGTTATCCGAACGCCATCAACTTCTCGACCTCGAACACGCTTTATTCCAACTTCCTGCCGTCAGCGTCCGTCGCCTTCGACTTCGCGGGCAAGGCGGTGGCGCGTGCCTCGCTGTCGCGGACGATGACCCGGCCCGACCCGAACGCGCTGCTGCCTGGGGCAAGCTTTGTTCAGCCGTCGGCGGACGTCGGCACGGTCGGCAACTCGGCGCTCGACCCGTATATCTCGAACAACCTCGATCTCGGCTTTGAATATTACACCGGGCGAGAAGGCGTGATCGCGGTGGCGGCGTTCCGCAAGTCGATCACCGGCTTCACCGTCAATGGCCTGACCACCGTGCCGTTCTCGTTCCTCAACCAGTACGGGATCACGGTGGACTCTCTCACCCAGGCGCAGCGCGACGCCCTGGGATCGCGCGCCAACGGTCAGCCACTCAACAACGTGCCGGTGGTGATCCAGCAGCAGGTGAACTCCGATGGAAAGCTGATCGTCAACGGCCTGGAATTCCAGCTCACCCAGCCGCTGGACTTCCTGACCCAATATGTCGGCATCCGTGGCTTTGGCTTTCAGGGCAACCTGACCTTGATCGATCAGAAGGGTCAGGGAGCGGGCGCGCCGGCTGTGGCCCTGGGTGTTGCCCCGACCACCTACACGCTGACCGGCTATTATGAGGGCCATGGTCTGTCCGCGCGGCTGACATATACCTATAACGAGGGCTCGCAGGGCTCAGGCCTCAACCAGAACGGCCTCCCTGCCGCTGCCATCTTCGGCCAGGACTTCAAGCAGCTTGATTTCTCGGGCAACCTGGACCTTTCCAAGGTCTTCGGTCCGAAATACCTGCCGACGCTGGTGTTGAACGTGATCAACATCACGAAGCAGTCGCAAGCCTCGTACTTCCAGTTCCCGAACGCACTCTTCAACCAGTACAATGGCGGGCGCCAGGTGCTGGTTGGTATCCGCGGCCGGTTCTGACCGCTCGCACTCCTCCCTCGGGCGGCCGCTTTGTTCGGCCGCCCGCATTCGAGTAGCTGTGTGTGATCCGTTGAAAGATCGCTCGCCCAGGCGGGCTAGCCGAATGCTTCCGTCCACCAGGGTCCCGCAACTCGATCGAAGGTCTGCCCATGCGCAAGTCGTTCCACATTTGCCTGGCCTTCGCAGCCATGGTCGGCCTTTGCACAGGTGCGCACGCGCAGACATCGTGGTTGCCACATCTCGAACGCCGTGGTGCGGCTACCCAGCTCGTCGTCGATCGCAAGCCATATCTGGTGCTCGGCGGAGAGACGCACAATTCCAGCTCCAGTGACGTCGCCTACATGGCCCCGATCTGGCCGCGGCTGAAGGAAATGAACCTCAACACGGTTCTTGTGCCCGTCGCCTGGGAAACCATTGAACCTCATGAGGGGAAGTTCGACTTCACCAATGTCAACGGCCTGCTGAAGGGCGCGCGCGACAATGACCTACGCCTGGTCATCCTCTGGTTCGGCACTTGGAAGAACACCTATTCAAGCTACGTCCCGGCGTGGGTCAAACGGGATCAGGCGCGCTTTGCACGGGTAGAGACCAGCAACGGCAACGGCACCGAACGACTGTCGCCGTTCTCGGCCCCCTCCCGCGACGCCGACGCGCGCGCCTTCGCTCGCCTGATGAAGCATCTGCGCGAGGTCGACGGCGATCGCCACACCGTCCTCTTCGTCCAGGTCGAGAACGAGGTGGGAATCATTCCCCAATCCCGCGATCATTCCGCCGCGGCAGAGGCCGCATTCGCCGCTCCCGTACCCGAAATGCTCATGCGCCAATTGGGTGAGCGTCGCAGCTCACTGAACCCGGAGCTTCGCGCCGCATGGGAAGCTGCTGGCGGCCGAACCTCCGGCACGTGGCGCGAGGTGTTCGGAGACGGCTCAATGACCGACTCGCTCTTCATGTCGTGGTGGTACGCCACCTATGTCGAAAAGGTCGCTGCTGCCGGGAAGGCCGAATACCGCTTGCCCCTGTTCACCAACGCGGCCTTGATCCGGCCGAATTACGAACCGGGCCAGTATAATTCGGGCGGCCCGGTGCCTTCCTCGCTCGACATCTGGAAAGCCGGCGCGCCGTCGCTCGATTTCCTGTCACCGGACATCTACTTCGACGATTACGCTCATTGGGTGTCCGAATATCGGCGCCAGGATAATCCCGTGTTCGTGCCCGAAGCCCGGGGCGGCGCGGCGGGAACCGCCAATGCGCTTTATACCATCGGCGCGCTGCATGGGATCGGCTTCTCCCCGTTCGGGATCGACGGCAAGGGCGTCGTTCTGGAGGGTGATGTCAGTGTCGGGCTCGACGCGGGCAGCCACGGTGACCCGGCGATTGCCGCCATGTACGGCCAATTGAAGCGGCTCGCTTCGCTCGTCCTCCAGAAGCAGGCGGAGGGAAAGATCGGAACGGTGATCATGGAAGGCGCGGCGCAGCGCGCGGGACGCGGCCGCGCCGGCGACTATGTAATCAACATGACCCGAGCGAACGGCCCCGCGGGCAGCGTTGATCCCGCCAGCCGGGTCGCCGCCATGTTCCTGCAAACGGCCCCCGACGAGTTCATCGTGGTGGGCAGCGGGGACGCGCAGATCAGCTTCACGTCCGACAAACCCGGCCCGCCGATCGTGGGTATCGAGAGCATCGACGAGCAGATGCTGCTCGACACCGGCCCCACGACCGGCCGCCGGCTGAACGGCGACGAGAACGGACAGGGTCAGTCGCTCAGACTGTTCTCGACAGACGCAGCAGAGGGCAGAGTCTACCGCGTCCGGCTCTACCGCTACCGCTGATACCGACATGCCTGAACGGAGGGATCAGGTGATAGCATAGCCCTTGCGTTGCGGCCGGCTCAGCATGGCGTTTGCCTCGTGGTCGCCGATGAAGCGCTCGGCCGCGGGATCCCAGC
>Ga0210040_10008326_pt1 | contig 12333 bp, 11 predicted proteins | sample CryGeyCG12114_NA_FD_185462 | JGI IMG/M metagenome (GOLD analysis project Ga0210040, IMG submission 185462) | Groundwater microbial communities from aquifer - Crystal Geyser CG19_WC_8/21/14_NA (SPAdes) (version 2) | ecosystem: Environmental > Aquatic > Deep subsurface > Groundwater | place: USA... | reverse complement strand
AACCCCCGCCGGCGCCACTCCGGCATCGGTTACCTCGCCCCGATCGAGTTCGAGGCCCTTCACGCCGCGGTCACCACCGCGGCATGATCACCACACCCGATGTGTCTGGGAAACCGGGTCAGGCTCCCGGTGACTGGGTGAGGAGTTGGTTGAAATTCGCCGGATGAGGGCACTGTAGGTTAGCCCTTGACTGGAAAACTTCCTCTTCAACATCTACGGCATCCCGTTGGCCATCGTCAAGCGAGCGCAGCTGGCCTGACCACCCGAATGATGGTGCAGGGGTCAGCTTCCCTCGTGCGCTGCGAACGAGACGGCGGAGCCCGGTGCGAGCGCCGCCATCTTGGCAAGCCAAGTCGGGGTGTCGAGGCCCCACATCTTCGAGATGACGAACGTCGCATCGCTGTCCACGAGTGGCTCTGCGGTAAACCACCGCCCTAGATCGATATCCTCGTCCGCGGTGAGGAGGTGCCCTTCAACCTCGTCGACGGGCACCGCACCGCCGAGCCGGCGCACTTTGGAGGGCTTGAGAACACCGCAGACGGAGGCAGCCGAGACACCTGCGCCGGTGACCGCGTGCGCCATCCTGATGATCGCTTGGCGCTTCGCCAGCGGACCCCACTCCTGCCCGTTTGCGTCAGTGACGATGAACTTCGTGTAGTCATGGTTGGTCGTACCGCTCGACGCTTTGGTCAGCGCCTGCTTCTGCCGGATCTGCACCTGGTAGTCGGTGGACTCTGGAAGAGGGATGACCTGCTGAACGTCGAGCAGGAGCCGGTCGTCGAGGCGGTAGGGCACCATCCGGACGCAGCGGATGTCGAGGCCGTATTCGTTGAGCCACAAAACCGTGCCGGTGATTTCCCGCCCGAAGTCGGCGCTGACCAGAACGATCTTGACGTCGGTGGCGAGGGCTACCTCGTCGGCGTCCTCAAGCCACTCCAAGATTCGCTCGCGCGCATCAGCATCCCGCCCGTCGGGGTGCAGCTCCAGGTGTCGGTCGTAGACGTCGTAGAGCCGGCCGAGCGTCATGGTGCGGACCATGGCGGCGTAGCGCAAGGCCTGCAGCTCCATGTGGCCACCGTCCTCGGTGCGCTTGAGCTCGATGACGACCAAGCGGCCCGAGCGGTCCAGCCCGAGGAGGTCGATCCGACGGTTGGCGTCCTCGAACTCACCGAACTCCTCAGCGACGACCAAGACGTCTGGGACGACGACCTCGATGCGCTCGCGTAGGAGAGTTTGGAGGTGCTCACGCTCCTTGATCTGCTCCTGCTGGAAGGTGGTTTTCGCCACGGGCGCGATGCTGCTCGGTGTCAGCTCGAAGAGGGGCATCGTCAACCGCCCTTGCGTGAGTAGGTGTTGGGACAAGACCACGGTAGGGGATCGCCAACTCGTCGGTAGTGAAGAGTCGCGACCTTGTGGTGCGCTGGACGTGCGAGGGCACTCGAGATCGGTGAGGTCTGCTTCGTAGCTAGCACGGCAAGTTGGCGACGCACTGTCTTCCCGTCGGCTAGCATCGGCGCCGTCCCTGTTGAGCGTGAGGTCTGGCCAGAGCGGTGCGGCACGCGCCAGCGAAGGAACGACGCGGGACGCGGAGAGCATGGCGCTGATGCCGACCAGCTTCTGCGCACCGTGTGTGAAGCTTGCCGAATGACACTAACGTCGCCCTCGACAGCGGCCACTCCGGTCGCCCCGAGGTGCGTGCATGGCTGACGAGGCGATTCGCCGGGCAATCCTCGGAGTGCTGGCCGGCACGCCCTTCGGCAGCCTCAGCCGTCGACAAGTGATCGACGCGCTCGCCGACTCCGGCGCAGCCGGCGACCTGAGTCGCGACGAGGTGACATCACGAGCGCAGCGCGAGGTGACGGCCATGGTCGCCGAGCGGCTCCTCGGGCCCGCAGGCGATGGCATGTGGCGGCTCACCGCCGCCGGCCGACGAGTCGCGACCGATGCAAATGCTTCATCCGACGAGGGCGCCGCCGAACTGGACCCCTTACCCGCTGGGTCGACGCCGGAGCCGACCCCCTCTGTTGTCCAGACGCCGGCGGAGGCCGGACGTCGGCGGTCGGAGCTCCCGTCGTCCCCCCGCGAGGGCCGGGTATGGACGCTTCGCCCTGGTCAGCATATGGCGCGCGAGGAGCGGCGCCTCGGCTACGGCGGCTCGACCTTCCGAGGCATCGAGCCCTCAGCGCAGACGCCCAACGTCTTCGTCTACTCCGACCCGACCGCGGGAGCGCCGAACGGCTACGACTTCGACGGTTGGTCTTCGGATGAGGACGTTTTCTACTACACCGGCGAAGGTCGTCGCGGCAGCCAGCGGATGGAGAGCGGCAACAAGGCCATCCTCCGTCACCACGAGGACGGGCGGAGCCTGCGGCTATTCGTGGCCGATGGGACGCTGTCAGGTAGGAGCGCCAAGGACCACCTGTATCTCGGCGAGTTCGAGGTCGACGACGCTGACCCATACCTTGTAGAACGCGCTCCTGACTCCGAGCAGCGCTTGAGGGACGTCTTCGTCTTCAGGCTCCTGCCCATCGGTGAGGTCGTGCACCGCGTACAAGACGGCCAGCACAACCCCTTGGGAACGCGTCGTTCAGCAGGCGACCGCCAAGCACTCCTTGATGTCGCAGGACCGGCGCGGGCTGCGGATCCGGCGAGGACGCCGTCGCGCCGAGACGACGGGCGGGTGCGCCGTGGGGTGGCCGCGTGGCTGGAGGTCCGGAGCAATGGCGGTCGGCATGCTTTGAACGTCGACGAGCTCAGCGACGTGATCGTCGACGGGCAATCCACACCGCTGGTCAGCACCACGGCGAACGTGGTGGTCCCCTCCGGCCTTGACGCCGCGCTGTCGATCGTCACGCCATACACACCCGGTGGACGCGAGCGGCCCTTCGAGGACGCGACCAGCGCCGACGGCATGCTCCGCTTGGCCTGGAGGGGCACCGACCCGCTTCACCCGGAGAACCTGGCACTGCGCCGGGCGATGGAGCGCGAGGTGCCGCTCGTGTGGCTCTTCGGCGTTGGCCCCTCCTCGTACCTGCCGGTGTCCCCAGTCTTCGTTTTGGCTGAGGACGCCGAGCGGCGCCAGTTCGTTGTGGACCCCGACGTTGGGCACGGGCTTGTCGCTGCGGGGTCAGTAGTCGAGGAGCACATGCGGCGGTACATCGTCGCGGAGACGCGGCGGCGACTCCATCAGCCGGTGTTCCGGGCGACTGTGCTGCGCGCGTACGCCTCCCGCTGCGCGGTGTGCTCCTTGCGGCATGAGCGACTCCTCGACGCGGCGCACATCATCCCCGACTCGGACCCACGCGGCATCGCCTCTGTGCGCAACGGCCTGGCGCTGTGCAAGATCCACCACGCCGCCTACGACGCCGACATTCTCGCCGTCCGCCCTGACCGGACCGACGTGGGGATTGTCGAAATTAGGGCGGACCTGCTCGCCGAGGTCGACGGGCCGATGCTGCGTCACGGACTACAGGACCACCACGGGCAGCCGCTGCGTGTGGTCCCCGCCGCCACGGAGGAGCATCCGGACTCCCAATCCCTTCAGCGGCGGTACGAGCAGTTCCGTGCGGTGGGCTGACGCGCCACCGTGAGCGTCAGCGGATCGGGCGACGTGGTGACACGCCCACTGTAAACTTCGCTTCGCCGTCAGAGCTGCGCCAATGATCAGGTCACCTCGCTCCAGCGCACCGCCTCAGCGGCCGATGGATCAGTCATGTCGTCTGCCGTCCGCGCTTGTCACGGCGCCTTGAGCGACAGCCGGTGCTGTCACCCGCGCCGTGCCTGAGCGCCAGATCACCCTCAAGTTCGACGGCTCGTGCCGCCGGTGTGGCCAGCGGATGCTCTCGGGGACCCGCGCCCGATGGGATCCCGCGACGAAGCGCACCGCGTGCGTGCGCTGTCCGGCGACGGCCGAACCGTCGCGCCCGTCAGCGGCTCGCCCCAGGGCGGGCATTGCGTCAGCGAGCAACGCGGCACCGGTGCGCCCGCGTCCGACTGCGGAGGCCAGTGGCGACCCGCGCTGGCACCAGCTCGTGAGATACCACCTGCTCGCGGTCCAGCGAGCCAGCGCGGCGGAGCCGGTGCCCGTCACCAGCAGCCGCTCGTGGACGACGCTGCCCGTGCGGCAGGAGCAGATCATCACGGGGCGCGGCGACGAGCTCATCATCGGTGAGGGCCTTGGAGACCTCTTCCGCGAGGCTGGCACCGAGGAGGCCGTCTACTACGGATGGCCGCTCGTCATCGTCGTCGACCGGTCAGGGCGCCCGCACGCGGCACCGCTGCTGATGACCGAGCTGGAGCCGCCGATCGACGGTTCCGGAGGCGCGTGCGTCCCTCGAGACGACGAGCCGTATGTCAACCCAGGCCTCCTGATCGACGACTACTTCGCGCCGGACGCCCTGGCGGCCGCCGAGGCGCACCTCGCGAGCGGGTTGCCGTTCGGCGATGCCGAAGCCCTGCGGATGCGTGTCGTGGAGGTGCTGCGTGGGTTGGGCCTCGAGACCGGCCCGCTCGACGTGGACGCCCTGGCGGCACAGGGCGGCGTCGGGCGCCTGGCCCCCGGCGTCCACAACGTCGCCATGGCCTTCCGAGGACCGTCCACGCTCGCCACGCGAGCGCTCCGCCAGGAGCTCGAGGAGCTCAGGAGCCGCGACGACTGGCACGGCACCGGGGCGCGATGGCTCGTCGAGCGACTCGGCGCCCCCGGCAGCACGGCCGCGCGCAGCCGCAGCGGCTCGCAGGCCTCTGCACCGGCTTTGAGGCCGGTCCTCGACCTGCCACCGGTCACGGTCGACGGGCTGCACCTCAACGACGCGCAGGAGCAGGCCCTCGCCGCAGCGCTCCGCGACGACGTCACGGTGGTCACCGGTCCGCCGGGCACGGGGAAGAGCCAGCTCGTCGCTGCCATCGTCGCGAACCAGTGGCTGGCGGGGCGCAGCGTGCTCGTGGCATCCACCAACAACGGCGCCGTGGACGTCGCGGTGGAACGCTCGACGGCGATCGACCCGGCGCTGCTGCTGCGCACCGGCTCAGCGGAGCGTCGCGAGTCCCTGCCCGTTGTCCTCGAGCAGCTCGCCGGCCGAGGGGTCGTGTCCGGTCCCTCACTGTCGCTGATCCGCCGTCAGGTCCAGGCTGCGGCGACCGCGCGGGAGACGGTGCTCGGCCTCCTTGCAGACCGGAGCGCCCTCGACGCCGAGGCGGCGCAGCTCCAGCTCGACGTCGAGGCGCTGCGCACCCTCCTCTGGGGCAGCCCCCTGCCCGGACCGGCTCACGACGAGCGCCACCGTGCGCAGCGCATGGCCGTCCGGGCTGCTCACAGCCGCTGGTTCCGCGCCGTCCGCATCCGCCGGCTGCTCGTCGCAGCCGGTCCGACCCAGCCTGGGGCGCGCTGGGAAGACGTGGCGGAGTGGGCGACCAGCGAGGTGCGCCTCGACGCGCTCCTCGCCCGCCTCGCGGCCCTCGGGCCCGCCGACGCCGACGCCGACCGTCGCGACCTCGCCGCGGCGCAGGAGGCGTGGGCGCTCGCCGGCACGAAGGCGTTGGTGGACACCGTGCAGCGAGCCCTGTCCGCGGGACGTACGGCGCTCCAGCAGCTCGCACGGCTGCGTCCCCACGCGCGGAGCGCTCGCGCCGCCGCGGTCGCGCGTACCCTTCCCCACACGCCGGGGTGGGCGTGCACGGCGCTGTCAGCACGGGCCAACTTCCCGCTGGAGGCGGGCCTGTTCGACCTGCTCGTCGTCGACGAGGCGAGCCAGTGCTCGGTCGCCGAGCTCCTCCCGCTGGCGTACCGAGCGCGCCGCGTCGTCGTCGTGGGCGACCCCAACCAGCTGGCGCCCGTCGTGACCCTCACCAGGCCCGCGCTCGAGAGCATCGCGCTGGCCGCCGGGTCGACGCACGAGCGATTGCACGCCGCCGCGGTCTCCGCCGGAGCTGACTCCGCGTTCACCGCGTACGCAGCTGCGGCGCCAGCCGCGCTCCACCTGCTCGACGAGCACTACCGCTGCCACCCTGACATCGCCCGCTTCGTCAACGAGGAGTTCTACGGCGGCGCGCTCCGCGTCCTCACCGACGTCAGCCGCTTCGCCGACGCCGACCCTCGCGGGCTGTCGTTGGTCGACGTCCGCGGCCTGACCGAGCGCGGTGCCGCGGGTGGCGCGCGCAACCGGGCGGAGGCCGACGCCGTCGTCGCGTGGGTGCTGGAGCATGCCGGCACCACGCCGTCCCTCGGCGTCGTCACCCCGTTCGCCGGTCAGGCGGCGCTGATCCGCGAGCTCCTCAGCGCGGCTCTGGGCCACGCCGCCCAGGACGTCACGGTCGGGACGGCGCACCGGTTCCAGGGCGACGAGCGCGACGTCATCCTCTTCTCGACCGTGATCTCCGCTGAGGCTCGCCCCGGCACCGTCCGCTGGGTCGAGGAGCAGCGCAACCTCGTCAACGTCGCCGCCTCCCGCGCTCGCCGCGCCCTGGTCGTCTTCGCCGACACCGCGGCGATCAGCGCGGTGGCGGCGCCCACGCTGCAGGTGCTCGTCGACATGGCGCGGGGCGTCCGCGCCGAAGGGCGGGCTGGGGTCATCGACCTCAGCGCAGAGGCGCTGCGCGAGGACGCCGGCCTGCACTCCGAGGCGGAGCGGCGGCTGTACGCGGCGCTGCGCACGGCGGGGGCCGAGGTGGTGCTCAAGCCGATCGTCGAGGGCTACGAGCTCGACTTCGCCCTGGACACCGCCGCCGGCCCGCTGGACGTCGAGGTGGACGGCGTCCACCACACCGACGCCCGCGGCCGTCAGCGCCGGCAGGACCTCGCTCGCGACCAGGTTGTCCAGGGCCTCGGCTGGAGCGTTCTGCGCATCCCCGCCTGGGAGTGCCTGGCAACGCCGGACGCCGCCGCCGCGCGCGTTCTCGCGGCAGCCCGGGCCGTCGTGTCATGAGCGCCGGCACGCCGAGACCGCTCAGCGGCGACGAGCCCTTCACCGGCCTCGACGCGCGGGTCACCGACTTCTGGCGCTTCGCCATGAACGACCTGAGGACCAACACCGTCCGCGGCGTCCTCGCGGAGTTCCTCGTCCGCGAGGCGGTCGGCGGGCACGAGCCGCGCGAGGAGTGGGCCGCCTACGACGTCGTCACGCCCGACGGCATCACCATCGAGGTGAAGTCGTCGGCCTACCTCCAGGCGTGGGCGCAGACGAAGCCGTCGCGCATCGTCTTCAGCGGACTCCGGGCGCGCACGTGGTCGGAGAACGTGTACGCAGCCGACCCGACGTACAACGCGCAGGTTTACGTGTTCTGCGTGCAGACGGCTGACGACCCGAAGGACTACGACCCCCTCGACGTGCGGCAGTGGGACTTCTTCGTGCTCCCGGCCGCCGCGCTCGTCGAGCTGGGCTGCGCCTCCCTCGGGCTGGCCGCGGTCATGCGGTACGCCGGGCAGCCGATCGCCTTTGCCGCTCTGGACGACGCCATCCGCGCCGCCGCCCAGGTCAGGGCAGCGTCGTCGCTGCCGTGACCTGAAGGCCTCACGGCATCAGCGCACCGACGAAGGCGTTGGCGGCGTCCTGAGCGACGGCGGGGACGACGGTGGCGAGGCACACGAGCACCGCTGCCGCCAGGCCGCCACGCCACAGGTTCTGGACCCGCCGAGCCCCGCGCTCCTCGCGGTGGAGGGCGGCGAACCGGGTCACCAGCACCCGGCTGTTCTCGGCTGGTCGAGGGTCGCGATGCCACGTCCCCGGCTGCGACACCGCGGCGGAGATCTCCACCACGTCAGCGGGGGTGAGAACGTCGCGCCCCTGGGTGAGCCACCGCAGGAGACCTCGCGAGGTCACGACGCCCACCGACCTCGGGCGCTCACGGATGGTCAGGCTCCCCGGGTCGACGACGACGATGGCGCCTCGCACCGGCACCGGCTGTCCGACAGCTGAGCCCAGGAGCTTGGCGGCGCGCTGCGCCTCGTGCTCGGCGTTGCGGAGGTGCGGCTGTCGCTGGCCGTTGACCATGAACGTGCCGCCGGCGACCCACACCTTCTGCCCGGAGTGGTTCTTCGTGTTGAGCGTGAAGACGCCCGTCGGACCGATGACCACGTGGTCGATGTCGCTGTCCTTCGCCCCGACGGGCACGGCGTGCAGGACGGTCCAGCCGGGGCCCAGGCCCGCCAGGCGGCGTCCGACCTCCTGCTCGCCGAGCGCGCCCCGGAACCAGGGGCGGTTCTCCTCCGCCAGGGGAGAGAGGCCGAGCACCCGTGCCAGTCGGGAGCGCGGTCGGACGCCGGCCTGGGCGCGCAGGCACTCGGCCATGACGGCCTGACCGGGCACCCGGCCGAGCAGCGAGCCACCACCATCGGTCGGAGCAGCGTCGAGGATCTGGGGTTCGGTCACGAGTGCTCCGCCTTCGCTCACCGGGTACGCGAAGGGCCGCCCGGACCTGACGTCATCGGCGCGCGCCGGCGCCAGCTGTAGCGAGGTCGCCCGGGTGGGGGAGCGGCGCGCGTGGTCCCCTGCGTCCATGAACGCGACGACGGCCACCACGACCGCTGGGCCGGTGGAAGGCCGCCGCGACGACGGCATCACCACCTGGCTCGGCGTCCCCTACGCCGCCCCGCCTGTCGGCCCGCTCCGCTTCCGCGCCCCGCAACCACCCGAGCCGTGGGCCGGCGTCCGCCCCGCCCTCACGCCCGCCGGCGCCGCCACCCAGCGCGGCGGCATCACCGCGCCGACCGCCGGGCTCGGCTCGAGGGTGGGGGAGGACTGCCTCTACCTCAACATCGCCTCCCCGGCCGCCGACGACGCCGGGCGTCCGGTGCTGGTGTGGGTGCACGGTGGCGCGTTCACGTCCGGCTCCGGCGCGCTGTACGACGGCCGGAACCTCGCTGCGCTCGGCGACGTCGTCGTGGTCACCGTCAACTACCGGCTCGGGGTGTTCGGCTTCGCCGACCTGTCCGCGGTCACCGGTGCCGACGTCCCGTCCAACCTCGGGCTGCGCGACGTGATCGCCGCGCTGGAGTGGGTCAGGAGCAACATCGCGGCGTTCGGCGGCGACCCCGACCGCGTCACGGTGGCGGGGGAGTCGGCCGGCTCGGTGCTCGTGTCGCTGCTGACGGTCGCGCCCACGGCGCGCGGGCTGTTCCGCGCCGCCATCTGCGAGAGCGGCACCTACACGCTCGGGCACGGCGACGCCCAGCGCGCCGAGGTCGCCGAGCGGTACGCCCGCGAGCTGCGGATCGGTCCCCGCGGTGGCGCTGCGCTGTGGGACCTGCCGACCGAGCAGCTCTTCGCCGCCCAAGTCGCGGTCGGCAAGCAGGTGCACGCGACGACGGCCGCCGCGCCGTGGTTCGACGGCGACGTCGTCCCCGCCTCGCTCGAGGAGGCCCAGGCCGCCGTCCGCCCCGACCTGCCGCTGCTGGCCGGGTCGAACCGCGACGAGATGCTGCTGTTCCGCCGCAGTCGCTCCGACATCCTCCTGCTCGACCGCGCGGAGATCACCTCCCGCCTGCGCGACGCCCTCGGCGACGAGCACGCCTTCAGCATCGCAAGCGCCTACCCCGACACCCGCGCCGGCACGACGCAGCTGTCCACCGACCTCAACTTCGCCGGCCCCACCGCCCACTTCGCCGAGCGGCACGCCGCCGCGGGCGGGACGACGTTCACCTACCGCTTCGACGCCGCGACGCCGTGGCTCGGCGCCTGCCACGCGTCCGAGCTCGCGTACCTGTGGGACTGGCGCGGGACGACGGGCTTCGCGCTGCGCGGCGTGCGGACGGCGGCCCGCCGGGCGCTCGCGGAGCGGATGCAGCGACACTGGCTCGCCTTCGTGCGCGACGGCCGTCCGGGGTCGGACTGGCCTGCGTACACCGTGAGCGACAGGGGCACGCTCGTCCTCGACCCGGCCGGCGACCACGTCGAGGCGGACCTCGCAGGGGAGCGCCGCGAGGCGTGGGCGGATGCCGACGTAATGCCGCACGGGTGAGAGGGCTCCCTGCACCAGCAGCAGAACGCGCGGGAGATGTGCGGATGCCGTGAGGCGGCTTCCCCGGCGCCGTCGTCCGCCGTAGCGTCCGGCCATGCGAGCCGCGGACCTCTCGACCCGACCGGATCCGGCGTTCCGCCAGGCGTGGCTGCTGCGCCTTGCGCTCGTGCTGGTCGTGGCAGCCACGTCGGTGGTGGCCGTTCACACCTACGACGTGGCTCGTGTCGCCGTGGCGATGGCGCCGGAGCTGGCTGACTACCGGGTGCCGCTGTACCTGGCGGCCGGCGCCGGCGTCCTGCTCGTGCTGGTGGGGGTGACGGTCGCGGCTGATCTGGCGTCCGCGGTGCAGCAGGGCCGCGGCGACTCCCCGCAGGCCTCGGTGCTGCTGCGGCGCCTGCGCCTGCTGGTCTGGGTGCTCGCGGGCTGCCTGACGGCGGGCGTCGTCACCATGGAGGTCGTCCTGTCCGGCCTGGACCTGGACATGCCCATCGTGTGGCTGTTCTGGCTGGTCGTCGAGGGTTCGCTGGTCGCGCTCGCACGTGCGCTGCGTGCGCGCCAGCGCCGGATCGACGACGTCCTGGTGGGCGCGCGGTAGAGCGAGTCGCCGCGACGTCGCGATGCGGTTCGCCCGGGGTGCGAGGCCGGCACACCTGCCGCACTCCTGAGTGGGCACGGTCAGTGCCGAGACGATCCGCACCGGCCACGGCGTGCGCTCGGTCCACATGATCAGTACCTTGCACAGCCTGGCGCCCTCAGGGGGCGCCCGGTCTACAGGAGGTCTGACATGGCCACTCTGCTCTGGATCATCGCCGTGATCCTCGTGATCGCGGGCATCGTCGCCCTGGTGCGACGGAGGATCGTTCCGGGGATCGTCCTCATCATCGTCGGGCTGCTCGTCGGCCCCGGCGGCGTGAGCATCTTCACCTGACGCTCGGCGCCCGTGGGATGACTACCGACGCGGCGACCGCTGCAGCGCCGTGAGTGCCAGCAGCGTCGCCTCGTCGGGCACCGCGCCGTCGCGCACCAGCCCCTCGATCTCGGACGCCGACAGGCCGGCCGACCAGCACGCCACCACCGCGCGGTCGCTCACGCCAGGGTCGGTGAAGGCCGCGACGAGCCGCGGGTCGAGGCCCTGCGCCCGCAGGGTGATCAGGGCGAGGGTGAGCATCCGCACGTCCTCGGGGCGCGCGTCGTAGCGCTCGGCGATCGCCTCGATGGGGTGGTGGTAGACGCGGTCGTCCCAGTCGAGCGCTGCCGCCAGGGCCGGGCGTCCGGCGCCGCGGCGCACGAGCCGGACGGCGGGAAGCAGCTCCTCAGCAGCAGCGCCGGGGCCCGTGAGGTCGGCCTCGTCGGGACCCTCGTCGCCCGTGCTCATCACGCCCAGGATCTCACCGCAGGCGCCGGAGCGGGCGCGTCGTCGGTGTCGGTCCCTACCGTGCGCGCCGTGGAGCTCGCGACGACCCGGCCGATCGTCGTCCCGCCCGCGCCGCCGGCGTCCTCCCCGGCGGCCGCCCGCACCATGCGCGCCAACCGCCGCCGCGACACCGCACCGGAGCTGGCGCTGCGCCGGGAGCTGTGGCGCCGCGGCCACCGCTACCTCGTCGACGCCACCCCTGCCGGCACGAGCCGGCGGCGTCGGGCGGACGTCGTCCTGCGCGGCCCGCGGATCGCCGTCTTCGTCGACGGCTGCTTCTGGCACTCCTGCCCGGACCACTTCCACGTGCCGAAGGCCAACCGCGCGTGGTGGGAGGTGAAGCTCGCGAGCATCCGGGAGCGCGACGCCCGCACCGACGCCGAGCTGCGCGCCGCCGGGTGGACGCCGGTGCGCGTCTGGGAGCACGAGGACCCGCGCGCCGTGGTCGACCGCCTCGAGGTGCTCATGGCCTCCGGCTGCCGGCCTTGATGGTGGCCCTGGCCGGTGTACCGAGTGCATGCTCAGGGGGTGGCGCAGACGACCATCGAGGTGGACTCCTCCGTCCGCGACCGGCTCGACGAGGAAGCGCGGCGGGACGGCGTCCCGGTCGGACGCCTCCTGGAGCGCCTGCTCGCCGAGCGGGTACGGAGCCGCCGCTTCGCAGAGGTCCGTGCGGCGATGGCCTCCACGCCGGCGCACCTGCGGCGGTCCTACGAGCAGGAGACCGCTGCCTGGGAAGGCGCGGATGCTGACGGGCTCCGCGGCGCGTGATCACTCCTGGGGTTCGGGGAGCCGCCTTGGATGCCGTCGTCGGTGCGACCACCTCGGCGAGGAGCTGATCACGACGCTCCGGCCGCAGAGAGGCCCCTGCTGGGACGGCGAGCTGGCGTCGCGGCTCCGAGTCGTGCGCATGGTGGCCGAGGAGGACAGCGAGGGCCTGGCCCTCCCCACCTGCCTCGCGGGCG
>Ga0210040_10008325_pt1 | contig 12335 bp, 9 predicted proteins | sample CryGeyCG12114_NA_FD_185462 | JGI IMG/M metagenome (GOLD analysis project Ga0210040, IMG submission 185462) | Groundwater microbial communities from aquifer - Crystal Geyser CG19_WC_8/21/14_NA (SPAdes) (version 2) | ecosystem: Environmental > Aquatic > Deep subsurface > Groundwater | place: USA... | reverse complement strand
TGGTGGAGACTGCCGAGAGAAAGGTATTGAAAGAAAGTCGCGCTCGAAAATAGCTAGAAGATACACACCCGTACACTCTATGCGAACCAATCCCTCTCTGTCTCTCTCCCTCTTTCTGTCCCCGCGCGAAAAGCCAGAAAAAGCAGATGAAGAGATCATGTAGTGATATACATTAAGAATTAAGCTCGTAAGGCTTTTCAGAACTGGTCACAGGCTAGGTAACTCTGTACAGCCGATCCAATCCTTATATGTTTCCTGCCACGGTAATCGCCGTCCATGCTCGATTTCCCGCCCAATCCATATCCATATTCCATATTCATATCCGTTTACGTCGTAGTCATCATTATATGTGCCAAGCCCCTTGGTCAATCCCGTTTCGCCGGCCGATAATATCTGGTCCACTTCAACCATTTCACACGTAACAGTGGACCTCCAAAACTCCCCCAATGTCCGCGACTCAGATGTCAAACATGCTCGTTTCTCTCCGCGGTCCTCTCCCCGTCCACGATGCCCAAGCCGACACCGACCTCCTTGCCCACCACCTCGGCAAGGCCGCCAAACCCTTCCTTTTTCAACCGCTCCATGAGCGCCATGCCCTTCTCGCGCTTCTTGACCTTCAATTGACCCTCCAGTTCCGCCAATTGCTGGCTGAGCATTTTCCTGCTGTCTTCCAGATCCAGCGCCTTGAACTCGTCTTCGTACCTCTTCAAGGCGGCGATTTGCAGCTCCAGCTTGGCTATGGGATCGTTCGGGATATTCGCGGCGATGGCGGCTTTGGCTTCTCGGGGCGAGGTGCAGATTGGCGAGGCGTGTGCGTTGCCGTTTGTGGGTGTGGAAGTCAGGGGCAGTGTACTGTTTAGGGAGTGGTTGTGTTGCGGGTGAAATGGTTGATTGTGATTCAACATCGGTGGTAGGGTGTTGAGTGCTTGGTTTGCTAGCGAGGCCACACCAGATGGGCTGTTAACGCGCAGACCGCGGTCCTCTGTTGGACTGACGAGGAAGCCCGAACCCCCTGTGATAGTCTTCATGCTCGGCAGTAGGTTGGTCAACTGCCCACTCATAGTACTGAAGGCTGGATACTCCGAGCCTTCTCTGCTTACGTGTAGGTCTCGTCTCGATGCTCCACTGAAATCAGGTTCAGGCGTCGGTAGCTCTATTTTCCTCAAGGGGGTAGCAGGTCCTGCGTCTGCGGAAGTTGTGATCGATCTCTTCTTCCCGGCGATTTGACCAACTCCAGGCAATGTGCCGCTCTGGCCATGGGCACCAGAGCCACTTTCCCTCCGTCCTCTCTTTTGGTCGAAGACATTGTCTGCAAAGCCCATCACTTTGCCTCGACTGTCGCTCGGCTTGACTCTCCTCTTGTTGGCAGGTTTCTCGCTTTTGCTATACGCTGTCGCAAAGTGGCAGCATCGGCAGTTGCAAGTTTCCTGGCACTTGGGACAGGTCCACAACCCGCTCTGCCTCATGACATCGGCGGGTTGCATGTCGAAATGGCGGTAGAGGCCACGATAACAAAAGAACGCCGTACATCTGTCGCACCGTTTGCCTTTCCATTCTGGATGATCAATCCGGCATAAATGGCACAGTCGAGACGTAGTTGACGCCTTTGCAAGCATGAAATCATTGACTGCGGTGGCTAGTGTTTTGCATCGATCAGGAATACGAGGTTCTTCGAGCTGAAATCCAAGGATCTCACGGGCCCTGTTGAGAACTCGATTGCACTGATCGGCAGACACGAGTTCTGCCCACGCGTAAGATTGCGAGTGTTCACAAGACCGACCATTCAAGTAGCATAGGAGACAAAGGTCAAAATCGGCACATTCGGTACATCTGACATGCCGGTTCCAGATCGCAGTGCTGCAGAAGTTGCAAGTGGCTATGGTGCCGGCAGGCAGTTGCACCAGTGTGATGGACGGTGGTAAAGGAGATTCGATAGATTCGTCATGTACCATTTGTCGAAAGAGACGCGATAAAAGAGGGAGATCCGGCGGAAGAGGTAGTGGTGTCGAAACGCCGTGGTTGTCTTGAATGATTGACAACATAGCACACGCCAGCGATAGATTTGTGCGAGCAACATCGGGATGGCATAAGCGGTTGAAGGGTGGTTGCACGTACTGAAAGCCGACTTCCAATGAAAGTGGGTGCAGGATATTCCAGACCAGCTTGGTCGACAGAGTCGAAGGGTTCCAAACCTGGTGCGCGGTTGCTGGTGGGAAGACAACAAGATCACCAACTCTTTGGTCGTAGACATAGAGTGGAAAGTCGGCTTGGAGAAGCTCATCGGTTCCGAGATTGAGCCAATCGAGATGCGGTGAGACTCCACGGGCAGAGACAAAAGCGTCGTATCTTTTCTGAGATTCAAAGTCGGTACCAATACATACCACAGGCCGATCTATGATGGTCAGTATGAGAAGGAGGAAACGTATGCGCTGGCGGTCTTACCATCTGACTCGACAAGTAAGTTCAAGGCTACGGTGCTCGAGAAGCACCTGTGAAAACCTGAACTACTTCCTTCACTACCGACATAGGCCATCATCACCTCGCTCCTTGCGCAAGCAGGCAGCCATTGGAATAGATCGAGCCTTCCGCCCCATTGTACTTCTGTGGGCAATATTCTGCGACATTGTTCCTGCCACTCCTGGGGACATTGTAGATCTCGAGCATAAAAGTTCTGAAACTCTTGATAATTCTGCCTTGCACTGTCTGCAAACTTGCGCAGTGTGAAGGAAAGATCGCGGCCGGTGCTACAGTTGCGTATAGGTATGTTCTTTTTGGTGCTGAGCTCGATCAAACGCTCGATGCCAAATCCAGGCGCGGTACCGTCTCGGGCATTGACCGCTGGCCAAGTATCGAGCTTGTCAAAATCCTCAATGACAAAAGGTTGACCACGCTGCAGGCGCTTCGTAAGCCATTCGGAGAAGGGAACAGGATTGCCCTCGTAGTCGCGGTCGCGGTTGAGGGTGAGGATGCTAAATCTCGGAAACTCGATAAAGGGCTTGCCCAATCGGAGAAGAAGTTGTGCTGAAGAGTCGGGAGGGACAGTGACAGAAGGCGTCTGAGGAATCATCGCAGTCGTGCAACTAACGTGACAGCATAGCGAATGGGTCTGCGACAGGAGAAAGGGTGAGAAATAGAGCGAGAGGCGTGCAGGCAGTGGGCGGTAGGCGGTGGGCGCAAGCGATTGCGAGATGCTGCGAAAGAGTCGCGGTAGCGATGGACAGCAAGCACGAGTCCTGTGTGTACAGGCATCTGACTGGGTACCTGCCTGGTAAATAGCTGAGGTACCTAGGTATGGAGTGCAGCAAGCCTGGAACGGGGACGTGGGCCAAGGCCGAAGTGGAGGCTAAAGCCTGAGGGACTCGGAGGCTAAAGAGAGACTAAAAGGTCGACTGCTTCAGGCAGAAACCTGGAAGGCGGGGAAGCGTCCAGGTCCTTTTGTACATGGCCCGAGGCTCAAGGGCCCGTGTACACTGTACAAGTACTGTACACAGGTACACAGTACAAGCATCATAGTGAGAGTGCGAGACGACCACTGCCCCGCGACGGCCTGCATACAAGTACCTATTGTACCTTGTAACGCATACTGGCTGCAGCTGGTCCTGATGCGAGGTCATCCTTGTCCCCCCGTACGAGTAGACCGAGGAGATACCGTAGCATCTGCTTGCACATGCTGGTCTACTCTCTTCGATCTATCAGACCATACTCGATGATATCCAAACCACATCGTGCCGTTCTAGCCGGTCACCAGTCCTGGATACGCCCCTTCATACACGTTGTCCCGTCATTGCTGACAACACTTACCTCGGCCTCTGCCTTCTCCACATCCTCCGCCTTCATCAAGATCCGATACCCTTCTCCTGCATACACCGGACTTGTCGCACGGTACTCGATCTGCTTCGGGTAGAGAATGCCTTCTCGAGCCTTTCCCACGCCCTGGTCTAGCCTTTCATCTCTCCACATGTCCAACATAGAAATGAGATTCATCGGGCCATGGACCACAACATCTCGATGTCCTTCGACTTGTCGTGCCCATGGCAGATCGTAATGTATTCGGTGCGCGTTGAATGTCAGGGCGGAGAACCTGAATAACTGCACCACATCGCGCTTGAGCTCCCGTACGCTCTTGCCTTTGTCCCTGGCGTCCAGTTCTGAGTCTGACAGCTCGGCTGGTTTCGTCGGTGACAAGGCCGGTTTCGAGGCGTCCAAAGCTTCTCGGAACACCCAATTGCGCCGGTCCAGCACACACAGGTTGTCCTTGCTGTCCCTGAACTCCTTTTCCACGCCAACAACCAGCATACTCTCTCCAGTCTTCCTGATGGTTTTCGCCTCACAACTGAGCACTTTCGTGACTTCTGTCACAGTGTCACCGATCTGTAGATAGTGGTTAGAGCTCTGGCTCGGATCGGCGCCAGGCCAATGGACAGAACCACCGGCCCACATGCGCCGTGTGAAGGGGTAGTCGGGATTGAATGACGCATCTGTGCCATCCAGGCCAAGAATCCCTGGCAGCTGAGCAGGCGTGAAATATGCCAGATGGTAAGCTGGCGGAATGGGCGTGCCTGGTAATGGTTCTACTTCCTCGAGGTTTTTCGTGGAAAGTGCTGAGCCGGGCCATAGATGACCACGGTTTAATGTCAAGGAGAATAGACGCAGTTGATTAGCGTCGATGAATTGCTTGCGCACGAATGTCTGGCCTTTTGCGAACTTGGAAATAAATGCTTCTGCGATGGCTTTCGGATCTGCTGACGAGTGCCTCGGGTCTGAAGTGTGGAACGACCGAGGCTTTGCGCCGCCTGATCCTGTCCTTTTCAGCAGCTCCGATGCTCGGCAACACGATCGGGATGCGGTCGACATTGATTGCGTGGAATTGCTCGACTAAGCTTCGACAGTGCGCTCAAAGGTCGAGAATAGCAATGGTTGAATATTCACTGATAAGGGCCAATCTTGAGGATGTAGATTGCTCGGTGTGGCTTGATAGGACTGGCAGCTTCCCGGGGTAACGTTAATGCTATCACGAGAGAATGGTTCTGCTACTACTCATAGTATGGGATGGGGAGCAAAGCACGGTCATGCACGCGGCATCACCATGTTTATGAGAGCTGGAACAGTTCACGTGCAGTGGACTTGGAGCTCCGAGTCTCCTCTCCCCAGCATTCCAATCCCCTCATTCGCAAGCAATCCGAGGTCGGCCCGAGGACACTTGGCGCTCGGACCATGCCGCGGCACGGTTCCGAGACGCACCGTGACGACTCGAAGCGACATTTCGAGACGACTCGCCGAACTCGCTCCACGTTGTGCTTACACCTGTGGTCTCTGGTCGGTAGGAAAATATATCTGGGTAATATTCTGTGCGTCCTTTATATGGCATTAGCTAAAGCCTTCCCTATACTGCCCTGCGGCCCTCGATGTTTCGCCATGCCGGCACAAGCAAAATCCATGCTGTGCACATTACTACCTCTTCTCAACAAGCAAGAAGTGCATCGCTCCATACGCGATGATGATGAATGCACCTGCAAAGACCGCGAGTCCAATCACATCCGCCCACATGGCAAGATTGTTGAACCCAAAAGCGCTCAATATGCTGGCACCCGGAACCTCAATGTCGAGTCCGTAGCGGTGATCCTTGAGTCTTAACTTCTTCACTTCGTTGACAATCAATGCCTCATAACCATAGTGGAAGATCGATAACTGTGAAAAGCGTTAGCACTGTATTGAGCAAGACAAGAAAAGGGGATTTACCCTCTGCAATATCTCTGCCGCCTTCTGCGTTGTATCGTGGTTGAGATTCAGCAGAAGGCCGGCAAATAGCAAGCTGAACAGCATGACCAAGCTACCGATCAAGTTGGCCACCGCGCCATTCTTGAAGACAATACCAATGGTTAGACAGATGGCGGCTGCGGCCAGGTTGAACAGTACTAAGATCAGAATGAAGGTGAAGAACGTGCCCCAATGTGGTGTCAAGCCGGACATAGGGTAGATGATCATGCCCATGATGATAGGCGGGATCAGTCTCAGTGGCACAATGTCGAAGATGACTTTGGATGCGAAGTATGTAATTGGTTGATAGTACCCATTCGCCCTTTCCCGCACGAAAAGTAATCTTTCGGAGCCGAACACGGTCAAGCTTGTGAGTGTGCTGAATCCGAACAATGCCAGCAAGAAGAAGAACAAGCCCAGTCTGTTTTGGAAGCCACCAATGTCATCGGACAGACCGTAGAACAGCCAGCCGGACAGGACTGCTAACAATATCGACACGGCGAAGTGTGTAAGCATCAGCATAGGGTTGCGGTATAGATTACGCCATTGCCGCTGAGACAGGATGATGAATTGGCGCGGCAGGCTGACACGGCGAAACCCTTTAATAGATCCCATGACTGCTTGTGCATGACCGTCGCCGTCTGCGTGGCCATTGGCAGAGGATGCAGCTTGTATAGAAGAGTGTATCTCGTCGTGAATATCGCGTGATATATTGGAATCCCTGAAGTTCCTCACAAGTATATCAAGATCGGTGCTGGCGTCCGGCGGTAAATTATCGGGATCTTCCATGATCTGGGGTGGCACGCTGCCGTCGCGTCTCGACATCTGCAGCCAACTACGCATACTGCCTGTTGCTCGGCTGAAGGCGTTGTCTTCGTCGTCGGTCTTTGGTGTTGGTGGGGTGTCGTCACCCCCAGTCCTTCTTCGAGTGAAGAGCTGCCGGTCTTGTTTCTGTTTGAGAGAGATGCGACGCTTGTGCTTGGGGCGAAGCGCAGAAGTTTCCTGAGTAGTATCCATGCTAACATTAGAGGCACTCTTGATAGACTTCACAGCACGTGTGCTGCTGCTGGACTCATTCAGTAGCGCATCGTGTTCAGATAATCCTCGAGATGGACCATCTGACAAAGGTGAACGAGGTAGACTTGCATGCATCGTCAAATCGACTAGATAGTCGGCAATGTTGAAACCCGGAGGACATGTGTAGCCAATGTGATCAAAGTATCCCTGGCAGTCAGAGAATGGCCCCGAGTAAACCGTCCTACCCTTGGCCAGAAGAACAAGCGAGTCGAACAGAGCTACGATGTTGGAGCGCGGTTGATGGATGGTGAAGATGACTGTCCGGTTATAAGTTTTAGCCAGGGTCACTAAGCACTCCACGACGTTGAATGCATTGAATGCGTCAAGGCCACTGGTCGGTTCGTCCAGGAACAAGATGCTGGGACTAGTCACGAGTTCGCAAGCGATGCCAACTCTTCGCTTTTCACCTCCGGAAATGCCACGTCCAGTGCCTTCTTCTGAGCCAATCATCTGGTCCTTGATGTGGTAGATGCCTAATTGCTGCATTACTTCCACTACACGCTGTTCCTTGACCGAGTAGCCCATATCCGCAGGGAGCCTAAGCAGAGCACTTGTCAAGATAGTCTCGTGCACTGTCAATGTCGGCAGCAGAGTGTCCTCCTGGTCGACATAGCCAACAACGTTTCGATATTCGTTGTCGAGAATTTTCTCGCCATGGACATACATGTTGCCGTTGACTATTCCTCTCTTGTTCTTCCGTGCCAGGATGTCAAGGAAGGTAGACTTACCAGCTCCTGACGCTCCCATTATAGCCATGACTTGGCCAGGGTGGGCGATTCCGGAGATGCCAGACAGGATTTCTTTGCCTTTCAGGTTGTACGACAAATTCTCGAACTGTAAAGCCATTGGCTTATGGTTGACCATAAGCCTTGCGACATCATCATCAGAGTCGTCGGACAGCCTGATAGCGCCCCATTTTTTGTATGCAGCTCTCCTCGAGAGATACCATGAGACCAGAACTACTGCCACAACGAGCAGCGCGCAACCAGCGATGACACCTGCGATAAGTGGTGTGTTGATCTCCTTCACAGGTTGGCTCCAACCAGGCACATCAGTCTCGTAGAGACACTCGCCACTGCGGCAACTGAGAGAGATATACTCGTCTCCGAATATCTGCGTAATGAGATCATTCATGGCGGGTTCCTCAAAACGACTCCCATCTCTTGAACTGCCGCCAAAAGTATACTGTGTACTGAAAGATGCCGGTCCTTTAATTTCCTGATCCAAAAAGTCGTCAATGTTCACAGAGCCGGCCTCGCCGCACAAGAAACGATCCTCGATGCAAGAGCATCGCATGTTCTCACACTTGTACTTGGTCGAATTCCTTGTGTCCGTATCTTGCGCCTCCCACGCACACGTGTCCAATGCACAGTAGAATGACTCTTTCTGATCCACCCAGAATTGGAAGCTGCAGGTGGCTGTGTTGGCGTTGCAAGAAAACGTAACTTGCGGTATCCTCGGCTCGATTTGCTTCAGAATCGCCTGGTTTGTGACATTACACATCTGATAGTTCTCGTGCACGACCAGACCTTGCTTGTAGCATACACCTCCTTCTCCTGTGGGCATCATTGCGTTACATGCATCATCGCTCGAGCATACGTTGCAGTTGACGCCCTCCCAACCGTCCTTGCAATCGCACGTATCGCCTTTGCGTGGCGACCTGTTCTTGCCATCCGACAGGGACCCGCACAATGGTTCGGCACAGTCATCGCCACCGAAGCCCGGAGGACAGACGCACTTGCCATTGGTGCTACTGCAATTGGCGAATTGCATACATTGGAATTCGTCGTAGTGGCAGTCGAAGCATCGTGGACATGGAGGGCAACCTTCGGGTCTATCGGCGAGTTGGTAAAATGGCGATGGCATCAGTGCCGGACTGGTACCGTTGAGTTGTGCAGTAATTAGCCATGGCGAAGCGAAGAAAGCAACTGTTGCCAGGACACCAAGAGCTGAACGCATTGGGGTCGATGCTTGAGGAAGAGAGTGGTGCTGAAGCTATCAACGCTGCTCTCAAGCTTCTCTGAGAGACGGCAGGCAGGTGGACAAAGAGATCGATTTGGAACGACGGCCTCGAACGCTGTAATGGCAAGACTCAGAACGCTGGATTGTAGATTCAGGGCTACATTGAACAGTACGAGTACTTGCGATACAACAGGGTGCAGGTGGCCACGCGATACATTATGAAGGCTACCATTATCACAAGCGCAGGTGGTGGCGGGGGATGATGTACCGAAGCTAAGAGGAGCTATCTAAGTCAGCTGTACCTAGGTAGCTTCCCTAGGTAGGTGCTATCCTCTGGGTACGGGAACCCTGCCACTGTACGGTTCTGGGTGACGCTGGGCTCAGGCTGGCACCGACAACACTGGCAGACTAACTTAACTTAAGTTAGTAGACTGTGCATGGGGTGCATGATGGCGACCTATGCGACCACTCGGGCGAAAGCATCAATTAATGGGGGCTCGAGTCGCTCGAGTCGTTCGGGCTCGCTCGGGCTCTGGGCCATGTTGCCCGCACGTCGTGTCGTAGCTTCAAGTTGGGCCCTTTATCCTAACTTGGCCATTCGTTGTTCTCAGGCTGGAGCACAGAAGCTTCCATGATTCCATCTGCACGAATGGAAACATGTGGAGAAAGAGGGTCGCCTGATCCCTCCATCATGTCCACCTGGACACAGATTATTTAGATAATAATATACCTAGGTAGATGCAGATGCGTGTGGCTTATTCCTCGTTCCTGCTTGGTATATACGCCCAGTACACATACTCAGGAGCCACAACATCCGGTTTTCATTTTCACCACCCTTATCATGGTCAGAATACCTCAGTTCGAGATCACCCAGGTACGACAATCTTCCGCATAGGCTACATGACCGTGAGAAAGGCTAACGAGGCTGACTTTGTCCCTACAGTGGGTTGAAAGCCGTGAACATACAGCAAAATATGACCTCTCCTCTTCATGCGCGGCACCCATCTCTATCGATGATTTGATAGGCTTGTCAGACAATTCAAAACGGACAGAGGAGGCACTGTCCACTAGATCCTTGAAGCTTTCCTATGGTCCAATGCGAGGTAGCGACGCCTTACGTGAAAATCTTGCCAATCTGTACTCAGCTAGGGCCGCTGGTGTGACCCAAGACGACATACTCACCACGAATGCCGGCATCGATGCAAATCACATCGCCCTGACTGCGCTTGTCTCTGATGGTGACCACGTTATCTGTCATTACCCTACATACGAGCAGCTGTACCAAGTACCACGGGCGCTAGGTGCTGAAGTATCGTTATGGAAAGCCTCGAAGAAGTGGCAGCTTGACATAGAGGAACTGAAGACCCTCATCCGGCCAAACACCAAGCTAATCATTATTAATACTCCGAATAACCCAACCGGTGCAATCGTGCCAAAGCCCACACTCGAACTGTTGATGGAACTTGCCGAAGAGAAGGGCATAACCATTATGAGCGATGAGGTCTTTCGACCATTGTTCCATTCGATAACCCCAGCAAGCGAAGATTTCCCGCCGTCAGCGATCAATCTCGGTTACAAAAATGTCGTGGTCACAGGCTCTTTCAGCAAAGCGTACAGTATGCCAGGCATCAGAACAGGGTGGATTGTGTCGAGAAACAAGCAGATTATTGAAGCGTGCCATTCGATACGACACTACACAACGACATCCGTATCCAGACTAGACGAAGCAGTAGCCGCCGAAGCCGTCAGTGATCGGTGCATTCATGCTTTGCTGGCGCGAAATATACAAATTGCAAAGAAAAACATCCAGCTCATACAGGACTTCATCGACGAGCACAGTTGGGCATGCTCATGGACACCGCCAGTGGCTGGGGCAACTGCCTTCATAAAATTTGCAAAGATGGGCAAGCCAGTCGACGACGAAGAATTCTGTGTGAGACTCCAAGATAAGATGGGCGTATTGCTTGCGCCCGGCAGTCGCTGCTTCGGAGGAGGTCAAGACTTCAAAGGATATGTAAGGATAGGCCTTGCCATGGAAACTGCTGCAGTCAAAGAGGGCCTTGCAGCTCTAGCAACTTTCTTAGAGGACGACTTCGAGAGCATACCTGTTGCTAAGAAGTAGAGCGCATTGCTTGTGCGAGGTAGATTTGAGCATTTCGTGCGCGTGCGCCAATTTGCCGTTTCTGCTCCTGCGCTTTATCTTAAGTCTGTGTACTTGCAAATTTGCGATGCAATCCTTCCAAGTATGATTTTCATCAGAGATGCCTTCATCGCGTCCGTTGATGTAACAAGAAGAGTGTGCCGAACGCCGATATCAATGTCGCCGACACCGTCCACCATCAAGCCACTTAAGCCCCGAGGGGAGAGCTTGACAACTTCTGGGCAGCGACTGATCAAATAATACACGCTAGGCTTTCATCATCTACGCGCAAAATTAGCATGGCTTCAATGGATTGCGTCCGAGTAAAACTCACTTGTTCAAAACTTGGAAGGATGGAGAAGAAGAAGAAGGTGTTAGAGAGCGGCGCATGAAGAACATTTTATGTGCGGAGCGTCGGCGAAATCAGCTGGCAAAACTCCGGTGCTCCCGTTTCCGATCTAAAGCATGTGGACTTGGGTGCGTGTGTACCTACACAGTACTCCAAAGAGCACACTCTACGTGAAGCATCGTGGACTCGGCAAGCAAGCATCGGCTGTGGTCTCCTCATCATCCGATACTCCCTCTTCCCAAGTTTCTCTTAACGAGAATTATGCACGTTGAAGCGCGTTAGCCAGGATGATCGCACGGCGCATGCTGCCGCGAAGCTCCCAGCTACAAGAAAGCTACATAGGCATCTCACATTATGTACGAGCCTACAACAGTGGCCGAGGATTGAACCTTACTAGCACATGCAAGCCATGCATATGTGTGCAGCATCGACGCTCGCTTTGCGTTTCTGCCACGGCGTACAGGCCTCAGAGACCACCCACGGCTGGAGACGTTACAGCGGGATTCCCAACTCCACCACAACCTACTACCATTGATGGACCCGCCGAATCGTCTCCAAACATACTGCCGGCAGACGAGGATGTTGATGATGCAGGAGAAGAAAGCTCTGGGGTGTCGCTGGAAAGCAACAAGAGGATGAAACGTACTAGGACTTACAAGCACATTCCAGGCATGTCTCACAAGGTCACCGAGGTCTTTAAGGAATTCACTACTGGCAGTAAGAAATACATTCGCTTCTCACATGGCCTAACCTTACGCGTGCAGGTAAAAGCCTCGATGCTTCTTCGTGGTCAAGCTTGCGAGACCTGCCCAAAATGCCACCCGGAGAAATGTTGGTTGATTCTTCATTTCGAATTTGTGGATACATAACGTCTCAACGGCCCACGGGTGCTCGCGACTTCTTACAACTAGTGGATCCTTATCTGCGAGAAGCTGTGCAGGTAGTCGTGCCAGGTGCTCACCCCTCGGGGAATGCCCAGAGTGCACCATCTTTGCAGGACGTTGAAGATAGACCAGTCACCCCAACATCAGCAGGAACGGAAAAGATGGT
>Ga0210040_10008323_pt1 | contig 12336 bp, 8 predicted proteins | sample CryGeyCG12114_NA_FD_185462 | JGI IMG/M metagenome (GOLD analysis project Ga0210040, IMG submission 185462) | Groundwater microbial communities from aquifer - Crystal Geyser CG19_WC_8/21/14_NA (SPAdes) (version 2) | ecosystem: Environmental > Aquatic > Deep subsurface > Groundwater | place: USA... | reverse complement strand
CCGCGACGCCCTGCTGCGCCGGCTCGTCAGCATCCAGTACGCCCGCAACGACCTCGCCGGGACGCGCGGGACGTTCCGGGTGCGCGGCGACACCCTCGAGGTGTTCCCGATGTACGAGGAGCTCGCTGTCCGCGTCGAGTTCTTCGGCGACGAGATCGAGCGTCTCTCCACGCTGCACCCCGTGACGGGCGAGGTGGTGACCAAGGACCAGGAGGTCTACGTCTTCCCGGCCAGCCACTACATCGCCGGGCCGGAGCGGATGGAGCGGGCGATCCGCGACATCGAGGGCGAGCTGGGCGACCGGCTGGGCCAGCTCGACGCCCAGCACAAGCTGCTCGAGTCGCAGCGGCTCCGGATGCGGACGAGCTACGACATCGAGATGATGCGTCAGATCGGCAGCTGCTCGGGCATCGAGAACTACTCGCGCCACATGGACGGACGTGGGCCGGGCACGCCGCCGAACACGCTGCTGGACTACTTCCCCGAGGACTTCCTGCTGGTCGTCGACGAGTCCCACGTGACCGTGCCGCAGATCGGCGGCATGTACGAGGGCGACATGTCGCGCAAGCGGACGCTGGTCGACCACGGCTTCCGGCTGCCCAGCGCCATGGACAACCGCCCGCTGCGCTTCGAGGAGTTCGCCGAGCGCATCGGGCAGACCGTCTACCTGTCGGCGACGCCGGGGGACTACGAGCTGGCCAAGAGCGACGGCTACGTCGAGCAGATCATCCGCCCGACCGGGCTCGTCGACCCCCAGGTCGTGGTCAAGCCGACCTCTGGCCAGATCGACGACCTCATCGCCGAGATCCGGATCCGGGCCGAGCGGGGCGAGCGCGTCCTGGTGACGACCCTGACCAAGAAGATGTCCGAGGACCTCACGGACTACCTCCTGGAGAACAAGGTGCGCACGCGGTACCTGCACTCCGAGGTCGACACGCTCCAGCGCATCGCGCTGCTGCGGGAGCTGCGGATGGGGGAGTACGACGTCCTGGTCGGCATCAACCTGCTGCGCGAGGGCCTCGACCTGCCCGAGGTGTCCCTGGTCTCGATCCTCGACGCCGACAAGGAGGGGTTCCTGCGCAGCGCGAAGAGCCTCATCCAGACCATCGGCCGCGCCGCCCGCAACGTCTCGGGCGAGGTGCACATGTACGCCGACTCGATCACCGACTCGATGGCGGCGGCGATCGACGAGACCAACCGGCGGCGCGACATCCAGGTGGCGTACAACCTCGAGCACGGCATCGACCCCCAGCCGCTGCAGAAGAAGATCGCCGACATCACCGAGATGCTCGCTCGCGAGGACGCGGACACCGACTCCCTGCTCGCCGGCACGAACGGACGCCAGCGCGGCAAGGGCAAGTCGCCCGTCCCCGCCCTCGGGCGGGAGTCGGGGGAGCAGGTCCGCAAGCTGGCGGGGATGCCCGCCGGCGACCTCGCCGACCTCGTGCAGCAGCTCACCGAGCAGATGCACGTGGCGGCGGCCGACCTGCAGTTCGAGGTGGCGGCCCGGCTGCGCGACGAGGTGTCGGAGCTCAAGAAGGAGCTGCGGCAGATGGTGGAGGCCAACCGCTGACCTCGGCCCCCGGGTGGCTCGCCCGGTGCCGGTCCCACCGGTGCCCCTCGACCCGCTCGGGCAGCGACGCGCGGCGGGGTACGCCGCTGAGCGTGCGCGGACGGCGTCGGCGGGCGTCACGTTTTGTCCGAGGCCCGTCCGTGCTGCCATACTGAGCCGCTGGAGGGGAGTATTCCCCGCGGTGGCATCGTCAACACGGATCACGGGACGTCGACGTCCTCGGCCCGGTGCCCTCGGTCAGCGTTGCTGACGGAAGAGACCTCCGAGACGCATCTGCGTGTCTGAACCCGTCTCGGAAGGTCACCCCTGCATGGACGTCCACGGTTACGCCTGGGCCGCGACGATCGCGATCATGGTCGCGATCCTCGGCTTCGACATCTTCGTCATCGGCCGCCGGCCGCACGAGCCCTCCATGAAGGAGGCCGGGGCGGCGATCGCCGTCTTCGTCGGTCTGGCCGTCGTCTTCGGTCTCGGCGTCTGGTTCGTCTCCGGCCCGCGCTACGCGGGGGAGTTCTTCGCGGGGTGGCTGACCGAGTACAGCCTCTCGATCGACAACCTCTTCATCTTCCTCATCATCATGGCCAAGCTGAAGGTGCCGCGGGCGCTGCAGCAGTTCGCGCTGCTCGTGGGCATCGTGCTGGCCCTGGTCTTCCGTGGCATCTTCATCGCCGTCGGCGCCGCGGCCATCGACCGCTTCGTCTGGGTCTTCTTCCTCTTCGGCGCCTTCCTGCTCTACACCGCCGTGCGGCTGGTGATCGACTACCGCAACCACGACGACGACGAGGAGGCCCCGGACAACGCGCTGCTGCGCTTCGTCCGGCGGCGCTTCCCCTCGACCGAGGACTTCGACGGCCCGCACCTGACGGTGAAGCGGGACGGCAAGCGGCTCATCACGCCGATGCTCGTCGTCATCGTCGCCCTCGGCAGCACGGACCTGCTCTTCGCGCTCGACTCCATCCCGGCCATCTACGGCCTCACGCAGGAGCCGTACCTCGTCTTCACGGCCAACGTGTTCGCCCTGATGGGGCTGCGCCAGCTCTACTTCCTGCTCGGCGGACTGCTGCGCAAGCTGGTCTACCTCTCCATCGGCCTGTCGATCATCCTGGCGTTCATCGGCGTGAAGCTGGTCTTCCACGCGCTGCACGAGTACCACCTCGACGACCGGCTCGGCCTCCCGTTCGGCCTCGAGATCCCGATCTGGCTGTCGCTCGTCGTCATCATCGCGACGCTGACGGTCACGGCGGTCGCCAGCCTGCTGAAGTCCCGCCGGGACGAGAACCGCGCCCGGTCGGCCGGTTCGGGCACGGCCGCCTGAGCCTGGCCGGCTCGAGCCCCGCACCTGGGTCGGGTCGTCCGCGACGACCGGGCCGGAAGACAGAGGAAGTCCGTACCTACCTGCTCGGGGGTTCAGGTAGGGACGGACTTCCCGTGGTCGGACGAGGACGATGCTCGGGGGTTCATCACCCTCGTCCGACAGCAATGACTTTAGGACACGTCCTGATGCCCGGGCCGCGATTCGGTTGTCCTCATCAGGACTTGGCCGGAAGATGACGCACGACCCCCGAGGAGATCAGGCGGGGAGCGCGTGGAACTCGTCGAGGTTGTCCACGAGGTGGTCGTCCGGCGTGCGCGTCGAGAGGTCGGCCGCGATGAGCGCCAGCGACTCCGAGACCGTCTCCAGCAGCTCGGGCTCGATGTGGCGCAGGCTCGACACGAGCCATCGGTGGCTCTCCTGCACGAGCGCCGCACCGCGGTCGGTCAGCCGGACGATCGCCCGCCTCCGGTCCCGCGGGTGCCGGACGCGGACCGCCACGCCCTGACGCTCGAGGCGGTCGACGAGCGCCGTCGAGGCGCTGCTGGTGAGGCCGAGGCTGCGGGCCATGGCCGACTGGCCGCTCTCGCCGTGCACCGCGAGGAAAGTGATCGCCTGGCTCTCCGTGGTGCCCAGACCGACCACCCCGCCGACCACCTGGCGGTAGTGCTCGCCGGCGAGGAAGAGTGCGCGCAGGTTCCGTACGGCGTCGTCCATCAGTCGTTCGTGGTCAGCGATGGGGGCGCTCCTGGTGCAGGGACGTCCATGACGTCGTCGGTTGGGCCACTGCCGACCGGACGGGTCTGGAGCTCTCCCCCAACGGGAGCTCGCAGACTCGTTCCGTGTCGATCGCCCGGCAGTTCCTCCGACGTACTACCTGCTGGCAGGCGCAACGATATCAAGAAGTTGCTTCATGAGAGAGCAACTCGACCAGGAAAAAGACCAACGGCTGCACGATCACGCACCGCGGCCCGGCGGGCTCAGGAGCCCGCCGGGCCGTCGTGCCCGCGCTCAGGCGGCGCGCACCGCGGCACCGGCGGCGGCCGGCTCCAGGGCGGCGTCGACCAGCTCGGCGACGTCCGTCGTCAGCACCACGCGGACGGCGTCGGTGACCTCGCTCGGCACCTCGTCGAGGTCGGGCGCGTTCCGCTGCGGCAGGAAGACCGTGGTGAGCCCGGCCCGCTGGGCGGCGAGCAGCTTCTGCTTCACGCCACCGATGGGGAGCACCCGGCCGTTGAGGGTGACCTCGCCGGTCATGCCCACCTCGCCGCGCACCGGGCGACCGGTGGCCATCGAGGTCAGCGCGGTCACCATCGTGACGCCCGCGGACGGGCCGTCCTTCGGGACGGCACCCGCCGGCACGTGCACGTGGATCGGCCGGTCGAGCACCGACGGGTCGGTGATGCCGAGCCGCTCGGCGTGGGCCCGCACGTAGGAGAGCGCGATGTGCGCGGACTCCTTCATCACGTCACCCAGCTGACCGGTCAGGGTCAGCCCGCCGCCCCCGGTCCCCGAGCCGGACGCCGGCAGGACGCTCGCCTCGATGAAGAGGGTGTCGCCGCCCATGCCCGTGACCGCGAGGCCCGTGGCGACGCCGGGGACCGAGGTCCGCTCGTGCGCCTCCGGGGTGAAGCGGGGCCGGCCGAGGAAGTCGCGCAGGTTGTCCTTCGTGATCCGTAGGGGACCGTCCTGCTCGCCGCCCCGGGCGAGCCGGGTGGTCGCCTTGCGCAGCGCCTTGGCGAGCAGCCGCTCGAGCTGGCGCACACCGGGCTCGTGGGTGTAGTCGGCCGCGACCTCGCGCAGCGCGTCGTCGTCGACCTGCACCTCGTCGGCGGTCAGGGCCGCCCGCTCCAGCTGCCGGGGCAGCAGGAAGTCGCGGGCGATGGCCACCTTGTCCTCCTCGGTGTAGCCGTCGAGGGTGACGAGCTCCATCCGGTCGAGCAGGGGCTGCGGGATGTTCTCGACCACGTTCGCGGTGGCCAGGAACAGCACGTCGGACAGGTCGAGGTCGACCTCGAGGTAGTGGTCGCGGAACGTGTGGTTCTGCGCCGGGTCGAGCACCTCGAGCAGGGCCGCCGACGGGTCGCCGCGGTAGTCGGAGCCGACCTTGTCGATCTCGTCGAGCAGCACCACCGGGTTCATGGAACCGGCCTCGCTGATCGCGCGGACGATCCGGCCGGGCAGGGCGCCGACGTAGGTACGCCGGTGGCCGCGGATCTCGGCCTCGTCGCGGACGCCGCCCAGGGCGACGCGGACGAACTTCCGGCCGAGCGAGCGCGCCACGGACTCGCCGAGGGAGGTCTTGCCCACCCCGGGAGGTCCGGCGAGCACCATCACCGCGCCGGAACCACGCCCGCCGACGAGCTCCAGCCCGCGCTCGGCGCGCCGGGCCCGCACGGCCAGGTACTCCACGATGCGGTCCTTGACGTCCTCCAGGCCGTGGTGGTCGGCGTCGAGCACCTCGCGCGCGGCACCGACGTCGGTGGAGTCGGTGGTCGTCACCGACCACGGCAGGTCCAGGACGGTGTCCAGCCAGGTGCGGATCCAGCCCGACTCCGGGCTCTGGTCGCTGGCGCGCTCGAGCTTGCCGACCTCGCGCAGCGCCGCCTTGCGGACCTCGTCGGGCAGGTCGGCGGCCTCGACGCGGCCGCGGTAGTCGTCGGCCCCCTCGGGCTCGTCCTCGCCCAGCTCCTTGCGGATCGCCGCCAGCTGCTGGCGCAGCAGGAACTCGCGCTGGCTCTTCTCCATGCCCTCGCGGACGTCGTCGGCGATCTTGTCGTTGACCTCGGTCTCGGCGATGTGGGTGGTCACCCACTCGACGAGGACGCGGAGGCGGTCGACGACGTACGGGGTCTCGAGCAGCTCGCGCTTCTGCTCGTCGGTCAGCCACGAGGCGTAGCCGGCCAGGTCGGCCAGGGCGCTGGCGTCGGACACCTTGTTCACGGTGTCGATGACCTGCCAGGCGTCGCGGCGCTGGAGCGTCGCGATCAGCAGGCGCCGGTACTCGGCCGCGAGCTCGCGGATCTCCTCGGTCTCGAAGGTCGGGTCGAGCTCGTCGGCCTCGATCCACAGCGCGGTGCCGGGCCCGGGCACGCCCGAGCCGATCTTCACGCGCCGGTCGGCCTTGAGCACCGCGGCCGGCTCGCCGTTCTGCAGGCGGCCGAGCTGGACGATCGAGGCGACGACGCCGTACGAGGCGTAGCGGTCGTGCAGACGGGGGGCGACGAGCAGCGTGTCGTCGCTGTGCGCGCGCGCCGCGTCGACGGCGGCCTTCGTCGCGTCGTCGAGCTCGACCGGCACGACCATGCCGGGCAGGACGACGAGGTCGTTGAGGAAGAGGACGGGCAGCTTGGTGGTGGTCATGGAAGTGCCTCCGTTCGGGGCCGCCCGGATCTCATTGAGCGACATCCGCTCAAGGTTGCGGGAGAGCAGTTTCTTCCCTGCGTCCTCCCGCAGCGAACAACGGGGGCCGGCCGCCCTCGTTACAGTGGGCGCACGTCCTCGGGGGAGTGATCGAGGAGGCCAACGTGTCGTCGAGCGCACCAGCGGGAGCAGCCGGGTCCGATGCAGGACGTCTGGCGACGGACTGGTACGGCGACCTCGTGGGGGCCACCCGGCTGACGGTCCGCACGAGCTCGGTGCCGCAGGCGGTCCGGTCGGCGTGGACGGTCTTCCGCGCCTCCGAGCGGTGCCGCTCCGTCGTGACGACCGAGGGCAGCATGAGCCCGGTCGGCCTGGGGCTGCTGGCGCTGCTGCTCGCCGTGCGCCGACGCCGGCGGCTGGTCCTGCTGCAGTTCCTGCCTGGCCACAAGGTCGGGCTCTCCGGACGTCTGGTGGACGGCCTGTACCGGCAGGTGCTGCGCCGCGCCTGCCTCGGGGTCCAGGTGATGACGCTCGAGGAGAAGGAGAGGTACGAGCGGACCTACGCCCTGCCTCCGGACCGGGTCCGCCACGTGCCCTACTACTACGTCGACGACCGGGTGCCGCTCGAACCCGTTCCCTTCGAGGACCGTTCCGGCATCCTGGCGAGCGGTCGCAACTCCTGCGACTGGGAGACGCTGCTCGACGCGGCCGAGGGCCAGGGCTGGCCGCTCACCATCGTCTGCCCGGAGACCGACCGGACGGAGATCGCGGACCGGGCGGCCGCGGCCGGCGTGCAGGTGCTCGCCGAGATCCCCCGCGCGGAGCACAACCGGCTGCTGGCCTCGGCGCGGCTGTTCGTGGTCGTGCTGAAGGACCGCGGGGCGAGCTCGGGCCACGTCCGCCTCGCCTCCGCCGCCCTCCGGCGGACGCCCGTCGTCGCGACGTCGATCCCGGGGACCTCGGGCTACGAGCACCTGACGGTCGCGACGGTCCCGGAGCAGGACCCGGGCACCCTGCGTCGCGAGGTCAACCGGTTGCTCGCCGAGCCGGACGTGCTCGCGGAGGCGGCGGAGCGCGTGCACCGGGACGCCTGGCAGCGCCCCCTCAGCCGCTACGCGAGCGAGATTCGCGCCTTCGTCGACCGGTGCGAGGGGCGCGCTGCGGAGGAGGACCTCGCGGGGACGCGCGCAGGCGGGGTCGCGGCGTAGCCGCCCGGTGCTCGCCGGTGCCGGACCGCCGGGCCGGCCACGCTCACTTCTGGGGGTGGTTCCTCACGTAGTCGTCCATCCGGTCGTCGCGCAGGGCGGTCCCCAGCTCCTCGAGCCCCGCGTGGTCGACGACGTCGATGCTCTGGCCGGAGACGGTGGCGAAGCCGGTGATCGGGGCCTGCAGGAGCTCGACGTCGTCGGCGCTCAGCCGGAGGGAGAGCGCGGTCCGGCGGACCGCGGAGTCGGAGAGGTCCTTGTCGACCGTGACGTTCTTCGCCACGCCCGACACGAAGCCGGTGAGCTCGGCCGGGTCGGTGAGGACGTCGCGGCTGAGGGCCTTGCGGAGGATGGCCTGGACGACCAGGCGCTGGCGCTCCGCCCGGTCGAGGTCACCGTTCGGCAGCTCGTAGCGCTCTCGGACGTAGGCGAGCGCCTGGTCACCCTGCACGGTGATGTCGCCCTCGGGGAACGTGTAGCCCCGGGACCTCGACGCGTGCTCGTTGTGCACCGTGACGCCGCCCAGCTGCTGGGTGAGGCTGATGAACCCGTCGAAGTCGATCACCGCGACGTGGTCCATGCGGGTGTCCAGCAGCTGCTCCAGGGTCTCCACCGCGAGCGGGACGCCCCCGAAGGAGTACGCGGCGTTGATCTTGTTCTTGCCGTGCCCGGGGATGGCGACGTACATGTCCCGCGGGAAGGAGACGAGGTAGGCGGACCGTCGGTCCGCCGCCAGGTGCATGACCATGAGGGTGTCGCTGCGGCCCGCGCCGGCGTCGTCGGGGTCGCGGCTGTCGGAGCCCATCAGGACGTAGTCGACGGCCTGGGTGGAGACCTTCCGGGGTCGCGGCGGAACGGCCGGGTCGCTCGTGCCCTCGGGCGCCGAGGCCGGCAGCAGGGCCTCGCGCTGCAGGTGGGTGGTGAAGCTCCGGCTCACCCAGACCGCGTAGCCGCCGGCCGTGGCCCCGACCACCACCACGACCACCGCGACGACCGCGACGACCCGGAGCCACCAGCGCGGCCTGCGGCGCTCGGGAGCGGGGGAGGGGTCGCCGTCGTCGACCTCGGGGTCCGTCGGGAAGAACACAGACATGACAGTCCTGTCTGACGCGGCCACCCCCGAGCGGTCGCTCGCGAGCGTAGCACCGCCGGACCCCGGCCGAGGAGGTCCGGCGCGACGCTCCGCCGCGCCCGGAGCGCCCCTCGTCCGGGTGCCGAATCGGTTCTTCTCGCCTGTGCCGCCGCCCGGTGGACTACTCTCGTGCTCGTTGCCGTACGGGGACTTTCTCAGCCTCCGCTACGCAAACGTTGTGCAGGCACGTCGGACCTCGGGGAGACAGCGGGTCTTCCTGATGCACGCCCACCAGGCGTCCCTGACCGTCGACACCCTTGCGCCCCGCGCCCTGCGCCGAGAAGCCGTCGCCGCCGGGAGCTGGGCGCGGCCCTACCGCAAGCGCCTGGCGGCGACCGACGTCCTGGCCGTCGCGGCGGCCGTCGCGGCCGCCCAGGTCCTCCGCTTCGGTGTCGCCGCCGGCGCCACCGTCACCAACCTGTCCTTCGTCAGCTACTCGCTGGTCTCGGTGGTGCTCGCCGCCGCCTGGCTCGGTGCGCTCACCGTCTTCCGGTCGCGGGAGAGCCGCACCGTCGGGAGCGGCGCGGAGGAGTACCGCCGCGTCGCCCACGCGTCGTTCACGCTCTTCGGGACGGTGGCCGTCGTCGGCTTCCTGCTCCGGGTCGAGGTCGCGCGCGGCTACCTGCTGGTGGCGCTGCCGCTGGGGATGCTCCTCCTGCTGTCGACCCGGTGGCTCTGGCGGGGCTGGTTGGCGCGGCGGCGGCTGGCGGGGCGCTACCTCGTGACCGTGCTGGTCGTGGGGTCGCACCGGGCCGCCGTGGAGATGGCCAAGACCTTCGAGCGCGACCTCCGCGCGGGCTACCGGGTCGTCGGGGTCTGCGAGCCGGGGTCCGCCGGCCGTGAGCGTGTGGTCGACATCGACGGGCACCACGTGCGCGTGCTCGGCGACGAGTCGCGGGTCATGCAGGCCGTCGCCGAGACGGGCGCGGGCGTGGTCGCGGTGAGCAACACGGAGTTCCTCGGGACGAGGGGCATGCGGGCCCTGGCCTGGCAGCTGGAGGCGACCGACGCCGACCTCGTCGTCTCGCCGGGCGTGGTGGACGTCGCCGGCCCGAGGCTGCAGGTGCGCCCGGTCGCCGGCCTGCCCCTGCTGCACGTCGACAAGCCGCAGTACCGCGGCGCGAGCAAGTTCCGCAAGCTGGCCGTCGACACCGCCGGCTCGGGCCTGGCCCTGCTCGTCCTCGCCCCGTTCATGCTGGTCGTCGCGCTGCTGGTCAAGCTGACCAGCCCGGGCCCCGTGCTCTACCGCTCGGAGCGCATCGGGCTCAACGGCCAGCCGTTCTCGATGCTCAAGTTCCGCTCGATGACGGAGGACGCCGACCGGCGCCGGCTCGCGCTCGTCGAGAGCAACGAGGGTGCCGGGCCGCTGTTCAAGATGCGGCGGGACCCCCGGGTGACCCCGCTCGGGCGGGTCATGCGCCGCTTCAGCATCGACGAGCTGCCCCAGCTGGTCAACGTCCTGCGGGGCCAGATGAGCATCGTGGGGCCGCGGCCCCCGCTGCGTTCCGAGGTCCTGGCCTACGACGACATGATCCACCGCCGGCTGCTGGTCAAGCCGGGGCTCACGGGGCTCTGGCAGGTCAGCGGCCGCTCGGACCTCTCCTGGGACGAGTCGGTGCGGCTCGACCTCTACTACGTGGAGAACTGGTCGTTCGTGCAGGACCTGATCATCATCTGGCGCACGGTCAAGGCGGTCGTGTCCTCGAGCGGCGCCTACTGAGCTGCGCCTACTGAGCGGAGCCCCCGCCCGGCCGGACCCCCAGGCCGAGCCGGGTCGCGTCGATCACGAACCGGTCGCAGATGCGCCCGTACCCGGCGTTGTTCGGGTGCCCGTCCGCGGGGTTGGTGAGCCGGCGCCACTCTCCGGGGCCGAACCAGGAGCCGGCGATCGGGTCGATGAAGCTGATGCCGTCGGCCGCGGCGTACGACTTCAGGACGTCGTTCACCGCGAGCTTCGTCGCGACCGGCGGCCCGAAGGTCGGGACGGGTCCCATCATGACGATCCGTGCACCCGGGTAGCGCGCCCGGAACGCCGGGACGGTCGACGCGAGGGCGCCCGGCAGCGCGTCGATCGGTTCCCGCTCGTCGTTGGAGCTGCCCTGCAGGACGACGACGTCGAAGGGTCCGGGCGGCGCGGCGGCCAGCCGGGTGCGGTAGGTCCCGAGGTTCCTGCCGTTGGTGCCGACGGCGAGGTAGCCCGTGCCGCCGACGCCGTCGACGGTCACGTCCCAGCCCAGGGGCCGGCCGACGCGGTAGGCGTAGCCCTGCGTCTCCGGGGTGGCGCCGTGGCCCGCGGTGTACGAGTCGCCGAAGATCAGCACCCGCGGGCGGGCCACCGGTCCCGTGGCCGGCGGGGCCGTGGGCTGCGGCCCGGCGCTGCAGCCGGCCTGCACGAGGAGCAGCAGGAGCAGGCCGAGCGACGTCGCCAGCAGCAGGGCGGCCCGGGCCGGCCGGCCGCCGGCACGTCCCGGGGAGCGCAGCGGGGATGACGCCCGGGGGAGGGGTGAGCGGTCCACAGGTCTTCCGTCCGTCGATCTCGAGCCGACCCCCGTCTGCCGGCGATGCTACCGGCGGACGACGCGCGGGGCGGTCCGGCGGGGTCGCTTGTGCTGGCGCGGCCGGCGCCGCCACACTGGTGGCGCCACGGGGCGGGGCCCGGGAAGCACGACGGGAGCCGGCGAGCGGCTCTTCGACCCGATCCTGACGGAGGCCTGCCCTGCTCACCGTGATCACCGTCTGCAGCGGCAACATGTGCCGCTCGCCGCTCGCGGCCCAGATCCTCGGCGCCCGGACGGCCGACCTCACGGCGCGCGTCCGGTTCCGCAGCCTCGGCACGATGGCGCGGGACGGCGACGCGATGCACCCGCAGGCCGCCGGCTGGTCGCGCTACCTCGGCGGCGACCCGACCGGGCACCGGACGACCTACCTGACGGGCGCCCGGCTCGCCGGGGCCGGCCTGGTGCTGGGGATGGCGCGCGAGCACCGTCGCGCCGTGGTGACGGCGACGCCCGCGCTGACGCGGCAGGCCTTCACCATGCGGGAGCTCGCCCGGCTCACGGCCCGGCTCAGCGACGCCGAGCTGCGCCGCGGGCTGCCGGACGACGGCCCGGACACCGACGAGGCCCGGCTCGGCGCCCTGCTGGCGATGATCGCCTCGAGCCGTGGCGCGACCCCTCCGCCGGCGGACCCGACGGACGACGACGTGGTCGACCCGATCGGTCGCCCGCCGTCGGTCTTCGAGCTCGCCGCACGGCAGGTCGACGACGCCAGCGACCAGGTCGAGAGGGTCCTGCGCACCGCGCTGCGGGCGTGAGGCGACGGCGACCGCAGGGGGCGCGCCCCGCGGTGCCGTACCCGTCGTCCCGACCGGATTCCGTGAAGTTGACGCACGGGCGGCGGGTGCCGCTACGCTGACCACGACTGATCGTTCATTTCTCGGGGGACAGAGGAGTGTCGACCGGGTATGGACCTTCGTGATTACCTCCGTCTGCTGCGGAAAAATGTCTGGCTCATCGTGGCGACCACCCTGGTGGGCGTCGGGATCGCTGCCGCCTACTCGCTGACCCGCGTCCCGCAGTTCCAGGCGACGAGCACGGTCTTCGTGTCGACCCAGACCGGTGACACCGCCCAGGAGCTCAACCAGGGCAGCAACTTCACCCAGGCGCGGGTGAAGAGCTACGCGAACCTCGCCTCGACCCCCATCGTGCTCGACCCGGTGATCTCCAGCCTGCGGCTGCCGCTGACCGAGGAC
>Ga0210040_10008322_pt1 | contig 12336 bp, 10 predicted proteins | sample CryGeyCG12114_NA_FD_185462 | JGI IMG/M metagenome (GOLD analysis project Ga0210040, IMG submission 185462) | Groundwater microbial communities from aquifer - Crystal Geyser CG19_WC_8/21/14_NA (SPAdes) (version 2) | ecosystem: Environmental > Aquatic > Deep subsurface > Groundwater | place: USA... | reverse complement strand
GCGGGAGGGGGTTGGGGGTGGGAGGCGGCCGCTCGGACCCACCCCGCTGCGGCTAGCGCCCGCTGCGCGAACGCAAGTCGGCTGCGCCTCGCACGAGCGGGAGGGGAGACTGGCGCCGGTCCCAAGCCGCCGCTAAGGGGCTGCCGCATGTCCCAGATCACGCCCGAGATCGTCGAGGCCCATGGCCTCAGCCCCGAGGAATACAGCCGCGGCCTGCACGCCCTCGGCCGCGAGCCGAACCTGGTGGAGCTCGGCATCTTTTCGGTCATGTGGTCGGAGCATTGCAGCTACAAGTCGAGCCGCCTGCACCTGAAGAAGCTGCCGACGGAGGCGCCGTGGGTCATCTGCGGGCCGGGCGAGAATGCCGGCGTGATCGACATCGGGGACAACCAGGCCGCCATCTTCAAGATGGAGAGCCATAACCACCCCAGCTACATCGAGCCGTACCAGGGCGCCGCCACCGGCGTCGGCGGCATCCTGCGCGACGTGTTCACGATGGGCGCTCGGCCGGTCGCCAACATGAATGCGCTGCGCTTCGGCCGGCCCGACCACCCAAAGATGAAGCACCTCGTGCGCGGCGTGGTCGCGGGCATCGGCGGCTACGGCAATTGCGTTGGCGTGCCGACGGTGGGCGGCGAGACGAACTTCCACCCGGCCTATGACGGCAACATCCTCGTCAACGCGATGACGGTGGGCGTGGCCGATCAGGACAAGATCTTCTATTCGGCCGCCACCGGCCTTGGCAACCCGATCGTCTATGTCGGCAGCAAGACGGGCCGCGACGGCATCCACGGCGCCACCATGGCCAGCGCCGATTTCGGCGAGGACAGCGAGGCCAAGCGCCCCACCGTGCAGGTGGGCGACCCCTTCACCGAGAAGCTGCTGATCGAGGCCTGCCTGGAGCTGATGGCGACCGACGCGATCGTCGCCATCCAGGACATGGGTGCGGCCGGCCTCACCTCCTCCTCAGTCGAAATGGCCAGCAAGGGCGGCGCCGGCATCCGGCTGGACATGAACAAGGTGCCCTGCCGCGAAGAGGGCATGACCCCCTACGAGATGATGCTGAGCGAGAGCCAGGAGCGGATGCTGATGGTGCTCAAGCCCGGCCACGAGGGCGAGGCCGAGGCGATCTTCCGCAAGTGGGAGCTGGACTTCGCAGTCATCGGCGAGGTGACCGACACCGGCCACATGGTGCTGGAGTTCGACGGCGAGGTGGTGTGCGACATCCCGCTGGACCCGCTGGCCGACGATGCACCGCTCTACGACCGGCCGTATCTCAGCCGGGAGGAATACAAGGCCTGGGCGCAGGTAAAGCCGATCACCGCGCAAGATAGCGAGGCCTTTTCGGAGAACTTCGACCTCGTCGGTGACCTGCTGAAGCTGATGGCCAGCCCAGCTCTCGCCAGCCGCCGCTGGATTTGGGAGCAATATGACAACCAGGTCGGTGCCGACACGCTGCAGCGGCCGGGCGGCGATGCCGCGGTCGTGCGAGTCCACGGCACCGGCAAGGCGCTGGCGATCAGCACCGATTGCAGCCCTCGCTATTGCTACGCCGACCCCTACGAGGGCGGCAAGCAGGCAGTGGCGGAGACCTACCGCAACCTGTCAGCAGTCGGCGCCAAGCCCTTGGCCATCACCAATTGCCTGAACTTCGCCAACCCGCAGCGGCCGGAGATCATGGCGCAGATCGTCGGCTGCCTCGAAGGTATGGCCGACGCCTGCCGCGCGCTCGACTACCCGATCGTCAGCGGCAACGTTTCGCTCTACAACGAGAGCAAGGCCACTGGCGGCGGCAGCGCCATCCTGCCGACCCCGGCGATTGGCGGCGTGGGCCTGCTGGCCGACTATCGCAAGAACGTCACGATCGGCTTCAAGGCCGAGGAGGAGGCGATCTTCGTCATCGGCGAGAGCAGCGGGCAGATGGGGCAGAGCCTGTGGCTGCGCGAGATCGCCGGCCGCGAGGATGGGGCTCCGCCGCGGGTCAATCTCGAGAAGGAGCGGCTCCACGGCGAGTTCGTGCGCGAGATGATCGGCAAGGGGCTGCTGACCGCCGTTCACGACGTATCTGACGGAGGCCTCGCCGTGGCGCTCACCGAAATGGCGCTGGCCGGCGGGATCGGCTGCCGCGTGAACAACACGTATGACGTGGTCCACGAGTGGTTCTCGGAATGCCAGGCGCGCTACATCGTCACCACGCGCGAGGCGAACAAGCTGAAGAAGGCGCTGGAGAAGCGCGGCATCTATTTCGGCGCGTTGGGGACAACGGGCGGCGATGCGATCGTTTTCGACGCGTACATGCTCGGCACCGTCAGCCAGGTCTCGCTGGCCGACCTGCGCGCTGCCAACGAGAGCTTCTTCCGCGACTGGATGGAAGGCTGACCCCTTCCTGTTATTGCTGAACCACTCTCCCCGCTTGCCCTGAGCTTCCTTCCCTTTCGCCCTGAGCTTTTCCTCCCATTCGCGCTGAGCTTCTCCTGCCCCGTTCGCCCTGAGCTTGTCGAAGGGTCGCCTTTTCCTCGGGTGCCGCGTGTGCCGCAAAGAAACGGAGGTGCTTCGACAAGCTCAGCACGAACGGAGCAGGGGATTTTTCAAGCGGCGCTCACATGCCCTCGTAACCCCCCTTCCCCGCTGTCTCAGCCAGGTATAACACCGCCCCTGAGCGTTCGGGACGGCGCGCAGGGGGAACATCGATGGCGACCACGTCACCCGAGCGCATCATGTCGCTCGACCTGATCCGCGGGGTCGCGGTAATGGGCATCTTCTCGGTCAACGTGGTCGGCATGGCGATGATCGAGGCCGCGTACTTCTACCCGCCCGACTACGGCTTCGACAGCGTCGGCGACCGGATCATGTGGGCGGCGAACTTCCTGATCGTCGACGGGCGGTTCCGCGCGCTGTTCTCCATCCTGTTCGGCGCCTCGATGGTGCTGGTGTGCGAGCGGGCGATCGCCTCCGGCACTCAGGCGTGGAAGGTGCATTACCCGCGCATGATCGTGCTGCTCGGCTTCGGCTGCGCGCATTATTACCTGCTGTGGTGGGGCGACATCCTCGCCAATTACGCGCTGGTGGGCATGTTCGCCTTCGCGCTGTGGCGGCTGCCGGCGCGCATGCTGCTAGCGCTGGCGGTGCTGGCGCTGGCGATCAGTTATACGCCGACGATCTATTTCGGCGGTCAGCAGATTGCGCAGCTGGAAGCCGGGCGTGCCCCGGATGCCACCTCGGAACAGCGCGCCGCGTTCGCCGAGGTGATGCAGGACCTGCGCACGCCCGAAGCGGAGATCGCCGAGGCCAAGGCGGCCCATGTCTCGATTCCCGCCCATCTCGATCATACTCTGGAGGAACAAGCGCTGCGGCCGTTCAGCTCGGTGCCGGGATACGGGCTGGAGACGCTGGGCTTCATGCTGCTGGGCATGGCGGCCTATAAGTCCGGCTTCCTCACCGGCGGCTGGAGGCGGCGGCGCTACGTGCAGGTGGCGACCCTCTGCATCGGGGCGAGCCTGGCCTACCACGGCGTCGGCACCTGGCTGATCCTGCGGGCAGACTTCGATCCGTTCACCTATTATCCGTGGGACAGGATCTATTCCGGCCCGCTGCACCCGATCGCCGCGCTCGGCTATGCCGCGCTGGTGATGCTGCTGTTCCGGCCGGGCAGCCGGGTCGCGCAGCGGGTGGCGGCGGTCGGCCGGGCGGCCTTCACCAACTATCTCGGCTCGACGCTCATCGGCACGGCGCTGTTCTTCGGCTTCGGCTTCGGCCTCTACGGCGAGGTCTCGCGCGGTGAGGCGTGGCTGTTCGTGCCGCCGGTTTGGGCGCTGATGCTGCTGTGGTCGAAATGGTGGCTCGACCGCTATCGCTATGGTCCGCTCGAATGGGCCTGGCGGTGCCTGTCGCGCTGGCGGTTCGAGCCGATGCGGAGGCGCTCGCTCCCGGTTGCGGAGTCGGCGGGCTAGGCGGCGACCCATTCCTTCTGCGGTACGCCGAGCAGCTTGAGGATCGAGGTCAGGTCCCCCCTCTCCACCCAACCGTTGGCGGCATTCCTCGCGGTGGGCTTGCCGCGATAGGCGATGCCGTAATCGGCCGCCATCAGCATCGGCACGTCGTTCGCCCCATCGCCGGTCGCCATGGCCAGCGCCTGTGAGCCGAGGGTGGAGAGCTCCTCGCGCAGCACCCTCTCCTTCACCGCGGCGTCCGCGATGGGGCCGTTCAGTGCGCCGGTCATCCGTCCATCGCTCACCGCCAGCCGGTTGCCGACCACGCGCTCGAAGCCAATCCGCTCCGCCACCGGGTCTGCGAACTGGTGGAAGCCGCCGGTCACCAGCACGGTTTTGCAACCGCGATGCTTCAGGGTTGCAACGAGGGTGCGAGCGCCTTGCACCGGGGTGATCCGCTCGGCGAGGCAGGTGTGGATCGCAGCCTCCTCCAGCCCTTCCAGCAGCGCCACGCGCTCCCTGAGTGCGGAGGTAAAATCGAGCTCGCCCTGCATCGCTCGCTCGGTGATCGCGGCGACCTTGTCCTTCAGCCCGGCAAAGTCGGCCAGCTCGTCGATGCATTCCTGCCCGATCATGGTCGAATCCATGTCGGACACGAACAGGTCCGGCACGCGGATCTCGTCACGGGCGATCAGCGCATCGGACGGGGCGAAGTGCTCCTGCAGCACCGCTTTCAGCACCGGGATATCGCCTTCTGGCAGCATCAGCTCCAGCACGTCGCTCCAATGATCGAGCAGCTGCGCACCGGCGAGGGCAAGGCCCTGCTGCCGGAGCGCGGCGGTGGCGGCATCAAGGCGCATGTCGAGCGTGGCGGGGTCTGCTATCAGCCGCGCGATGAGCAACGGAACGTCTCCGAATGACAAGAAGGTGGCGCTCATCGCAGGGCCGACCGCGAGCGGCAAGAGCGATCTGGCGGTGGAGCTGGCGCTGGCGCTGGAGCAGTCCGGTCCTTCGACAGACTCAGGACGAGCGGTAATCATCAACGCCGACAGCGCGCAGGTCTATCGCGACCTTGCAGTGCTGAGCGCTCGGCCGAGCGAGGAGGAGATGCGCGGGGTGGAGCATCGGCTGTTCGGCGCCTGGGACGGGGCGGAAGCTTGCTCGGCCGCCGACTGGGCCGCCGCCGCCAAGCGCGAGATCGAGAACGCGCACCTCGCAGGCAGCGTGCCGATCCTGGTGGGCGGGACCGGCCTGTACCTTCGCACGCTGCTGGAGGGGATCGCGCCCATTCCGCCGATCGACCCTGCGGTGCGGGAGACGGTTCGCGCCCTCCCCACCCCTGAGGCCTACGCCGCGCTGCAGGCCGAGGATCCGGAGCGCGCCGCCCTGCTCCGCGCCGCCGACAGCACGCGGATCGCGCGGGCGCTGGAGGTGGTGCGCTCGACCGGGCAGTCGCTCGCCCACTGGCAGCAGCAGCGCGTCGGCGGGATCGGCGGAAGCGTCAATCTCCACCCGCTCCTCCTGCTGCCGGATCGCGAGTGGCTCTACCAGCGTTGCGACCAGCGGTTCGCGCAGATGCTGGAGCGGGGCGCGGCGGAGGAGGTCGCGGCGCTGCTCGCCCGCGGCCTCTCCCCAGACCTGCCGGTGATGCGCGCGATCGGGGTCCGCGAGATCGCCGGGTGGTTGAACAGCCAGTGGTCGAAGGAGGAGGCCGTCGCGCAAGGGGCGCAGGCGACCCGGCGCTACGCCAAGCGGCAATACACCTGGTTCCGGCATCAACCCCTGGCTGAATGGCCGCGAGTGGCCTCGCCCGAAGTCGATGTTCGCACACACTTTGAAATAATATTACAAGATTAGCGGTTGACTGGATATTTCCTGTCTAGTAGCTGCCCCGGCAAGCGGAGCCTTCGGGCTCTCCACGTCTGGGAGAGAGGACCCGGCGCGAGACCATCGCGTCGGGTCGGTTTTTTCCAGGGGAGCCCACCATCGCGGGTTCGCACGGTTCTGTAGAAGGGTTGCTATCGTGAGCGAGGAACGCAGCGGCGCTGCGATATTGGTCGAAAGCCTGGTCCGGCAGGGGGTCGAGTTCGTCTTCGGCTATCCCGGCGGCGCGGTGCTGCCGATCTATGACGAACTGTTCACGGACCAGCGCATCCGCCACATCCTCGTACGGCACGAGGCCGGCGCAGCGCATGCGGCGGAGGGCTATGCCCGCTCCACCGGCAAGCCCGGCGTGGTGCTCGTCACCAGCGGGCCCGGCGCGACCAACGCGATCACCGGCATCGCCGACGCCTTCATGGACTCGATTCCGCTGGTGGTCATCACCGGGCAGGTCGCGACAAACCTGATCGGCACGGACGCCTTCCAGGAGGCGGACACGATCGGCCTCACGCGCCACTGCACCAAGCACAATTATCTGGTTAAGGACCCGACCGAGCTCGCCGCGACGATCGACGAGGCGTTCGAGATCGCCACCACCGGCCGGCCGGGCCCGGTCCTGGTCGACATCCCCAAGAACGTGCAGGTCGCGACCGCGCCGCTGTCCGACACCGCGCCCCAGCGGCCCAGGCGCTATCGCCCGCGCACCGAAGCGTCGACGGATGAGATCGCCTCGGCGGTGGAGCTGATCGCTGCCGCCAAGTGCCCGGTGTTCTACACCGGTGGCGGCGTGATCAATTCCGGGCCGCGGGCGAGCGCGCTGCTGCGCGAGCTGCAGGCGCTGACCGGCGCGCCCGTTACCTCGACGCTGATGGGTCTCGGCGCCTTCCCGGCCGACCATCCGGACTGGCTCGGCATGCTGGGGATGCACGGCACGTTCGAGGCCAACATGGCCATGAACGCCTGCGACGTGATGGTGAACATCGGCGCGCGGTTCGACGACCGGGTGACCGGCCGGCTGGACGCCTTCGCGCCGCATTCCAAGAAGATCCACATCGACATCGACCGGGCGAGCATCAACAAGGTGGTGCCGGTCGATCTCGGCATCGTCGGCGATTGCGCCACCGTCCTGTCGCAGCTGATCGAGGCCTGGGGCAATCGGTCCGGTGCCGATCTCGCCGAGTGGAAGTCGCGGGTCGCCGGTTGGAAGGCGCGCGACAGCCTCGCCTTCCCGCACCGGACGGATTCGCTCATGCCGCAGCTGGCGGTGCAGCGGCTGTATGACGCGACGCGCCATCTCGACCCGATCATCACCACCGAGGTCGGCCAGCACCAGATGTGGGCGGCGCAATATTTCGGCTTCACCGGCCCGAACAAGTGGCTGACCAGCGGCGGCCTCGGCACGATGGGCTATGGCCTGCCGGCGGCGATCGGCGCGCAGCTGGGCAATCCTGGCACGCTGGTGATCGACATTGCCGGCGAGGCGAGCATCCAGATGAACATCCAGGAGCTTGGCACCGCCAGCCAGTTCCGCCTGCCGGTGAAGGTGTTCATCCTCAACAACGAGTATATGGGCATGGTCCGCCAGTGGCAGGAGCTGACCTATGAGAGCCGCTACTCGAACAGCTACTCCGATTCGCTGCCCGATTTCGTGCGGCTGGCCGAGGCCTATGGCTGGAAGGGCATCCGCATCCATGACGAGAGCGAGCTCGACGCCGGGATCGCGGCGATGCTCGCGCATGATGGCCCGGTAATGGTCGACTGCCGGGTGTCGCAGGACGCGAACTGCTTCCCGATGATCCCCAGCGGCGCGGCGCATACGGACATGCTGCTGTATGGCGACCAGCACGCCGGGACGATGGCCGATGATGCGAAGGCGCTGGTGTGATGAAAATCGAACATCGCCTCTCCGAGCGGCACGTCCTGACCGTCACTGTCGATAACGAGGCCGGCATCCTCGCCAAGATCGCCGGGCTGTTCACCGCGCGCGGCTACAACATCGATTCGCTGACGGTCGCTGACATCAGCGAGGACCACGCGATCAGTCGCATCACCATCGTCACCAACGGGCCGCCGCCGGTGATCGACCAGATCATCGCGCAGCTTGAGCGGCTTGTGCCGGTGCACAAGGTGGTGGACCTGACCGAAGCCGGCCCGCACGTGGAGCGGGAACTGGCGCTGGTGAAGGTCGCCGGCAGGGGCGAGCACCGGGTGGAAGCGCTGCGCCTCGCCGACGTGTTCCGCGCCAAGGTGGTCGACACCACGACGGCAAGCTTCGTGTTCGAGCTGACGGGCGCGCCGGAGAAGATCGACCGCTTCGTGGCGCTGATGCGTGAGCTGGGGCTGGTCGAGGTCGGCCGCACCGGCATCGTCGGCATGATGCGGGGCGCCGCGGAGGCCTGATTTACCATATCAACCACTTCGTCATTCCCGCGCAGGCGGGAATCCAGCTAGAGCAGCCGCGCCACTGGATCCCGCCTTCGCGGGGAAGACGAGAGAACAGGGACATGTGAAGTGAAAGTCTATTACGACGCCGATTGCGACCTGAACCTGATCACCGGCAAGAAGATCGCCGTGCTCGGCTATGGCAGCCAGGGCCACGCCCATGCGCAGAACCTGCGCGACAGCGGCGTGACCGAGGTGGCGATCGCCCTGCGGCCCGGCTCGGCCAGCGCCAGGAAGGCGGAAGGCGCCGGCTTCACCGTGATGAGCAACCAGGACGCGGCGGAATGGGCCGACATCCTGATGGTGCTCGCGCCGGACGAGCACCAGGCGGCGATCTGGACCAACGATCTCAAGGGCCGGATGAAGCCCGGCGCGGCGCTTGCCTTCGCCCATGGCCTCAACGTGCACTTCGGTCTGATCGAGCCGTCAGACGACATCGACGTCATCATGATCGCGCCCAAGGGCCCCGGCCACACCGTGCGCAGCGAATACCAGCGCGGCGGCGGCGTGCCCTGCCTGATCGCGATCCACCAGGATGCCAGCGGCAACGCGCATGACGTCGCCCTCGCCTATGCCAGCGGCGTCGGCGGCGGGCGCTCCGGCATCATCGAGACCAACTTCAAGGAAGAGTGCGAGACCGACCTGTTCGGCGAGCAGGCCGTGCTGTGCGGCGGCATCACCCACCTGATCATGGCGGGCTTCGAGACGCTGGTGGAGGCGGGCTATGCGCCCGAGATGGCCTATTTCGAGTGCCTGCACGAGACCAAGCTGATCGTCGACCTGCTGTATGAAGGCGGTATCGCCAACATGCGCTACTCGATCAGCAACACGGCTGAATACGGCGATTACCACACCGGCCCGCGCGTCATCACCAACGAGACCAAGGCCGAGATGAAGCGCGTGCTGACCGACATCCAGCAGGGCAAGTTCGTCCAGCGCTTTATGCTCGATAATGCAGTGGGCAACCCCGAGATGAAGGCGGCCCGCAAGCGCCAGGCCGAGCACCCGATCGAGAAGACCGGCGCCCAGCTTCGCGCGATGATGCCGTGGATCACCGCCAACAAGCTGGTGGACAAGGACAAGAACTGACGGCAGCCGGAGCTGTCGGCCCGGGCCCTGCCCCGCATCGCGCGGGGCAGTGGCCTGAGGTCACTTGTCTCCGAAGCGGTAGGTGATCCCGGCCGTCACCGTCTGGTAGTGCACCGGCGTGTCGAGGGTGGCCAGCGTGTGGTTGCGGTCCCCGAAATCCACCCGCCGCGATCCCAAATCGTCGCGCGTCCAGCGCAGGCCGGCGTCCACGCGGTCGGACATGCGATAGCGCGCCTCGCCGATCAGCCGCCACATCGGCTCGGTGCTCGAGTCCATCTGGCGCCACCCGCCATTGTCGGGGTAGGTCGTGTGGGGGTGGTAATAGGCCGCGCCCACGCCCGCGCCGGCCGACAGCGTCAGCCTGTCTGTCACCGGCAGGTCGCCGAGCGCGTTGAGGGTGAAGGTGATGACGTCGGTCGCCCCCTTCTGCTCCTCGGGAGTGTAGGGGGAGGTCCCGACCGTGCCCGAATTGCCTCCCTTGCAGTCGATGCAGCCGGCCTCGTTTGCGCCGAAGCGGGCGTAGCCGGCATTCCCCTCGAGCCGAATGAAGCCAAGATCCTGGCCGGCCGCGATCTCGACAGTGGGAGCCTCGGTGTCGGTGACGATCCGGCTGTGCCAGATGCTACAGGCGCCCGTCGTCGGGTTCGGGCGAGAGCAGCGTCGCTCAAAGTCGCGGTTGGCCGGGTGATCGATTGCCGCGCCGGCTGTTACTCGCACGTAGCTCTTCGCAGAGACCGGCATGCTAACGCCTACAAGCAGAGCGAACAAAATCATCTTTTTCATAGAAAAGTCCATTCAACAATTATCGAGACACGGCGAAAGAGTGCTGTTACGATTGAATTCTGATCCAGTTCGCAACATCGTCGAGCTGAGAATGAACGCTATTGAGTTGGTTTCCTCGCATTACCACTGTCATCAGTCTCAAGTCTCGATCTGGCACGTTTCACACCTGCCTCATCGTAGGACAGTGCTAGAGTGCAGCCGGATTGAAGGGTGAGTGTTCATTAGGCGGACAGTTCCGAGGCGCTACGATCCGCAGTTCGGCTTGCGCCGCCTTGCTCTCGGCAGGCGCCGTCGCTCTCCCTCCGTCCCAAGCCGGTGGACATTCCCGCCGGCCCGCGCCAAACTGCGCAAAATTTTTAGTGGGAGGATTTATGCGTAAGACTCTTCTGACCATCGCCGCCGCCGCCGGCCTTTCGGCGCTTTCGATCGGGGCACTGCACGCCCAGGGCGGCGCGCAGCCGGGCGCGATCAATGTCAGCGCCGTTGAAGGGGGCAGCTACACGGCCGACGCCGCGCACTCGATGGTCGGCTGGAGCGTCAGCCATCTGGGCTTCAACGATTATTACGGCATCTTCGGGGACGTGGCGGGCTCACTGACCCTCGATCCGGCAAACCTCTCTGCGGCCAAGGTCGACGTGACGATCCCGATCGCCTCGGTGACGGTGCCGAGCGCCGGGCTGCGCGACCACCTGCTGCGCCCTGGCGCGGATGGCAAAGCGGCCGATTTCTTCGGCGCCAGCCCGGCCCCGGCGCGCTTCGTCTCGACCAGCGTCTCGCCGACCGGCGCGACCAGCGCCAACATCACCGGCGACCTCACGCTGAACGGCGTCACCAAGCCGGTCACCATCGCCGCCGAGCTCGCCGGCATGGGCACCAACGGGATGAACCAGAAGAAGGTGCTGGGATTCCACGGCACCGCGACCATCAAGCGGTCCGAGTTCAACGTCCCGTTCGGCATCCAGTTCGGCATCTCGGACGATGTCGACCTGAAGATGACCATCGCCTTCGAGAAGTGATTCTCCGGCCGGCGCTCGCTGCCGGCGCCGCGTTCCTCGCTCTGTCTGCCTGCCAGGTGGCGGACGAGGAACACGGCCCGGCAGCGGGCGCCGCCGCACCTTCGGCCAGCACCGCTGCCGATCCGCCAGCGACGAGCGCCTTCGCTCGCTCGCCCGCCCCCCCTTCCGAGACCTTCGCGATTCGCTCCGATCGGGACCTCGCGGATCTCGTCCCCGGCTGCCCGGGCATGAACCCGCAGCATCGCCCGCGCGGCAGCAATTGCTTCGGCATCTTTCCCGAGCAATGCGGAGCAGACCGCGCCGCCGCCTTCCTCGGTGAGCCACTAACCGCCGACGCCCGAGTCCGAATCGAGCAAATCGCCGCGCCGGGCGGCACCCGCTTCATCCGCCCGGGCGAGGCCGTGATCCAGGACCTGCGGCCGGACCGCCTCAATATCGAGCTGGACACGCAAGGCGAAGTCGAGCGAATCGACTGCTACTGATCCTTGCAAACCTAGGGCCCTGCGTGCAGGGAGGTCGCGTGAACGCCCGCGCGACCCTTCCGCTGCTTCGACTTACGCGCCCTTAGGCGCGACCGTTCGCCCGCGCGCTCCACAGCGTGCAGGCCCCCGCCTAAGGGACCGCTTCACCCTACCATCGAACAGGCCCCGCCGCTTTGCCTGCGCGGGGCGACGCGATAAGGCGCTTTTCCATGACCATGTTGAAGGACCCGGCCCGCAAATATCGGGCTTTCCCGCCGATCGACCTGCCCGACCGGCAGTGGCCCTCGCGCACCATCACCCAGCCGCCGCGCTGGCTCTCCACCGATCTGCGCGACGGCAACCAGGCCATCGTCGACCCGATGGACGCGGTGAAGAAGAACCGCTTCTTCGACCTGCTGGTGGAGATCGGCGCCAAGGAGATCGAGGTCGGCTTCCCCGCCGCCGGGCAGACGGAGTTCGACTTCATCTCCGGCCTCGTCCGCTCGGGTCGCATCCCGGATGACGTGACCGTGCAGGTGCTGACGCAGGCGCGCGAAGACCTGATCAAGCGCTCCTTCGACAGCCTTTCGGGCGCGAAGCGCGCGATCGTCCACGTCTACAACGCGGTCAGCCCCGCCTGGCGCGAGATCGTCTTCCGCATGAGCCGCGCCGAGGTGAAGGCCATCGCCATCCACGCGGCCAAGCTGCTGCGGGACGAGGCCGCCGCCCGCCCCG
>Ga0210040_10008321_pt1 | contig 12338 bp, 17 predicted proteins | sample CryGeyCG12114_NA_FD_185462 | JGI IMG/M metagenome (GOLD analysis project Ga0210040, IMG submission 185462) | Groundwater microbial communities from aquifer - Crystal Geyser CG19_WC_8/21/14_NA (SPAdes) (version 2) | ecosystem: Environmental > Aquatic > Deep subsurface > Groundwater | place: USA... | reverse complement strand
GTGGCTGACCAACCAGTGCCACAAGTCACTGTGGCTCCGGTGGTTGTGGCTGAACAACCGGTGCCACAAGTCACTGCTACTCCAGCTGTAGTGGCTGAGCAACCGGTGACAGAGACTGAAAAGAAGCCTGCAGTCGATGACTCTATGGCTGTGGACAAAACTCAAGTCACTGAAGAAGTTGCTAAAGCGGATGTGGAAATGACCGATGTTGAGAAAAAAGAAGAAAAAGTGGAAGGGGGAGAAAAAAGGAAATTAGACGAGACGGAGGAAACTAAAGATAGCAAAAGACCAAGAACAGAAAGTGAAGCTAAACCTGCTCCAGCGCCTATTCCTGAAAATGAACCCGAGTTTGATGCCACCTCTGTAATTCTTGATTGGTGTAAGTAGAATAATATAGAAATTATTTTGTTGTTTCTATATTTAGTAATGTTCTTTTTTAAGTAAGCTTTTAATATGATGTTTGTTTTTCACATTTAGACAAATCCGATCTCAATTTTAAGATCTCAACTGAAAATTTTTTGGAGGGAGAACCCATTGTCTTTGAAGAATTTCCATTTGCATATGCCGGCGCTAAATCCACTGTTGGATTTAAGGGCGGAAAACTTATGTTCGAAGTGAAATGGGTTAGCAGTTGTGAAGTGAAAGCCGATTTTGGAGACCAAGAGCCGAAGCATGTACTTCGGGTTGGCTGGTCTGACATCAATACGGATCTTCAACTAGGTAAAGTTTATTAAATTTCTTGCTATTTTCTGTGCTTTGGGTTTGCACGTCATTCACACAGTTTATATGACGATTTTATATGTTTATGTTCGCAGGAGAGGAAAAAATGAGCTACTCTTATGACTCTAGAGGAAAATTTTTGAATGGTGGTGATTCTGTTGATGCGCCTGAAACTATTGTAGAAGGAGACGTTATAGGAGCCTACATAGTGAGTATAAATACTTGTGTTATAGAACGGGTTAAAGGTGAGATTATGTCATTAATTATTTGATTTTTCAGGATCTTGACTCGGATGAAAAGGAAATTAAATACACCAAGAATGGAACTGTAATTGGAGAACCTATAAAATTAGAAAAGGAAGAAGTTGAAGGCAAAACATGGTTTCCTCATATTTTAGTGAGAAATGTGAAAGTTGAAGTAAATTTCGGTGTTGGAAAAGAACCATGGAATGCGCCGTTAGAAGGATTTCAATTTGTTGGCACTTATGACAGTGAAGAAAATCGAGTTTTGGGATCTCAACGCCCGGCAAGTAGAGAGGAATGTGAAGTAAGTGGCTAAATTGTTACCTTTGAGAACATATCGGGACGGGGTTAACTAACCCCATTGTTTTTTTCAGCTTGTGATGGTAGTTGGATTAGCTGGAAGTGGAAAAACAAAGTGGTCCAAGGATTATGCAAAACAAAATAAGGACAAAAACTACAACATATTGGGGACTTCCACTGTAGTTGAACGTGCAATTAAGGACAGGAGTGTTTTGAGTGATCCGAAGGCTCCTAAGATTTACGAGTCCTTTTTGATGAAAGCTGGAAAATTCGTTGAAAAAATGGTGGATATCGCTCCATCACGTCGAAGGAATTACATTCTAGACCAGGTTAGTAAACTTGATTTTCTGCTTTGTGTGCGTTTGACATCAATTTGGAGGTAAGACAAAGTTCTCTGATTATAGTAGTGTGGCTACTACAGAACTTCACAGAATTGACTAGTTTTAGTCTGTAGATTTAATTACAATGATTAAAATGAGCTGCAAGCTCCTAGTAATTATAGAATGATTTTTCAAAAGGAATCACTAATTTTTCCAATGGCAAATACCCTTTGGGGTGAAAATAATTGCCTATGCAACTGTTTCTTTATCCTATTAGACACTTTGTGTTTAGATTTCCGTACAAAACAGGAATATCCAAAAAGGCAAAAATTGGGATAAAAATCAACCATGAACACTAAAAAAGTGTCCGGGAATCAATTATGGCATTATTCATCTGTACTACTGTGTAAAGTAGCTACATCGGTTTCCCAGCCGCACTGCAACACACACAACTTGTGGAAAAATGTGTCAAGAATTTTTAAACCATGAGCAGCTAAAATAAGCTTTAAAAATCATAATAATATTGTTTGTGACAAAATAAAACTGCAAAGCGAAATGAAGGAGTAAAATTGATGGGAACTCCTGGGAAAAATATTCGCAGACCTATCCTAGAGTGGGTCTGGACTACGTGGCAAAGTAAGATCTTTCCAAAGCTTTTTTTAAGTCCAAAAGACAATATGAGTTAATACGGGACTCATTTAATCATCTGTGTTTGTGCCTTCAGTTTAGGATAACATAATAATATCCGAATATAATAATAATAATGATAAATACGAATTCCTATAGTTTGTAAGTTGTGTAGGGTAATCCTCTCCTTAAAAATCCTTCCCTGTACATCCTATGATATCTGTATTGATGAATTTCGGAACACTATACGGAAGCTACGTACTTCGCCTTCTACTCATCAGAATTATAGTTTAGTCAATATGGGAAAAAGTTTAATGCGAAGCATTATGCATGCTATTCTAGCTATGCAACATCTCGTCTCTGCAAATGACAAATCAGTGTCAAATCACAAATGTTGACCAATTAGTCAAACTCACACACAGATCGAATGATCAAAACAATTCGGCCAGATACACAAAGATGTGTTGTGTTTATGAATGATACGGAGGTACAATAGTAAATTCTGCGACTACAATGAGAATCAAAATTCAATAAAAAAAGTAGGGAGACATGATAAACAAACGAAATGAACACTTGGCTAGGGCCGAATAAAAAGTCTTGCATGACTTGAGTGGTGATTTTTGTGATACAATATGAAATGGTGTAAAAAAGTGAATTTAACAAGTGCAATAATGCACAACGATAAGACAAAATTGTACACTCGTTATCTAGAAGACGAATGAAACGAAATACAATACATTTTGCAATCTTAGTACGAATACCAGTGAATATGGTGAAATACATGATACAGTGATAATTACAAGTGTTAATTAGAAGCTACAAATGATGCGAATCCTGGAATGAATGCAGAGTGCAAATTCACAATTTAGTAGAAAATGTGTCGTCGGGAAAATGTGCCAAATGTGCAATGTGGTGGCCAAATGAATGGAACACCAAAAATGCATCAAATGCCCTTTGTGATTCCTAGAGTAGTCATTAGCGAATCTCAGTCTAATGTGGCTGTTAAAAAGACGAAATTCAGGACGTATAAAATATAACGTTAAAATTTACTATATATTTACTTGTCATGTACTTGATTTTTACTAAAGGAATTTGAAATACTGATTGTATGCTACTTGTAAGTTTAATAGTTAATCCCTTTGGGGAAAAGATGAGACTCGTCAGAGTGTACATAGAAACGTCTTTTTGTTACGTAGAGCAATGCATTGCCAAGTGTTCAACGAAGGAAGTGCGAAAGATTTCAGGGCTTTAGTCGTCGAGCGGTAATAATCTTACCATCTGATGAGGAGTACCAGAAACGTATCAAAGCTAAAGAACAAGAGCAAGGAAAAAGTGTTCCCAAATCCACCATCCTTGATATGAAAGGTTCCTAAAATACATACATACATTTTTCCCTAGTAGGTTACTTGATGCTAGCAAGTTAGTTAGTTAATGAATCTGTGAGGGCTTTTTGGTTTATTCTTACAACGAAAAGAAAAATGGTCAGGTTACTGACTGAAAAAAAAGATAATCACCCATCAATTGTAGGGTTAGGTTTTCCATATGTACTTCTTGGATATCTTGTTACTTGTTCCTCCTCTTTTGTTTATTGCTTTTTTCTTTTGATTGGACATGTTTGCGGAGAATGATAATAATGGAGTTTCATCATATCATATAGCTTCATTCCGTCTTCCGGAGACTGGGGATTTGTTCAGTGCTATAGAATTCCCTGAATTAAATAAAGAGGAGGCACAAAAACTCGTCACCAAGTATAACAAGGAAGGCTGGAATGCTGGGTATGGACGAGCCCCTTCATCCCGGGGTGGTCCAAGAGGTGGTCGTGGACCCAGAGGATTCCGACCTATGCCCAGTAAGTGTTCCCATTTTAGTCTTTAAATATGCCGTGGTCGTGGTGGTTGTGGTGATTAATAGTAATTTGACTAACATGAGGTTTTTGATTTACGCTAGGACGGGGTATGCGAGGAAGGGGAGGATTTGATATGTCTCCTAGGGGAAGTGGTTTCGGTGGAATCAGGGGCTCTCCTATGAGTAAGTTTTGTTCATTTAGTGAAGTATATTTGAAGGTAATTTCACTTTCACCGTGTTTGATGGATTGATTGTCTTTTTTGTTTTAGGAGGTCGTGGAGGATTTATGGGCCCAAGAGGTCCTCCTCCTATGAGGATTCCTCGAGGTCCACCAGTGCATCAAGTTGGCGCCTACCGGGGCAGCCGGGGAATGAATCCGCGGTATGGAAATGGTGGAGGAATGAGAGGAGGTAATAACAATGGCTATAGAGGGAGTGGTGGTCCTCCTTTCCCCAGGGGAGGTGTTTGGGCCAGAGGAACACCTAATGGCGGAATGTCAAGACCTTCGAATACCAGTAGGGGTCGTGGAGGCGTTGGTGGCGGTGGGGGAGGATTTTCTCAGCCACCAAGAGGAGGTCGAGGTGGTAGCATGCCTAATCGGTCTGCCCCGTATAATCGCCCTCAGCAGGTAATACAAATATATCAGAATTTTTGGATGGTAGCAAATGAATGTTGTTTTAATTTTGTTGATTTTTAAAACTTTAGAGCCAAAACCAGTCATCTGGTTGGAATACTCAACAAGTTTGGAGTACAACTCCCAGGTCATCAGGTATGTCTTGTGTGTTCATGTTGAGATTCAGGGGGTCGTTTTTTTCCCTGTACGTCATAGTTCATGTTTTTTGTGTTCAGGTTTTGGTCAGCAACAACAGCAGTCTCAGCAAATGCAACAGCAGCAATTTCCTGACCCATGGCAAATCCAACAAGTGCCAGACCAAGGTTACGGTCAATCATGGGATTCTGCGGGTAACAGGAATTCCAATAATATGGGAAGTGGAGGCACTTGGCAGGGCTATGGAGGACAGACATATAATAATTTCTCGGGAGGCTATGGCCGAAAGTAAATGTTTGCTGAGAAGGTTTTTTTTTAGATTCACCTTAGCAAGGATAAACTGTACATTTTCTGTCTAGTTTCGATGATCCCATGATAGAATGGTAGTTTTAGCAAAAAATACTTGATCGATAATCACCACTCGTCACTTACATTCTATTATTATCATCTATCATGACTATCATCAGAGCCGTTGTTATTAGTTTGCTTTCAGTAGTTGATTAGTTAGTTTGTTGGTTAGTAGTATGCGTATTATTACTTGTTTGACAACTTTTAAAGTTCTAATTTTGTGGATATTTGTAGCTATGGTTTGGTATGGTTAGGATTCCAGTTATAGTTTAGTTAGTGAATCTGTTTGCATCATATTAGTTTGACTTGTTTGAAGCAATAGAATTTTGTTTGGTTTTCTATTTTAGGTAGCTTTGAGCATTCAGGATTATTGTCTTTACCAATATGGCATTAAATAGCAACGGGTGTCATCTAATGACTATGCATGCGTGGTGAAAAAAAAAAAACCTCGTAAAAGTATTGAGAATACATAACATAATATCCATAGTGTAACTAACTGATATTACTAGCTATTATTTTACTAGAAATGTTTAATATTTGACCTTTTTTATGCGTGCATTATGAACTGGTCCTAAAGATGTAATACTATAAATGTTATAATAAATCGATGTACAGCAAGTACTAGATATTCGAAACTTTATTCGTAGAGCAATTTTCCGTTTTTCTTATTGTTAGTCTTGTGTTATCGTTAGTCTATAGCCAAGTGATAGTTACATAAAAATCACATTTTTTGCTCTTCAATACTTTGGGTTAGAATTAGTTAATTACGAGAGTCTTTTGAATTGATTCCACATCTGACGCCATTTGAGTCCGCTACTGACCATGCCATTCTCTCCGTGGTAAAATATAATCCATAGTTGCCATTTTTATCAATGCAAATTGCCCCACCACCTCCTTTCACCCTGGTTCTCATATATTCCAGATTTTTCTCCGTGCTTTGTTGCGCGATGTCACCTGAAAGCAAAGATAGCAATCAGTACTCGGTGTCATTTATTTCTAGGTGAGCAGTTAAAGTACCGTACCAGCTCTGCAAGAGTCCGCTATCGATTTGGCCAAACAAATCTTCATAATGGACTCCCCATGTCCCGTGCATGAAACTGCTGCTGCATCATTGTCCGCAAAACCACCACTTCCAATTAATGGGGAATCTCCAACCCGTCCTGGCCTTTTGCATGTAATTCCACCAGTGGATGTAGCACAGGCCAAATTGCCCTTTTTATCTCGAACTACACATCCTACTGTGTCATGGCCAGCATTTCTTCGAAGCCAATGAAAATAAAACATTCAAATCAGAAGTCTGCATTCTAATGTATATGTATAATTAATTATATTATATTATTGAGATTTTTTACATACCCATTCATTTCCGGAACGCCATTACTACACACAACGCCATTGAAGAGAGTTTTGACAGCTTTGTTGTACTTGACAAAAGTTTCCCAAGTCTTTACAGCTTCCGTTGTAACCAATTGGTCAGTAGGAACCATGGGAAAGTTATTCTCTTTGGCATAGTCAACCGCCCCGGGTCCCACGAGCATGACATGGTCCGTATGTTCCATAATATGGCGAGCTAATTGTACAGGATTCTTCACATTGCTAACACATGCGACGGACCCACACCGTAGATTTTCACCTTCCATGATCATAGAATCCATTTCTACTTCCCCTTTGGAATTGAGAACTGACCCAGTCCCTGCATCAAATGTGGGATCATTTTCCAACGACGAGACTGCAGCCTCTACAGCATCTAAAGCACTTTTGCCCGACTGTAAAAGTTCTAGGGCTATAGTTGCTGCAGTTTTTACACCCTCTAAACTTTTTTCTACTAATGAATCTGGAATCGCCCAGGCGCCTCCGTGAATTACTACTATCGGTTGAATTTCCATAGTGGCTAACTAGTTAACTTCCTAAACTGTTGATTTCTTTTTGAGTATTAATTAGCTTGTTGTGTAAGCGGTCACGTCGTCTTTTGAGCCACCGAATTCTCCACTCTTTTGCTTTGTAGCCAGAGAGAAACCCCAAGGAGAATATTGTTAGCCCTAGTCCTATTGTGAGATACAAACCGGCACGAGTCATGTTTCCTTCAGTTAGATCACGTTGAGAGAAAGTCTTATAGGATAGGAATTCTAACTTCGCAAGGTTATTCTTCTATTCTCTCGTAAAATGAATACGACCGAAACTCGGAAATGTTCGGGGTTTTCCATGTGCTGAATGACTTAATGGCTGAAAAATTGTGACATGCTCTTAGTAAGAACGATGATCACCGAAAATAAATGAGAGGTTTCAAAATTATGTTGAATTTGGCACAGGGAGAACACGTGGATCCTGGGATCGAGCTATGTGTGTGTGTAGTATTTAGCTTGTTCTTGTTGATTGGGCGCAGGGATTGAGGACTTTTATTTTTTTAGAGTAGTAATAGATTTTATCCGCTTGATTACCATAATGGGGCAAATATTTTGTTTTGACCACATTTTATACTTGAGGAAATCAGACGAAAGGTGCAGGTTAATCTATTATTTTATTGTTTCTTTATATGAAAAATGGAGCAAAGGGGCAAGGTGATACACAGTGATTTGGGTTTTCTTTCGAAAACGAATTCCGCACCGCATTGAGTTCAGCGTGTGTACACCCATTGCCATCTATTGGATCCCATGCAGTCCATAAGATAGACATAGGAATAAAAAATATTTTGATTCTACCACGTATAATATTTTTGATGGGAAACAATTCTCAATATAAATCTGCATTGGCAACCTGGCTAAGCAAAAATTTGAAATTTCACTGCATTACATCATCAAAGCCCTAAGAATCTTTCTTTTCGCCGGAAGCCCTCGTGGAATCAACTTGTGTGAATTATTCGCTCAATAAAAATCGATTTAAAATGGAAAAATCAGGCGTAAGTACCCTAAAATCATGTTTTTACGTGCGCAATTAGTGAAAAATTGATATTATCTGGTTCATTGGCCATTTTTGTGACTAAATTGACTTGACATTGATTAACATTTGACTTAAGGTTTTGTACACATATGGAGGTAACTTCAGGGCTCTCAAGGCTCTAATCGCCGCTGGATATAGTGGAGCCAACGTCACCGTGGACCCCAACTTTGTCTTCGGAAAGACCAATAAAGCTGAGCCCTTTTTGAAGAAATTCCCTTTGGGCAAGGTAATTTTAAAAGACAATAAAAATTTGAAACCGTTTTCTTTGCCGTATAAAGATGAAACTTCCGTTCTCTTGAAGGTTCCAACTTTTGAAAGCAAAGATGGAAAAGTTTTGCTCTCTGAAAGTGACGCCATTGCGTACTACGTGGCAAATGAGACTTTGAAGGGAGGAAAAGTTGACATGCAACAAGCCCTAGTTTTACAATGGCTTTCCTTTGCTCAAACTGAACTTCACCCGGCAATTTGTGGATGGCTGTTTCCTTCCATGTCTATCATGCCATTCAATAAAGATGTGAGTATTAGTACAAATTGTTTAATTCTATTAAGATTTTTTAAATCGAATTCGAGATGAAGACGCTTTTTAAATCATTTTGCAGCAAGTCGCCAGAGCTAAACAAGAAGTTGAGCGGTGTCTAACTTTCTTGAACACAGCTTTGATGCCAAGAACTTACCTTGTAGGAGAAACCGTAACTCTTGCAGATATCGCTGTTTTCACCACATTGATAGATTTGTTTGTGAACTTGTTGGATTCTGACAGCCGGAAGCCATATGAGAATGTATGTCGTTGGTTTGATACGGTTTTGAATCAACCTAAAGTTCAAGAGGCGATGAAGAAATATAAATACACTTTCGCCTACTGCTCCACTCCAGTGAAATTCGATCCAAACAAGCTTAAGGATATTACTGGAGGTAAGGAAGAGTGGAACCATATATAGTATCTATTTCTATGAGTGAAACATGCAACAGGTTGGATGGCTGGATCCGAACAGCATTCTATGCTATAAATTGTTTTAAAACTTTGCTTTTTTAATCCCAAGGTGGTCAACCAGCCAAAAAAGATGACAAGAAGAAAGATAAACCAAAATCTGAGAAAAAGGCAGAGCCAAAACCTAAGAAAGAGGAGGAAGCAGAAGACATGGATGCCGCTGAAGCTGCGTTGGCTGCTGAACCCAAAGCTAAAGATCCCCTCGACGCTTTGCCCAAAGGGTATGTTTTAATTGCAGTTCTGTGTTTTAAAGATGGCTCCTTCTACTGAATTTTAATAATGCAATCACTGTATCGTAGAAATTGGGTTATGGACGATTTTAAGCGGTTCTACTCTAATAACGATACCGACAAATCTATTCCATACTTTTGGGAGAAATTCGACTCTGAAAACTACTCCATTTGGTTGGGAGAGTACAAGTTTAATGAAGAATTGACTAAAATTTTCATGAGCGCCAATTTGATCGGAGGTACTAACTATAAGACTTAAATATCATTAAAGATACTTAAATGTGTCTTTACAATTGAGATTACTAATGAATCTTTCTTGTGGCACAGGAATGTACCAGAGGCTGGATAAACTCCGTAAAAATGCTTTCGCATCAATGTGCCTGTTTGGAGAAGATAATAACAGCAGTATCTCCGGTGTTTGGATATGGCGTGGCCAAGAATTGGCTTTCCCACTTAGTCCAGATTGGCAAATTGATTATGAATCCTATAAATGGACAAAACTTGACCCAAAATCCGACGACACTAAGAAAATGGTAGCTGATTACTTTGCCTGGGAAGGATGTGATAAGCAAGGCCGGAAATTCAATCAGGGCAAAATTTTCAAGTAAATCCTTGGTTAGTGTCATCTATCGTTTTTTATTTCCCAACCGTAATCGCCGACTCAATGTTGAACCTTTAATGTTTTTTGTTTGTGTGTGGTGTGAGTCTTTTGTCTTCTACAATGAGATAATAAAAGTGGTTCGAGTCGTTTGATACTCTTAGCCCAAATTGAATCTTCATTGTTTGTGATCTTTATTCCCGCATAAAAATACAGTCCCACAGAACAGAGGAAATATATATTTTTATTTAGCACTGCGGTCGCATTGAGGCAAGCAAGCATACTGTAAAATACACGACACAAATCAGTTAACTTACTCTAGTCTCCTGTTTGTTTACAATGCAATTTTCAATTTATCACACACAAAGGTTACTGCATTACATGAATTGAAAGAGCTAGTCAGTGGTTTTAAAATCTAACAGCCTTAATTTATATTCTGACTGGCTGTATGATAAGATGACCGATAATGATATCACAGCAAAATTTAGTAATTTATCATTCACCATTCGCATTACAAGCCTACTACTAGAAATCCACGCAGTAATTATCATTAAGTAAATTGACAATCGATAATCATGGCAAAATATAAGAAACACCGGATGACAGTCTTATTTCATTAAAAACTAAAAAAGGAACGAACAGGAATGGAAGAAATTATTGCGAAAGAGAATAAAACCGACTACAAGAATAAAAATCTTCAAAATAAACCTATTATCGGATGAAACGAAATCGCAAGTTGTATTCACTGACCAGAACCACCAGCAAATAAGTTCTGCGCTGGAATTATTATACGACATCACGAATGCTAGAAATTATATAGGGGTCAAACGGGGATAAAACTATGTCGTGTTATTTCAAGCGCCTGCATTCTGTAACATATAGTACGCATCGCCCAATCCCCAACTCAATTCATGTCCATGGACCTTTTTTAGGGCTAAAAGGGGAGCATGTTTTGCTATTCCGTACCCATTGTGCAATAATGCTCCCATAAATGTTAAATCCAAGCAATGAAGTGGCAGATCTACATTCACAGTTTGGCACGCAGCTTTCCCGGCGTCAAAATATTTCTGAACGGTGAGTCTTCCACCTTCATTTGGATCTGCAAATAATAATATTTTAAAGTTTTAGTCTTTCAAACACACATGCGTGATGCGTTTATAGATGTTAATTCCCATTTTACCTATCAATCCAGCTTCTACAGCCCTTTCGAAGAAATACGAGATCAACACGATTTGACGGTTCATGTCCCTAGATTTAACTACTCCTTTCTCCTCAATCACCTTTTGAATAGTAGAATAGCATTCTTCCCAATCAGCTATAGGTTCTTTCCGAGCGAACCCATTGTATTTCACTTTACTGAACTTTTTAGTTTCTGCCCCTCTAAAAATGAATAGAAAATATTTCCTTGTTATATTTTTTAAATGTAATAATGCAAACTAACGAAGTTGGTACGCCAACTTTTTTCACATACCTGAATGTGTACTTGATACCAGCATAAGTCCATTCTCTCGAAACCTGAGGATTTACGCAGACACTTGTTAACACTTTTGAGCCAGGGTCAGTTGAGTTGTACGACAAAACTGCTTTTCGTACACTTTGAAGGCCCAGTCCAAGGTAACTAAATTTTAAATTGACATGAATTCATGCAAATAATTTACTGACGCAAATGATCCACTAAAATGAGGATTTTTTTCTCTAACCTTCGAGTGTACAAAGAAACATGCTCATGGTACAAAGAAATATTGTGAATATCTTCTTTCGGGTATAAATGAACATGGTCGGATTTGGAAACGAATGTTATTTGAGTCGACCCCCCTCCTAAATCTAAAGTTGCGACGGTTTTCGATACTGGACCTCCAATTCGATCTATAAGATTTTCACAAATAAAAATTCACTTTACTAAAGCTACTTTTACTTATGGCTTTTATGACAGAACTGCAGAAAATTATACCTAAATAGAAATTGACAGTAAACCAGGAGAAAATTCCTTCATCTGTTCCGTCCATGATGCCAACAGAATCCGAAGTGGTGTAAAAGCCACTATTTTTGATGACTTCTTCAACCTATGTGAATCAATGCTGATTTTATAATACAAAATCTCAGTTTTGAATAATTATTTGTTCTCTTACAGCTTTCAAAATAGCTTCAGCTTTCTCCTTAGGTAGAAGCCGCAGTCCTGCTGTGGCCTTTAAAGATATAGGGGTTGATTTCCATTCACTCTCGGGGATAAACTTTTTAGCTACAGCAAGCAAATCATGTAAAGTCTCAGCACCTTTTTTCGGTTCGTCTACATAAGAGGACAATCCGGGTTTCATTTCCTCAAAGAAACCATCCTTCAACTTTAGCTTGTTATCTGCAGCAAGTAGAAAACAAACCAATGAAAAACACACCAACGATAAATAATTAAAATCTCT
>Ga0210040_10008320_pt1 | contig 12338 bp, 11 predicted proteins | sample CryGeyCG12114_NA_FD_185462 | JGI IMG/M metagenome (GOLD analysis project Ga0210040, IMG submission 185462) | Groundwater microbial communities from aquifer - Crystal Geyser CG19_WC_8/21/14_NA (SPAdes) (version 2) | ecosystem: Environmental > Aquatic > Deep subsurface > Groundwater | place: USA... | reverse complement strand
GCATTTATTATTGCGCTGCAGCGATGCTGTGGATTTTGCGCCGCCTTTGTTGCAGCGACGCAACATAGGTGCGATCTTAGCGCCGGATTGTGCGCTCCTTTGGCCGATCAACGCCAAAGCGCCAGACGGTCGTCTGGCGATAGAGCTGACCCGGCTTCAGCACGGTCGACGGGAAGGCGGCATGGTTCGGGCTGTCGGGCAGGTGCTGAACCTCCAGCGCTACACCGGCGCCAGGACCATAGGGGCGGCCGCCGGGACCAACGTCGGTGCCGTTGAGATAGCCGCCGGTATAGACCTGGATCGACGGCTCGGTGGTTTCGACCGTAAGGGTCCGGCCCGATGCAGGGTCGGCCAGGCGCGCGACGGGGGCCAAGCGGCCCGCCGGCTTGTTGAACAGCCAGGCATGATTGTAGCCGCGCGGCGTTAGCGGCGGCACGGGGTTGGCCATTCGTTCGCCGATCGCACGGGGCTGACGAAAGTCGAGCGGCGTCCCCGCGACCGGCGCCAGCGCACCCGTCGGGATTCCGCGATCGTCGGTCGGGAGGTAGCGATCAGCCCCCAGCTGTAGCGTTTGGCCCAGCACCGACCCGCTCGCCTCGCCGGCCAGGTTGAAATAGCTGTGATTGGTCAGGTTGAGCACGGTCGTGCGGGTCGTGCGCGCGGTGTAGTCGATGTGCAGCGCGTTGTCGGCAGCCAAGCGATAGGTGACCGTCAGGGTCAGTTGGCCCGGAAAGCCCTGAAAACCATCGGGGCTGACCGTGGTAAACGTCACCCGGTCGCGTGAGCCGCGTGGCTGCGATACCTGCCAGTCAAATGCCTCCAGCCCGGCCTTGCCGCCGCCATGCAGGGCGTTGGGGCCGTCATTCGGCTCAAGCTGCACCGGTTTGCCATCAAGGACGAAGCGTGCGTTGCCGATTCGCCCGGCATAACGGCCGACCGTGGTCCCGAAGAAATTGTTCTTCATCTTGGTCCGGTATTCGGCCGCGGTGGCATAGCCGAGCACGACGTCGGCAAGCTTACCGTCGCGATCGGGCACCTCGATCGCGGTCACCGCGGCGCCCTGCGGGATCAGGCGCACGGTCATGCCGCTGGCGTTGCGCAGCGTGATCGTCGGGTCGCCGCGATCCTGTGCCACGCCCGTCGCGGGCAGCGCCGCCGCTGCCAAGATGAGCGTGGAAGCGAGGGCGCGCATCACTTGGCCTTTCCGTACAGCTTGTCCGCGGCAAGGGCCAGGAACATGTAGTTGGTGGCACCGCCGCCCAGTACATATTCGCCCTGTTGCCAGAAATAGGGCCAGACCTTCAGTTCGGGCAGGTCGGGGCGGACCAGGTTGGTGCCCGACACCACGCCGCCCGGCACATAGCTCCAGTCCGCGCGGTTGAAGCCGTAGGCGGTGGTGTCCGACACCGCGCCCACGCCCGACACGAAGCTTGCCGTGTTCTCACCCGGGTGCGCGCCCAGCACGAAGTTGAGCGCGTTGATGTAGCTGTCGGTAGAGGTCAGCTGCGGCCAGCCCTTGTGGAAGAAGTATTGCTGGACCCCGCGTTCCTGGATGATCCAGCCCGCGCCCCAGATCTGCGGCTTATAGGGCACGCCATAGGGACTGTCGGTGCGCGCGTCCGCGGTGACGCTCGCCTGGTAGGTCCTGACGGCGGCCGTGACGCGGGCGCGGAAGGCAGCTGGCAGCTGGTCCAGGATGTTGGCGAGCGCCCAGCCATTCTTGTCGACATGGGCGACGATCTCGGGCTCCAGCGCGACCAGGCGCGCGATCAGCGCCTTGTCGTTCGTCGCCTGGATCAGCTCGGCAAGGGCGAACACCTCGTTGGACTTGTCCTTGGCCCGGCCGAACGCCTTGCGCGCCACGTCACGCGCCGCAGCCAGCGATTCGGCTGCGAGCTTCGGATTGCTCTTGCGCAGCACCCGCGCCGCCGCCGCGAGCCCGCCTGCGGTGTTGAGCTCGCGATCGGGATTGTCCTCGGTGAACACCCAGCGATCGTCCGCGACGATGGGCTGGCCGTTGTTGTCGACGCCCAGGCCCTCGACCGGCTTCTTGGAGACGTTGTCCGTCTCGTTCGCCGCCTCTCCCAGCAACGCGTACTGGCGCAGCGCCGGTACCTGGATGCCGCGATAGGTGCGGCCGAGCGCGCGATACCCGCCGAGCACGGTCAGCAGCCCATGCTCGATCTGCTGGGTCGCATCATTGATGCCGTCGGGATCGTGGATCTCGACCTGGTGGCGGACCTGATCGATCCGGGTCACGTCATAGTCGAGCCCGAACTCCTCGATCATCTTGGACAGGATCCAGACCTCGCCGATCTGCGACTCGACGCGCAGGTCATAATCGCCCGCATCGTGCCAGCCGCCCGCGGCGAGGCCCGGCACCACATCGCCCGACTTGAAGCGCGACAGGGTGGAGGCGCCCTGCTCATAGCCGTCGATATGGTTGAGCGGCGCCGGCGCCATCAGCGCGTCGTCCATATGGTCGAGGCCATGCCACACCCGGTACTTCTCGCGCACCAGCATGTGACACATCTGGATGGGCAGGAAATATTCCAGTGTCGGCTGCCAGGCGTGACGGCTGTACACGGCGGGGTCGATGCGGAACGGGCTCGACAGCTGGTCGCCATAGCCGACCTGGTACATGCCGGGCTCCTTCACCCGGCTGAAGTCGAAAGTGAGATAGCGGTAGCGCAGGAAGTTGCCCCAGCGACGCGGCGTGTCCGACAGCTCCAGCCGGCGGCCTTCAGGCGTCAGGCGGAAAAGCTGCACCGGCTTGTCGGCCGTTTCGGCCGCGTCGAGCTCGATCACCGCCTTTTTGGGCTGGGCGGGCGCATAGCCGATCTGAGAGGTCTGGATGACGGGGGGGCGCTTCCAGCCTGCCACCGTCGATGGGGTCACGACCCACTCGATCGCCCGCTTGGTCGCGCCAGCCGCCACCGCGCCGCGCACGATGAACCAGCCATTGTTGTGGGCCGAGCGCCCGTCGATCAGTTGCAGCGAACCCGTGCGGCTTTCGATCCTGATCCGCTGCGCTTCCGTCTCGGGCGCGACCACCAGCGTGCGTCCCGTGGCGAGCGGTACGCCCAGCGCCTGGCCGTTGGGATCCTGAACCGGCCCGTTCTTTTCGACGTTGCGCGGCACGGGCAAGCCCCGGTCGGGCTCGCGAGCCATGGGGCCGTTGGGCTGGCGCGGGAAGATGCCGGTCTGGCCATCGAGCAGCCACGCCTTGCCGAACAGCGCGCCCGGGAACAGCTCCAGGTTGAAGCCGACCCGGCCGACCCATTTGGCGGGCAGCGGCTTGTCGAGGTCCACCGTGATACGGAAGCTGTTGCCGCCCGCCGGCGTCACGTTGACCTTATAGTCGAGATCCAGATCGGGGTAGAAGATCGGGTTGAAGCCATGCCCGTTCTTGGTCGGATCGGGATAGCGCAGCGCCTGGGTGATCGTGCCCGTCGCCTTGTCCACCACATGCCCGCCATTGGCGGTCGGCATGGGGGACCATTGGCCAGGCTCCGGCTCCAGCCGAAGGTCGCCATTGGCCGCGACGCGGGTGCCCTGCTGGATCACGGTGACCCCCGTCTGGTGGCCGTCGGGATAGATGTCGTCGAACACGATCACGTCGAGGCCGGGCGCGGTCAGGTAACCCTTGTCGCCAAGGCGCAGGCCCTGCTGCCCCTGCTGCTGGGCTCCAGCGCCCGCCGCCACCGCTACCAGCAGCGACGCAGTGGCCATCCAGCGTGCGACCCGTTTGCCCATCATGTGATCCGTCCCCTTTTTGTTGCCCACGCCTTTAGCGTTGTTGTTGCGCGCGCTCTTCCCCCTTCTTTGGTCGCAAGTCATTGTTCTTGTCGAGCGTCGCGAACCAGTCGGCATAGGTTGACCGGTGCGCCATGCGCCGGTTCTGGTCGGGAGAGCCGTCGCCCCACCACACCGGCCCGCGTTCGCCCAGCGCGACCTTGGCCGCATCGACCGCCGCCCGCGCCGACCGGAGAGCCTCATCATCGCCGGTCCGAAGCGCCGCCCCGACTGCCCGGCGCGCGTCCATCAGCGCTGAGACCAAAGCCACGCGATCCGCCTCGGGCAGGGCAGGATTGGTCCGCCGCCACAATCGCCCGCGCACGATCAGGTAACGGCCGTCCGGGGTGACGAGGGGTGGCGGGCCGCTCACGCCGGGTCCTTCATGCCGGGTCAGGCGGCCCGATCAGCTCCGCCAGCGTCACCGGCGCGAACCCCCGGGCGTCGACGCCGACGTCGAACTGGCGGGGCATCGGCTTCAGACGGCCATGGCTGTGGCCATGGAGGTTGATCGCCTTGCGGTGCTGCCCGTTCCACGATCGGAACGGGTAGTGGCACAGGACAAGCGCTCGCCCGTCCACCTCCAGCTCCACGTAATCACCCACGCTGTCCCAGCCCGCCGCAGCCAGCGTGCCGGCCGGATCGTTGTTGCCGCGGATCAGGTGCTTGCGCCCGTTCAACTGGTTCAGCAGCCCGACCACCGCGTCCGGCCGGCGGGCGACATCGCCCAGGTGCCACACCTCGTCTGCCGGAGAGACCCGCGCGTTCCAGTTCGCGATCAGCGCGGCATCCATTGCCGCCGCACTTCCGAACGGGCGGCGTGAGATGTTGATCGCTCGGTGATCGCCAAAGTGAGTATCGGCGGTGAACAGGATCATGGCGGGCCCAGCCGTATCTGCTGCACCGGCCGGCGGCAACGTAGCGTGCGACAGCCGCAGGACGGGAACAGCGGCATCGCCCCGCAGTTCTCCCGCCATGACAAGTGCTTCCCAAACCCCGGCATCAACCAACGCCATGAGTCCCTGGCAGTTTGACTGGCCGGCATGGAAGGCGGTGTTGTGGCGTAGCTGGTCAGAGGCGGGGAATGACAATGTCGGGCTGATTGCCGCCGGCGTCGCGTTTTATGGCTTTCTCGCGATCGTGCCCGTGCTTGGCGCGATCGTGCTCAGCTATGGCCTGGTCGCAACGCCCGAAACGGTGGTCCACAACGTCCAGGGGCTGACCAAGGCGCTGCCCGCGGACGCCGCGCAACTCGTCGGCGAACAGCTGATGAACGTGGTCAAGACATCCGACGGCAAGAAGGGGCTGGGGCTGCTGCTCGCACTCGCCCTTGCGCTGTTCGGCGCGCGCAACGGCGCGGGCGCGATCATCACCGCGCTCAACGTCGCCTATGAAGAAACGGAGAAGCGCGGCTTCATCAAGGTCAACCTGATCGCGCTGGCCATGACCGCGGCAGGGGTCATCGCGGCGGTGCTGGCGGTGGTCGCGACGGCGGCTCTGGCGGCACTCGAGGACCTGCTGCCGACCAGCGGGACGGCCACGGTGATCGCGGGCAAGATAGGGTCCTATCTGCTGCTGCTGCTTGCCGGATCGGCCACGGCTGCGGCCTTGTACCAGTTCGGCCCGTCGCGCTCACACGCGAAATGGGGCTGGATCACGCCGGGCTCGCTCCTGTGCTCGCTCGCATGGCTGCTGCTGACCCTGGGCTTCGGGATCTATGTGTCCAACTTCGGCAACTACAACGCGACCTATGGTTCGCTCGGCGCGGTGGTGGTCCTGCTGACCTGGCTATACCTGTCGTCCTATATCTTGCTGCTCGGCGCGGAGCTGAATTCCGAGTGCGAGCACCAAACGGCGAAGGACACCACCACTGGCGCGCCGCAGCCCCTTGGTCAGCGTGGCGCCTGGGTGGCCGACCACGTAGCCGGTCGCGACGAGGCAGCAGGAACGACCGCCGGACATCCTCGATCGGACGGCGTCAGCGACGCACCGGCTCATTCTCCCGCCCCTCATCGGCCGGGTGCAGGGCTGGTAGCCGCCCTCGCGGGGGGGCGGGCCGGCTCGGTCGTCGGCGGCAAAAGCGCGGGATTGCTGAACACCGGGCTCGCCACCGCCGGGCTTGCCCTGGTCCGCGGGCGTCGGCGGGCGCCGCTTGGCGCGGCGATGCTGGCAACGGCAGGAGCACTCGCCTGGGTTCGCGGAAAGCCCCCCAAGCCGAAGCCGCCGGTCAAGCGCAAGTAACCCAGGCGGTCGCGTCAGTCACAAACGGCAAATCGGAGCAATTGTACGGAAACGATCTTGCTCGCTACATGGGACTGGCGCATCTCCGCGCCATGGCAGCGGCTGAACAGATAGCGATCGCGCTCCTAGCGCTGCTGGCCTGTGTGGGGCTGGTGCTTGGACGGCGGCGGGCGCATCGGCGCCAGGCCCAGCACGTCCAGCAACGTCGAACTCGCGCGCTGCATGTTGCGCGCGGCACGGCGTCGGCCAGCGTACCGGCGGCTGCGGTGCGGCGCCGCTTCTGAACCGGCGGAACGCGGGGGGCGCTCCGCCGGTTCGTTGCTTGTGAACAGGATCAGGACTGCCCGTCGCCAGGGCCGACGCATGCCCCCACTGCTGACGGGGGCTGGCATCGCCGCCGTTGCGATCACGGTCGCGCTGCTGTTGGGGCTCATGGCCGACCGCTGGCCCTTCGCGATCGACCGCTGGCTCATGCTTGCGGTGCGTGGGCAAGTGGGCGGGGTCGGCTGGGTCCGGAATGCCGCGGTCAACCTGACCGCGCTTGGCAGCGTTACCGTGCTGACCGTGGTCACGATTGCAGCGGTCGGCCTGCTGCTGGTGCAGCGACTGTGGCTCACCGCGCTCGCCACCGCGGCGGCGTGCTGGAGCGGTGGCTGGGCGGTGACGCTGGTCAAGAACGAAGTCAGCCGCCCGCGCCCGACGCTGGTGCCGCATTGGGTCGATGTTCATAACGCCAGCTTCCCGAGCGGCCATGCTGCGGGCAGCGCGCTCGTCTATCTCACCATTGCCGCGCTCGCGACGCAGGTGCTGCGGGACGCGGCGGCGCGCCGTTATGTCCTGGCGCTCGCGATCCTGCTGGTGGGGGCGATCGGGATCAGCCGCGTGGTGCTGGGCGTGCATTGGCCATCGGACGTGCTCGCCGGCTGGTGCTTCGGCACGCTCTGGGCGCTCGCCTGGTGGAAGGCGACGGCGGCCGCGCGCCAATCAATCGGCGGCGAGCGCTAGAACCGCGCGCGCGGCCTTCAGGTGCGGGGCGTCGACCATGCGGCCATCGAGCTGTAGCGCCCCGGCACCCGGATTGGCCGCGAACAGGTCAACCACGGCCCTCGCATGAGTGACCTCATCTGCGGAGGGGGAAAAGGCGGCGTTGATCACCGGCACCTGCGCCGGATGGATCGCCATCATGCCCGTGAACCCGTCGCGCCGCCCGCGCGCGGCATAGGTGGCGAGCGCGTCGAGGTTGCGGAAATCGGGGAACACCGTCTCGATGGCCGGCACTCCCGCGGCGTGCGCCCCAAACAAGGTCAGCGAACGGGCGAGCTGATAGGGCGCGGTATAGCTCCCGTCCGCCTCTCGGCTGGTCGCGGCACCGATCGCCGCGGGCAGATCCTCCGCGCCCCAGGTCAGGCCCGCAAGCCGCTCGCTTGAACCGCGATAGCTGCCGATCTGGAAGAGAGCATGGGGCGTCTCTGTCGCGATCGGCAGGATGGCGATGGCGCCGGTCAGCATCGCGTCGAGCTGGCGCACTGAGGCGTCGCCCTCCGCCTTGGGCAGCACGATGCCGTCGGGCACGCCCGGCAGGACTGCCTTGAGGTCGTCATCCGCCAGCCCACTGTCGAGCGGGTTGATGCGAACGAATGCCGTGACGCCGCGCGGCTCCGCTAGATACAACGCGACCGCATCTCGCGCCGCGGCCTTGCGCTCGGGCGAGACCGAGTCCTCCAAATCCAGGATCAGCGCGTCCGCGCCGCTCGCCGCTGCCTTGGAAAAGCGCTCGGGCCGATCGCCCGGCACGAACAGCAGCGAGCGCAGGCGCATCTTACCGGCCCCGCTCTGCCAGGATACGCTCCCAGGCGAGTGCGTCCTTGACGATCACCTCCAGGTCGTCGCGCTCCGGCCGCCAGGGCAGCGCCGCCAGGATCGCGCCATTGTCGGCGACGAGCTCGGCGGGATCCCCCGCACGGCGGCCTTCCAGCCGGCGCTCGATCGTCATGTTGGTGACCCGGTCCACCGCGTCGAGCACTTCGAGCACGGAGAAGCCACGGCCATAGCCGCAGTTGAAGGTGTGGCTCTCGCCCGGCTGCTGCACCAGCAGCTCCAGCGCCGAAACATGGGCGGCGGCGAGGTCGGCGACGTGAATGTAATCACGCACCCCTGTGCCGTCGCGCGTGGCGAAGTCGGTGCCGTACACGCCAACCGCCGGCCGCTTGCCCGTCGCCGCCTCGACGGCGATCTTGATCAGATGGGTTGCGCCCACGGTCGACTGGCCGGAGCGCCCCTGCGGATCGGCGCCTGCGACGTTGAAGTAGCGCAACGCGCAATAGTTGATCGGGTGCGCCGCCGCGACGTCCCTCAGCATGATCTCCGTCATCAGCTTGGACGTGCCGTATGGGTTGATCGGCTGCTTGGGATCGTCTTCCCGGATCGGCACGCGGTCTGGGGTGCCATAGGTCGCGGCGGTGGAGGAAAAGATGAAGTGCGGCACACCCTCTGCCACGGCGCTTTCGATCAGGCTGCGGGAGGCGGCGGTGTTGTTGCGGTAATATTTGAGCGGATCGGTGACGCTTTCGGGCACCACCACCGATCCGGCGAAGTGCATGATCGCCTTGACCCCATGCTCCCGGATCGCGGCGCGCACCTTGGCATCGTCCGCGACGTCCGACACCACCAACGTCGCGCGCGGGTCCACCGCCCAGTCGAACCCGGTAACCAGGTTGTCGAGCACCACCACCTGGTACCCCGCGTCCAGCAGTGCCAGCACTGCATGGCTGCCGATATAGCCGGCCCCGCCCGTTACCATCACCTTGCCGTCGAGCATCACCATCTCCCAGTTTGCGGGTCGCCTAGCGCGTTCCTACATCGGCGCAAAGGAGATCAAGGGTTATGGCAATCGAACAGGTAACGCTGGCGGGCGGCTGCTTCTGGTGCACGGAGGCGGTGTTCAAGGACGTGGTCGGCGTGACCAGCGTCGAATCCGGCTACATCGGCGGGTCGGTCGAGTACCCGACCTATCGCCAGGTTTGCGGCGGTGACACGGGCCATGCGGAGGCGATCCGGGTCGGCTTCGACAACGATCATGTGAACCTGTCGGACATTCTCGACATCTTTTTCGCGACGCACGACCCGACCCAGCTCAACCGCCAGGGCAATGACGTGGGCACCCAGTACCGCTCGGCCATGTTCCCGGCCGACGAGGGGCAGGAGCGCGAGATGCGCGCCGCGATCGAGCGGGCACAGGCGGACCAGACCAAGCCGGTCGTCACCACCATCGAACCGATGACGACCTGGTACCCGGCCGAGGACTACCACCAGGACTATTGGGAAACCTCGGGCCGTTCGAACCCGTATTGCATGGCGGTGATTCCCCCGAAGCTGCAGAAGTTGCGCAAGAGCTTCGCAGCCCGTTCCCGCGCGCAGGCGGTGGCCTAACGGGTCGCTGCCCGGGCGAGGCGGTCATTGATCGCCTCCCCAATGCCGGCCGAAGGGATTGGCGCGACGGCTATACTCGCGCGATCGCTGGCGTCGGCTAGGTGGAGTGCGTCGAACAGTCGCGCGGCGGCTTCAACAAGGTCGCCGCGGGCTGACAGGTTCAGGTCGCCCGCGACCGGGCCGAAGCCGATCAGGTACTCGCCTGGTTCAGCGGTCTTGGCGTTAAGCCGCAACGGCTTGCCCGGCGCATAGTGGGTCGCGAGCTGCCCCGGCGCCGTCACCGCCCCCTCCGCGCTCCCGGGCAGGCGGGAGTCCAGGGTCACGTCCTCGCCGGGAAACAGCACGTCTCGCGTCAAGGGCCCTGGCCGCAGCACCTCGCGCCCGCGCACGATGGTCGACTCCAGCCCCGCCTCGCACGCGCCATCGTCGACGATCAATGGCACACTGGCGCCAAGGCTCGCCGCGACATGCGCCGCCCGCGTCGGGCTGATCCCGTTCGACCGGTTGGCCGATGGCGCGGCGAGCGGCCGCCCCACCGCCTCCAGCAACGCCCGCATGGCGCGGTGGGCAGGCACCCGGATGGCCACCGTATCCAACCCCGCCGTCACCAGGCTTGCAATCGGCGCCCCGGAGCGGAGCGGCAGCACAAGCGTCAGGGGCCCCGGCCAGAACCGCTCGGCCAGCGTGCGTGCATCCTCGCCCACCACCGCCAGCGCTTCTGCGGCGGCCAGGTCCGGCACATGGACGATCAATGGATTGAAGCTCGGACGCCCCTTGGCCGCATAGATGCGCGCCACCGCCTCCGCATTGCCCGCGTCCGCGGCAAGGCCGTACACCGTTTCCGTCGGCACGGCGACGATCTCGCCGCCCGCGATCAGCGCCACTGCTGCCGCGATCGCGTCGGGGCCATAGGGCATGATGCGCGGGGCTGGATCGGCCATGGCCGCGCGCTATAGCCGGACGCACACAGGAGAGAAACCGATGCCCTTCACCCCTGCGCTCGCCGAACAGCGCTTCGTGCTCGATCAAATCGTGCGCGTGGGCGATCTGGCCGCGACCGACCGCTTCGCCGCGGCAAGCGATGACGTGGTCGATGCCGTGCTGGAGGGGGCGGGGCAATTCGCGGCGGGCGAATGGGCCCCGCTCAACCGCATCGGCGACACGGTGGGCGTCAAATGGACTCCTGATGGCGTGCACATGCCCGACGGCTACGCCCAGGCCTATCGCGACTATGTGGAGGGCGGCTGGGGCACGATCGGCGTGCCCGAGACTTGGGACGGGCAGGGGTTGCCCTTTGCGATCCAGACGGCGGTGCTGGAGACATTGGGGTCGGCGAACATGGGCCTTGCGCTCTGCCCGACGCTGACCGTGGGCGCGGTGGAGGCGCTGGTGCATCATGGCAGCCAGGCGCAGCAGGCGCTCTACCTGCCCCATCTCGCGACGGGCGAGTGGACCGGCACCATGAACCTGACCGAGCCGCAAGCGGGCAGCGACGTCGGCGCGCTGCGCGCCACCGCCACCCCGCGCGGCGACGGGACATGGAGCATCAAGGGTACCAAGATCTACATCTCCTTCGGCGATCACGACATGGCGCCCAACATCGTCCACCTGGTACTAGCCCGCACGCCAAACTCGCCGCCGGGCACCAAGGGGATCAGCCTGTTCCTGGTCCCCAAATATCGCCTCGACGCCGATGGCCAGCCGGGCGACTTCAACGACGTCCGCGTGGTGTCGATCGAGCACAAGATGGGCCTGCACGCTTCACCCACCTGCGTGCTGTCGTTCGGCGACCATGACGATTGCGTGGGCGAGCTGATCGGCCCCGAACATGGCGGCATGCGTGCGATGTTCACCATGATGAACAACGCCCGCCTCAATGTCGGCCTGCAGGGCGTGCAGGTGGCGGAGGCCGCGACGCAGCAGGCGGTCGCCTATGCGCTCGACCGCGTGCAATCGGCCCGCACCGGCGCGACCAGCCGAGAGTCCGTCGCCATCGTGGAGCACCCTGACGTGCGCCGCATGTTGCTGCGCATGAAGGCGCAGACCCAGGCGGCGCGCGCGCTGGTCTACTATGCCGCCGGGCAGGTCGACCGCTCCGCGCTGGGCGACGCGGCAGCCCGCGACCGGCTGGAGGTCGTCACGCCGCTTGCCAAGGCGCATGGCACCGACCTGGGTAATGAGGTCGCCAGTCTCGGCATCCAGGTTCATGGCGGCATGGGCTATATCGAGGAAACGGGCGCCGCCCAGTTCTTCCGCGATGCCCGTATCACGCCGATTTACGAGGGCACGAACGGCATCCAGGCTGCCGACCTGGTCGGGCGCAAGCTGGCGCTGTCGGGAGGCGAAGCGTTCGCGTCGTTGATCGCCGACATGCGGCGCGACGCCGAGCATGAGGACCTGAAGGCGTTGGTCGAAACCTGCGAGCTGGTCGGCAACCGCCTTTCCACCGCCGGGCATGACGACCGCCTCGCCGCCAGCTATCCGTTCCTCACCATGCTTTCCGTCGCAGCTTGCGGCTGGCTCATGGAGCAGCAGGGGCGCGCTGCCGGCGACGACCCGTTCGGGGCGACCAAGCGGGCTTGCGTCGATTTCTACCTTGCCCAAATTGTCCCGGAAGCATTGGGGCTGCGTGCCGCCGCGACTGCCAGCGCCGACATCCTTTATCGTCTTCCTGCCCAGGCCTTTGCCATATGACCTTTGACCTCGACGCTTATCTCGCCCGCCTGCGCCTGCCAGCGCGCGTCACGACCGATGCCGAGGGGCTGGGCCGGCTCCAGCGCGCGCACCGCCAGTCGATCCCGTTCGAGAATCTCGACGTCATGCTCGGTCGCCCGGTCCGGATCGATGCGGACGCGGTGTTCGAGAAGCTGGTC
>Ga0210040_10008319_pt1 | contig 12339 bp, 8 predicted proteins | sample CryGeyCG12114_NA_FD_185462 | JGI IMG/M metagenome (GOLD analysis project Ga0210040, IMG submission 185462) | Groundwater microbial communities from aquifer - Crystal Geyser CG19_WC_8/21/14_NA (SPAdes) (version 2) | ecosystem: Environmental > Aquatic > Deep subsurface > Groundwater | place: USA... | reverse complement strand
CTTGTCTGGTCTGTACACAAAAGGGGAGTCCATGGGTAAAGGTCCTGAACTTGAGATCTCGCCATGCCACACAGTGTAATATGTGAAAAAACCAAGCTGCAAGAAAAAACAACGGAAAATTTCATTATAGTTCATTTCAGAGTAAAAAAAAGTTGCCCCATGTTATTTGGCTATCCCCGACAAATGGTCGATTTATACCAAGTAAATCACTAAATCTGTAAAATGTTGTGGCAACAATAATTTATTGCTCTTTTTCTCAGTTAAAAAAAATTATTTGAAAAAATTATTTGTTTACATTTTGTTGACAACGAAACAACCAATGCCAAATAACCTACCGAAAAAAAAATTCCATTTTTTTCTGAAATGAACTATAGCTAACTACATCTGTATCTCACATTCTATGTAATCCATTTTCCTACACAAAAAAATCACATTCTCCTTGACTGCCCGAAAATGCCAATGATCGTCCCAAATGGCCTAACAAACTTTATTGACGGATCCAAATATCTACCATAACGATCTTATATAAATGCACTATAAACTTTAATAGGCACATTTACTCTATAGTCTTCCAATCATGTCTACCTTTGTGTACATATTCATTTTGCAAAAGAGTTCATAAATTACTGACAACATATCAAGTATTTTCTCCCTATATAGCTTCCAAAGTTGCTTGGTAAGTATATGGGAGTGAGCAGGGCATGAAGCGGAAATAAGTATTTCCGGCAAAGGCAACAAAAAAAAGGATGAATACGAAAAAAGAAACCAAGATGTTAAAACTAAGTGAGCTAGTCGGTGAATAGACTCACTCACTCATTTCAGTCTTCTCCGTGCACAATTCGTAGCACACTCCAAACCACACGTTGTGCACACATACACACTTCACATGTGGTGAGAAGGGAAACCTCTTCAACTACTTTTTACTACCACCTCACATCACGTCACAGATCCAGCCTTTCCATTTCTAAATGTAGCAACTAATATTTACAAACCCATTGATTCATCTCTTAGCTTCTATTTCTGTGGTGGTGTGCTGTCGTAAGTAAAATAGTTATACTGCATTGTCACCAAGCAATTAACTTCGGCGACCAACTAAAAATATTCATCAAATATTTTTGCAGTCCATCAACATTATTCAATGACACTTAATGGCTTCGTATGATGGCCGAAACAATCCGGTTATGAAATACGTCGTCGTCAACCATGTAAAGATTTCTCCAATCGAATTCACACAACATTGATTTAAAAGGAAAACTAACTCATTAAGAGAGTTCAAATGTTGCACAAGAAAAGTCAATTATTCCAAATTTATTCACACAGAGGAGAATAGATGCGCCACAATGGTCCCATTACCAACCCCTTTCACTGCCTAATGGATCCCAATAAAGGAATAAGATTATTGGCCACACTTTAATGGCACGAGGATGTGACACCTTGACTTTTGTGAGTCAGCTAGCAATTTAAAACTCATGATCATTAGCACCTATGCGTATATACCATGTATATAGAACATATCCATCACTTACAGTCTCAAGTCTCTACTAACTAACTAACTAACACTAAATGAACAAATCTTATTCCCATCTGATAGCTTACCGTTATTTGTGTATTTTGGGAGCCAAAGGATGAAGAATTTTGCGTCTTTATTGGAATTATAACAAGAAGCTAATAAAACCCATAGAATTCATCATCACCCTAATTTTTCCTTACAATTTTACATCAGGATTCACGGCACGTTCATAATGTGCATAAGAATGGAATCTCCTAGCGTATTCCATAATGAAGGAAACTACTGTAGGGGCGGGCGATAATGAGGACCAAAAGAGTAATAATAGTCCCAAACTAGTTCCATTGTTAATAGGCAGGTGCATTACTAACCAACTAACTACCTTGAAATCGCTGAATAACTACGCTCTGAAGTTATAAATCACTATTACCATTCCCTCTATGTGTATATAGATCTTGCAATAATATTTGTCTCATCCTCAGATTCAGTTTTTAAATTCCAGTAGACACTATACCCACCAAACAAAATTCCGACTTTCTAAACCAATTTTTCTCACTCAGCCCATAATTTCATAATAGCGCCAGTAGTTACAAAAGAATGCAATTCCAATTTCCTGTCTCGTACAAGGTGGTACTGAACTGACTGACTTGAAAAGGAAAAGATTCAAAAGCAAGCCTACTCCTGACTACACATTATTATTATACATACAGGAGCCCCCAAAATGTATAGACTGTGTGTAAGAAACGCGTGTGCCCTTCTCTTCTTGAGCATCATAATGATAATGTGCCTTGCTTCCTCTCTCTCTTTCTTTCTTATTGATATGAACCGAAGAAGGGAACCAGGGAGCAGATGGATCACATATTTCTACAAATTAGATGAACCCTCTTCCTCCATCCGCTCTCTCTCTTTATTCCCTGCCTGTATACAATCTCCAGCTAAAACTAACTAACTAACTAACTAACTAACTGCCTTCTGTAGACAGCACGGACAAGTAAGTAAAAAACAGACCGTAAAATTCATGTTTACACCGACAGGCCTCTAGATCTGCTAACTGACTGAGGTTGAGGTTTGAACACAATGAAAAAATAGCTTCATTGTACGTAAGCGGTATAAAAGTAACAAAAAAATGTGTTGCTTTCGTTAGTTGGTTAGTTATTCCGCAATTCGCGTGTAATTTTTTGGGGGGTTTGAATGTTACAACAATAGTTAACGAAAATGTCGTGAAAAAAGCGTCGATGAATTGAATATTATACAGCAATTTTTGTACAGAGAAAATCGATTACAATAGAGTCCGACAAGAAATTGAACGCTTTTTGAGCATTCCATTAAAAATGCATGGAAATGAAATAAAGCGGAATGAATTGGAAGCCAAATACTTATTCCAAAGGTGTTTTTTCTCCAATTCCAGAGTGAACTCCACCCCGGGTTTAACGCACGCATTCCAGTGAGTACACAAACAGTACAAATGTTTGATAGTTGTAACTAACTCAGTGAGTGAGTGGTGCGCTATTTTTACCAAAGAACCAAAACCAACCCAACATTCCTTCCTTAATGGATACAGCACACATCTATTAGAAGAGTTTCCTCCATGCAAGCGTCAGCTAAAAATGGAAATGCATCCAATCTTTTCTGCTCACTTCAAAAGGGTACAAAAATCTACAGCTAGTCGAATATTGCCTTCCAGTGACGAAAGAAAAAACGGATCCAGTTTCTTTTATTTACTAACTAACAAGCCAACTAACAAAAAACCCGTAACTACTGGTATCTTCCATCTGTTCCAATACCAAAATATAAGTAACGGGGTGATCCACAAAGAACAAGATAAGTTTGAAGCATTTCCAGTCAAAACTGGTACATTTTAACATAACCCTAAGGTATTGTAACAGCAGATGTAAAGTAGGCTCCATTTAGAGCACGAGCCAAGGGAGAAAATTTCCTAAAAAAATATCAGAACCTGTTATAACTTATATACCATTACTTCTTCTTGCAGTTGAGACTAAAACATGTTGAGTTAGGATCAAGCACTTGTACGCAGGCACACGCACACAAAGTGTAGTTTTTCCATCTCATTTTTAAAATGCCGGTTTAAAATGGATCGGGGCTACCGTGTAAAAACATGGTTTTACTTCTCACAAATTCATCAAATCCTCTGCCTAGTCCAACTATCTTGCATTACTGGGACGAGTGAGTGACCAAACTAACCAACCAACTATACAGAGACTCAATTTTTTCTAAAAACAATACCAAAAGCATACACTAAAAATCTACCCTAATTTACCCTTCTGTGCAATCCCCCAATATCTAAATAAAGATTTCTTGGCCCACCTATTCGTACAACGACAATAATACAATAATCTGCAGCTGAAAGTGAGTTACCTACCCCTCAGTTTTTTCCTTGTAAAGGAAGACTGCGGGTTTTAATGAGTCCTGTTCAACTAACTAAACAGCTGCTCAACCGTTCTATCGTATAGTCTAGTCAGTAAGTACGTAACTAACTAACCAAGGAGTGAGCTAACTTAACTAACTAACTGCTCGTACTATCTGTATTATGACGACAGGCTGTGAACCAGAAACGATGGATACAAAGATGAGCATATTATCTTTGCTTTTTCCTAAACAGTACATTATCTTCTTTTTTTTTCGTTAGCGGAAACGTGTTTTTCTCCCCCTCTCAAACAATTCGCTGGCTAATAGTAGCAACAACTGACACAAGCTGCAGTGGCTTTGGCGCGTGTCCGCTACGCTTCGAAGGAATCCTATGGACTCTATACGAAGAAACTGATACTAACTAACTATTACTATTTACTGCTGGGCTTAAAAGCTACTTTTTGAAATGTGGAATTTTCATCAGCACTACTATTACATGCATAGAATGGGAGTCAGTCAGACAATGCACTTTGTGATTAACTCATTCATTCCCATTCATTCTGTGGGGCACAATGGACTGCTTTAGTTTAATGAAATAGCTAATAGTGAGTTGGTAGTTACGTTTAGTTAGTTAGTTAGTGAGTAAGTTCCAAGTCAACACTCTTGCTTTGGAATATTAATATCGGCTTTTTAGAAGTTTTTTTTACAATGTGAAACCTGAGCGTGCATTTCGTATTTAAACTCGAGAGCGGTGAATATTGACAAAGATTGCTGCATTTCGACACTGCACAACATTTTTCTTTCTGTCGTTGCTTGAAAATCCCATATAAAAATCTACGCATTCATGGATTTTTTATTTGATTACAATTTATGCAATGTGGTAGTGGTTGACGAACGGTATTTTCCTAACTCCCAACAGATTCATTGTCAAAATTTCATTAATGCAAAGTGACATTAGCTGCCTCTAGGGGCGTCCATTGTAAGAATTTATGAATTCCAATTCGTGCTAACGACAAACCATGGCAGTTTCTCATTGGAACAACCCAAACCAAATGACATTACGACCCATTCCAAACACATTAGTCTTGTAATCAATTGATCTAATGACTCTGTGAGTAACATCTACCCAAAACAATGCTAATTGGTACAGGCATTTTCCTATGCCCTTTTGTACATGTGACAGAGTGTTAAAAAATCGCTTAATGTTTTTTTCTACTATATAGATTCCTATTTGTAAAGTACGTAGACATATAGTATAACTTGTAACGATCCCATGTGAAAAAAAGGGACAATGGGATGAGAAAAAACCCATCGTTTGTTTCAAACCATCACAATAACAAAAGGGGAACACATTTTGGTCACTTGATCGATTTCCATAAGTGACTCGCTAACTTATTGCACAAGCCAATATTGCGTTCTTGTCTATTTCGTGCACAAGTTCCAATCTGCGCCAAATTGTTTCGTGATCGACTGCAAATGGAGGCCATATAAGGCACAGTTTGACTCGTCTACACGAGCCTATATACTCTGAAACATAATAAGTGTAGAAATCAAACAGTTTTAACTTTTACTCTATACAAAACTGTGCATAACTAACTACCCAGACTTTTAAAATCATCACATAGTCGTGACCTCAAATAAAAAAAAAATATTTCACTCCACAAAAAATTATACAAAACTAACTTACTATCTTCATTCAATCCAATAAAATTTAGCAACCTAATAAAAATCAATGCGTCAAATCATTTGTGACCAAAACCACAACAAAGAAAAACTAAACCATTAATGCATGCTAACTAACTAACTAACAAATAAATGCAAGGCAGGTAAACTCTTATGATTTCCATTTCACGTAAAACGTACATATGCCTTGTAGACATACTAGTCAGATACTATACAGTGATCATCAAGATGCCCATATAAATGCTCACAACACTCTGTAGTTATTACTTGGTTAAAACAGGCTGAATAATCATGCCCTGTAACCAAAAACCTTTAAAACGCTATCCATAGTGCATTGGCCATTTATCCTATTTATCCATTTATTGTAAACAATGGAAAGGAAAAAAGTGCACACATAATCATCATTATCTCATCTCTCGTGCATACTACTTGCATACACATGGGAACAGCACATTGTGTTCACAAGATGCATCCAAAACTGTACTTGCCAGTTTACTGCATAAATTAGCAAACCAACACAAAAACTATCCATATGGCAAGTTAGTTAGTTAATTGAAGCCCAAAAACAATGTATTATGAGTAGTTGAGTAGTAAATATAAGAAAGAATTGACGTTCTGAGATTTTTTGATCATTTACTAGCCTAAGCATCAGATTGGAGAAAAATTAGATGGGTTAGAATAATTATTGTAATAATAGTTAACTAAAGGCCCATCGCTACCCAGCAGCGGCAAAACTGCGCTCTAATGTTATGAGTTGAACACGAGGATACTCAAACCAGTAGATGATGAAAAAAATCTTAGAATGTCAATGTTTTTGCTATGGATCGTCAGCGCCAAACAACAAATCAGTACATATACCCACATGATTGTTGTATTGGGCTTTTTCCCATGATGCATTGTATGTCCATGTTAAGTGGTAAAATTGTAGTGTGCTCAATCTCAATGCAAATCTTATGGTGAGTGCACACACTAATAACGCATTGTACAGTTCATTAGGTTTCTCAGGAAAACAACAGATGCATCTTTCAACCAGTTTTGTTGGTGAGATACCAACAAAACTGCCGAGTTTTTATAGGCTAAAAATACCGGCTATGAGTATGAAAATTTTGCTTACCTCGATCAGAGTGACAGAGATTATAAAAAGGGGAGGAGGAAGACAACGGTAATGATCCGCATAGTACTTCCGATCTCTCTCATCCGTCAGGAATTCGTCTGCTATCAACCGAGCCATTCTGCAAAGAAAATTAAATGATTTTGTTAATTTCAATAAATCTGTAAACAAATGCTACACTGTAGACAAAGTGTAAATGAGAAAGATATTGCACTGTTTTACTCACAAAAAACCTTTTTATATGCAAACAATTCCCATTTACAAACAAACACTACTAAATCTGAGAATCGTTTCAGGCAACTAGTAAATCACAGCTAAATTAAATTTTTCTCATAAAGTTCAAGTAAGTTGCAAACTCAGTGAAAAACGAGTTAAATTAAACCGTGTTAAACTGACAAGCATATGTAATCATGCCAGTAAATTATTTTTCACACGGGCTGTAGCCTTGAGACTGACAGAAATAATTAGTTTTAAAATGCTTGGAGCTGATAAATTTCACTTTTAAATTCAAACTGGAGGAAAGTCATACTCTATAGTTCTGCTTTAATGACAAAAAGAAGAAAGTAGTCCTAGTTAGTTAGTTAGTTAGTTGTGTGCAATCAGAATATGTAAATGCTCGACTATTACCCCACAAGAAAGTTTGAATGAGCACTGTACTTTCCTTTTTAATGAACAAAAAGAGACAGGGACTTTGATTAAAGCCCATTTGGAGTAGTACAAGATATCTGAAGTGCAAGTTTCCTGTGAGAAATGGGGACAACACGACAGAACAATCTAATTTCATTAAGAGTGTCGTATATATAAGCTTGTTGACATCCTGTCTCCTGTTCAAACTTATTCTGTGCCAAAAAAAAAATATGAATCTATGGAGGCAAAGGATGGAGAAAGTTTGAATGACTAACTAATAAACCCAAGGAGTAATAATAAACGAGCAGTAGTGTACTCATGATTCCAGAGAATCAACAGTAGAAAAAGTAAATCACACTGCTCCATAAGTAGCATACTATATTGTTATTTCTTACGGAAATCAAGAAAAAAAAACTTTTTGTAACTAACAAACTAACTAACCATAACTAACAAAATCTCAGTCAAACTCAATGAAATGAAACTTTTGCCTAAACAATGAGCATGCTAACTAAACTAATATGCATATGGTTTGATTCCCATAACATTTTAATGAACGTTCAAAACAACTAGCTGAAGAAAATCCGGAAAAATTGTTTCACTAGCGTATAATATGTAATGTAGCCCAACCCCTGCAAGAATAAATTGGACTAGGCTTCATAAAATTGTAGAGAAACTTTCTCGGCAAACTCGAATCAACATGCTCCCATTAGTATGAATGACTGCACTAATTTCCAATGTAAAAGGCACATCCTTATGCCAATCCCCATGCAATTTGCTATGGCTACATGCTCTGCTCCCAGTAATAATTATTTCACTACGTCGAGTTGGCAAAACCAATATTGAACCTCTTTCTCCTCGCAGTGAAATGAAACCCATACAATTTGTAATTACATTATTATAATTAAGCGTATCCCCCATACAAACAAACTAACTAACTAACTCCCTACTCACTTGTATCTCAGTACGGAGCAGTGAACATGAGTTCATGTATTCAATTCCTCTGCACTTACTTACTAATCAAATCTTCTTTTCCTAGTTAGTTACAGTTTGTCAGTTGATCCAACTCCGAAATTCACTTGTCACATGGCTCAAGTTATTTTCCCATTTTGATGACCACTGCATTACGAATATTTCACCAATGTAAATGGGCCACTACACACAGAGATTGGAACTTTGTTTGGTTGCAGGGGATTTAAAAGTGATACATGTGTTGCCTGCAAGAGGGGATCCAAACGACTAACCAAAATGCAGTCTAAGCAGATAAGCATAATAGTGTAGTTCAAGGTACCTTGCATACTTCTAACTAACTTACTAATAAGTAAGGTATGCCCAAAGTTTTAGTTTCTTTGCTGTGGCTAGCACACACAAAGTAGTAGCAGTAGTTAGTCTGTATGCCTAGAGATGAAAGAGCTTGTGCTTGTACATATGACATACGCATACGGTCTTTCCTCTATTTCTCTCAGAGTGAGTATAAACTATACTAATTTTTTTTAGACTCATTTGATGTGATTATGAGAAAAAAGTTTCTTCAAACTTAAAATTCATTTCAAGTATGAAATTCCTTATGATATGGTTAGTTACCAACTTGCTTAAAAATGGTGAAAAACTCGCAATTTTGCGACCTAACAAGTTTTCAACCGATTATTGGAAATCGATATTCTAGGAAATTGTTTGAAAGCATAAAATCCATATTTAAGGATATAAAACACGTATAAAAACTTGCACGTTTCTTTCGCCAGCATATTAAATCTAACGTTTATGAGAAAATTTACACTAAAATGCAAAATGGGGCTCGTGAAATCATATATAATCAGTTAGTTAGTACTTTACCTAGATATCTAACCCAGATAGTTATAGATAGTTGCAGAAGACCCATTCATCCAGCGCAATATAAATGACATACCTACTCTGTCAGTAACTATAAGTAATTGAGGTATAAAATTTCAATGTTCCTTTTCCACCTCTATGGAGCAGCTAGTTAGTTGTAGTTACTACAAAGCTAGTTGTATAATTCAATAGATTTGTGGCAGCATTATTATGAAAGATGTGTGATTTTTTGGGTTTCCACAGGATGTGAGTGGATACTATAGTTATAGTCAGTTACACAGAAAACAACCATGCTGATGCATGTTTTGGAGCAATTTCCTTCATTTCCAAAATAAGAATTTTCCCCACCCTATCGTTTTGTGTTTGCCCACTACTAACTAACTAGCTCACTCACTTGGACTAACTAATACAGTATTGAAGGGGAAAGGTTGATTTGCTGACAGAATGGTATTTCCTTCTTTTGTATGCATGAGGCGCATACCAAAGTCTACCGAAGGTAGAGCCAACTAACTAACAACAAACCAGTAGGTTAGGTTAGTTTTTCTCTCTCCACTTTTTATGCCATTTGGTTGAGCAGGAGCACGGACCATAGAAAAGACAAAAAAAATCAGAAGATAATGTTTGGAAGCTATGAAGGGATGTGTGTTGTGTGATGTTTGTATGGAAGAGAACAGGAGCTGGATGGAGCAAAGGTGTTTTTTTGAGATGCCATGTGTATCTACAGGAGGCACGAGATACATCTGCTCGAATTGGGCAGCTAACTAACTATTTTCTTATTTCCCGTATGTTATGCTATGAGAACACAAATGTTTATCTATACACTTGAACGCATATTTTGGACCAAGAGTACTCGTTTGGTATGTGGCTTGGCTAGGCTTGAGCGAGTATTGATTGCCTTTGTCTCGTGCATGAGATACTTGCAATGATTCCTTAATATTCGTCAAAATATGCCTAACATTTCTCGTGTTGATATTTTTTACAGTGGAGCAGTTATAATGAAATTGTATTCTCTGTATTGAATCCAAATGGGAAAAAATACATTTAAAATCGAATTAAATTGACTCAATTAAACTACGGCTGAAGTTTGTAAGCTTTAACTGAGTGAGACCCTTGACAAAATAACACACAACAAAGGTATGGCGAAGAACCCTAAATAGCATGGGATGAATGAGCACTACAAATGTATGTACGATGGAAAAGATATTCTGTAATGAACTTGAAGATAAAGTGGTTTATAAAATAGTTTATTCTGCAGCCGAATAGCTAACTAACTACATATCCTGTATTCTGGTACTTGAACTGTAGCTAATCTATGGTCAATCTTTTCTACCATTCAATCTATCCTGTCTGATGATTATTATGTCCATTATTGGCAGCTTCTGCCCACACAATGAGTCGAGCTAGAATCCAATTCCATCGTCTGTAAATACTATAGAAAACGGGGAAGTTAGTCAGACAGTCAGTTAAATTAGCCAATGTTTTGAGATCGGAGGGAACTAATAACCGAATCATTGAAACTCTCCTTTCCTACAGAAAATTAGTCTCGCATTTGGTTCAATAGTCAAGTAAGTTGGGCAGTTTCTATATGTTTTAGAGTTCCAAATAGTAATGGACGAATTCGTAGCAAATAGCAATTCGTAGTTGAAAGGAAATAAATGATGAGCAAGTTGTATAACTAACTAGCAAACTAACTTAACAAACTAGTTGAGCCAACTCTAAACTCCTTCAGAAAAATCCCATTTCCTTTCCACATAAACCAATATATACATATTCATCTTCTTCTATTCACTTCCCAATTAAAAGTTCTTAATGAATTCTGAAACTGACGGAGCAGTTCTTGATCGAGCCGTGTACTAGATTTCGCAAAAATTTGGGAGCATTAAAATTTCAGCGCTACGTCTACTGTGTTTTCCCTTATAAAGCTTACGAGATTTGCTTGCTGATTAGCATATTATGTGTGTGTGTGTGTGTACAACTTATAGAACGTATTTCCTACATATATAGATTCATAATGCAGCAAACAAGGGCAAGCTCGTAGTACAGTATTAAGTGCAAGTAAGTGAACTTTAAAAAGTAGCACAGATAGATTGTATTTGCTGAAAACTAAAGCTGCTAACCAACTTAACTAACTTAAGACCATATTTTTCCGTCTTGTAACTAACTACTTGAATTTGAATAGAAAATTTGAAACCAAAAGTTTAATCTATACGCCCGACAGTCAAAAAGCTCACCATTTGCTCAAAATTACATGAAAACCACATTAGTCAATCCTTTCTGAAGAAAAAAAGTGGCGTTATACAACACATGCCCTGCAGTGAGATGGGAAACTTTTTGCATGTTTTGCTCAAGTCATATGGCTCAGACATACTATAAAGATGATGATGAGTAGACAGTGATGAATTCAAACTGCATTTTCATCTTCTTCTTGCCCACCTATGTGTAAAGAAGCGAAATGAATATGGCATAATAATGATAACAATAATGATTTCCCATTGTGCCCCAAAGGAAAAGATTGTTACAATCCTAACGTTGGGAACCAAAAAGGTGTGCCATGATGTACAAGCAAGATGGGATCTAAGAACGACAAACAATCGTCAGCTGTGTATATCCTAATCCCTGTATTAATTTCTGGCTAGTAGCTACTATATAGCTTCGCCAACTTCAAAAAATTGCAAAGAAGAGTACAATCATTCCGCACGTTGTTTTATGATTTACCTATGGATTTATCCATCTTATATATCATTCAAGACATACTAAACATTGCTTTTAAAACAATATGTGCTGTGTCTTGGCCATAAAATTCACTTTTTTGACACATAATATTCTCGTGCCCAAAAAGTTACTGGTACTGGATACGTACTACATAACGTACATATATATATCGTTAAATGCAACAAAAGTAAGTCCACGTATGAAAAAAAATGGAGAAGTAGGACAAGAAAAAAAAGATAGGATGATGGAGATGAGAGAGAACATTGACTTTGATCAACGGATAATGAAAGATTAATATGCAAAGACTCATTTGTGCACTGACTGACGGATGATGATTATAGAGATTGTAGTTTGAAGAACGTGGGGAAAAAACACAACTAACTAGCAAACGTTGGCATTATTGTGTGGCCTACCGTATAGCTTGCAATTAATTGCTACCTTACGTTATTAGTTCATTTACTACTTGAGTTAGTGCGTCCTGATTCTGAAACTGGCTTCTCAAAAG
>Ga0210040_10008318_pt1 | contig 12341 bp, 5 predicted proteins | sample CryGeyCG12114_NA_FD_185462 | JGI IMG/M metagenome (GOLD analysis project Ga0210040, IMG submission 185462) | Groundwater microbial communities from aquifer - Crystal Geyser CG19_WC_8/21/14_NA (SPAdes) (version 2) | ecosystem: Environmental > Aquatic > Deep subsurface > Groundwater | place: USA... | reverse complement strand
CATCGCTACCAACAAACCTGTGAAGTGAAGGAAAAAAAGTTGAATAGAAGGCCAAGGTTGGAAGCCAATTTGCTTTTCTCATGGCAAGTGGTTTTACTCTGAAACGACATATTCTTCCATCCACAACTAACTAACTATCTACCCATGCCATGTGTTGTTGGGCTCATTGAAATTAAACATACTACTAGACGCACTCACAAGAAAACGTCTAATCGATTTGAACAAGTTCCCTTTTCACCATAACTTATCTCTTTCTGAGAGTCCGTATATGCCTTTTGTATGTTCCCAACTCACTATTGCCATTGTGTTTGCATACACGACTTGCAGTTCGTTTCGTATACTACTACTCTCTGATTAAATGGGGAAACCGTATAGATGCAGCAAAGAATCCAATGCATGTGGTCGATGCAAACAAAAACGCATGTGTGTACTTGAAGAGGGTATTGAACTACACAATTTTTTTCACCCTTCATTCAACAACATAATGGAATGGCCCTCTACCTATAGTATAGTAGTAAGTAATATTAAAAGATGCTATCGACATACCAACAAGGGGAGATGATGATGAAACTTTTGTGGCTTTCAAGTGCGTGCATTCTAAAATGTGTGAATGAGGTTCACATGTCCATTACCGTGCACCTGCATTGAATTTAAATAATAAGTTAGTAATGCCCATTCTCTCTGCTAATCATTTTTGCAGTCGTACGTACGCACTAACTAACTAACTACCACAGAAAACAACATACACGCATATTTAGTTAGTTAGTTGCTTACTTACGCACTCATACCTGCAGTGCTTGCTCACACATTGTTTTCTTTATAGGGAACTTGACATTACGTTCTCAAACTTAATGAATGCTGCTGCTGTTTTACCTGGTGGTAAACAGTACGTATGAGATTTATTTAATGATTACTATGATGGATCTTGGTTAGCATTTTAATTACGATTTTCGAATATGGTAAGCCCAGAGGTGATTCTCATGCATGAATGTTTGTATAGTGACATTGAAAATGTTCGTGAGAGGCGAGTATTTTCACTCACACGGCGAGTTTTGGAGGCTTCCTTGTAATTTGGTGTGTAAACAATACGGAATTATGATTATTACAGAGTACGGAGCTGGCACTCCGATTTTCAATTCCATACATCATAATGGGTAGTCAGTCCGCAGTAGTTTGAAACTCTGTCAATAAGAACAATGCTTGTAATTAATGGGAGTGCATTATGAGCTGAGCTTGGGGGCGTTTTAAGCGTGTTCTTGACTTTTCAGTGGGCTTTCATAAGATTCCAAATTATGTGCTAAAATACAGGGTTATTAATGTGAAAAGTCAAGTTTCAGTCTTTTCCCCACTAACAGTAGGGTTCATGTATTTACGTGATTATATTGACTTACTACTATTTATTTCCTACGTGCTACATTATTGAATGTATTCAGTCACATAAGTTAATCAACTACACAAAGTTGAAAAACCTTGACTGAGAGTCAGACAGAATGCTGTGAGTGAGCAAAAAACATAAGAAAATTGAAGTTAGATGGTTCTAACTGATTTCATGCATTGGCAAACATGGACCGGTAGTTGTCAATTTTGGTAACCAAATCAAGCCAAACTGAGTGGAAAAATGGCTGTTGGTCTCCACCAGGGAAATCTAATATCAAATTATGCAGAAGCAAGTGAAATCCTAAAGGCAATTTTATATAGCCAAATATTCGTAGAAACTAAAAGACTAACTTATACCAATCTTATCATTTTCCCATCACAACCTATAATGAACGTATAGTCAAATGCAGAAATAGTTTCACATGCATTCACACTTTTGGAATTGAAAACTTTAGTTCATTTCCTTTCTCGTAATAGTCGTCAATTCTCCACTATACTTGATTTTTGGTTGCCAAGTTCCAACTATCATCTTATCTTGTTCCTGCCATTTTGATTACAACCACATTTAGTTGCTACCGCTAAGTTTAGTTCCACCTAATCGGACTTGCTATCATTACTATGGTCGTAACTTAAATAACTAACTTGGTCTTGGGAACGAGGAAATTCGGTCTCTACAGCTTATTTAGAGAAATATAACTTTTTAAAGCGACTCCCAAGTTGGAAAGCATCATTACCACAAGAAGTGAGTGAGTGAAAATTTCTCAAGTGAATGAATAATTCGTTCAGTTGAATTCTACTTTATTTGATCCAAAGGCAATTGGCACAATAATAATTGCAAAATCATGTACTACATTATCGATTCCTTAATCCTTGCATCGATTAGACGACTTAATTTGAGATACTGCTGGGGAGCTAGTACTCCTATTGGAAGTGAACCAAATAATCACTGGCAGCAGTACTAATTGCTTTACACGGTAAACACAATAGAGCCACATGTCAGTCTCCTCATTAGGAAATCTTGACTGCTAATCTGGTGTAGAAAAAATAATTCGTACCCTGGGAAGACTTTTGCCTCAGAACATATGTTGTCACAACGATGTAGGTAAAGAATTTCGCCCTATGGTTCTTGGTTGCCAGCATGAAATGGCTGTAGAAAGGGAACTCTATTCTAATCACAATAACAATACGTGCTCACATTGAGTACTCCATCTCAGCTTGACTTTTATCATCCACGAATAAAAAACTGATGGTTCCAGGCAGCACAGCATTCCAAAAGATAGATGACTATCAAAAGCTAGGAAGAGGTTTATGAGATTTTCATCAGCATGAAGTGTTCATTAGTTTTTTCCTTGTAACTAACAAACTGCAATATAAAACACAACAGTGTACAATTAATTCTGAAATTCAAATCACCCAGTTTCATTACTTTTTTATGTAGATTTTCTTCCCTGAAATGAATTACTACACCAGATTACGGAGCTATGGGTTATGAATTCAGGGGAACAGCCCAAAGAGGATTAGTTAGGAGCTAACTAACTAACTAACTAAAGCGAGTAGGTAGATTCTTCCTCGTCGAGTTAATTAACGACTCATCTATTTGTCATGCATAGGCATGATATAGTTCTTACAGTACGTACACAATTATTATCACCTGAACTCATGCCCAGTGAGAAGGGTGTGGTCTAACACTGATGACAACCAAGTGAAGTGACTACTAATTATAAACAATAACTAATTAGCTTACAGGCTGTATACTCCGAAATAACTAATGACAATAATATCGCTAGTCTTTCCCCACTTTTACGAATTCCCAGAGCTTATCTATAGTTCTATCTACGTTCACGTTTTATCCAATTAGGCGGAAAAGTCGTACAAGATTTGCTATCGCTGAGGCTGAATCTATCTTTCAAAAAATAGACCAAAAAAATCTATCAATTTGGCAATCGTTTCGGCACGACTGTCTAAATGAAGAAATGTGTAATCTCAAATTGCTTACCTTGTTCATTTCGTGCTTCCTTAGCCAAAAAGAAGAGTTTTTCTTTTGTCTTCCCCATCGTTGTTCTCCCTTATTATTGTATCTCCGCATTATATAGGTACAGAATGGAGGATTTACTACAGTACATAACTATATTGCAAAATGCAGTTTTTGGCCTGTCTACGTACCGAGAAATGTATATTATGTAACTACCGGCTAAACTGAGTTAAGAAATACAAAACACACACTTTATATTTCCAATAAGTTTCTCTTACCTGGTAAGTTGATTGATGAAGCCAATATACCTGAAGTTTCGAACAGCATGAAACTGTCTATTAAGTTTTATAATTTTTAATTCATTTACTGTTCTACTCGATTTAAGTTTTCAGCCCTGTTTTACTCCACCCTGCTTCAGAAGGCAGATAGAGTGCACAAGAAGAACTACTCTGTAGATTGCACTTATATAAACTATTAAAAGAATTAAAAGTCGGCCACGCAGTACTACAATTTTGATTTAATTCGATAACTTGCTTTCTGCTTGGCGTCTAACTCAATCATCGTATTTTGATTTCGCCTGTGACGTTTCCGTTTATGAAATACGAAAAAACCGTGGGACTCGTCAACTTAATTTGGCCATCAGACTCATCATCACGATCAATTCTGGAGGATAGAATGATAGTTGGAATGTTCAAAACGTGCGTTTTGACACTGGACGGATCACCTTATTTATGTACGTGGCTTCTGAATATCGTCGGTATGACAGACACGACATTGTGAATGAACACAAAGCTCTCATCTTATTTCCTTTTGATCATGATACCTGGGAAGACAAACTGACTTTTCAAAGTTGATTGGTTCTGTCAAGAACCTCTTTCTTCTCCCCATTGATCAAAGTGAGATCTAAACTGCTCTTGTCGTCATGTTTGACATAAGCTTTTACTTTATCTTTTACTCCCTTTTTTTACTGGCCTCAATTTTTCTTTCGTTCAAGTACCTCTGTGGAAAAAGTATTTTATTTTCGTTCAGTCAGAAGTTAACTTTTGTAATAGTTAGTTAAGTTAATAAGCTAATCTAGCCAATATAGGTGATTATCGGGATGAAGAAATCGTTAATTTGCAAGTTTCCTTCAATAGAGAAGGTTGTGGAAACTTTCGTGTGTTTGTTTATATATAGACAGTTTTTTGCACTTGTTCGGGTTGCACTAATTAAAATTAATTAGCTCGTTATGAACTACTGGCAAAGTTTGGAATAGTTTTTCCCGTTTGCATTGCATAAAGTTGGTTCCCAGAACCTCTATAGTTCATTACACAATATGAATAGGTCGTTAGTTCATTCACTTTTCGTTTGCATTTTAGACAGTTTTTTGGCCAGTTGTTTCCTTTTTAAACATATGGATTCTTCTGCTTGAAATACCGTTTCATCGACTGTCATCGTTTTTGTGCAGTGTACATGAGTTTCTTGCGCAACAGTGAATCCATTAAAATTCCATTTATCACAATTATTTTCTACACACTTTATACTCGTCGATCCGTTATGGCATCTATCAGATTCAATTACTGTTTTCTTTCTGTGTGTACAACACGCTGTAAAGCTGTTAAATAATATCTTAACATCTTTATTCTCCAATATTCAATGCCAGTTTTTGTAACTGCTGATTATTTATTGACATCTTGTGTTATATCACATTACACAGGGCAATAAATTTCATCAGCATTTGAGATTCTAATGATTCAAATCGATACGAAATACAATTCCCTTTAAACTAAAACTGTAAACAATATGCCAGCTGATTGTGTCCTTCAAACAAAAGTAGTTAGTTAGTAGTCAAGACTTGTTTTTAGTCTTTAACACGATATATTTCTACTGATAACTAACTAAACTAACGAATTGCATTTGGATAACATTTCTAGCTGAAACACCTCTTCCTTCCCACGAAAAAACACTTCATGCTGTGCTGTTTTCATAACATCATGTCATATTGTGTACATAGAGCTATTTTCAGTCACCTTGTCTCTGTCGTAAATCTATTCTCAACAATAATTATAACTTGCTCACGACTACGCTACCCTTGTACATATTCATTCATTCATGAATTTTAATCCCACGCTTAGTAACCAACTAACTTACAATAAATGTAAGCAAGTCGCCAGTAAATTTTAATTTTCACAGTAACTGTACCTGATGCTTATAAACAAACTTTCAACCTACATTTCATCTAATAATAAAAATAAGAGCTTGTGTGCTTGTATAGTACTATAAGCCTTTCAGTTGACACAGTGACAGTCTAATTTGTCTTTCGCAAATTAATGACTGACTGCAGCCACTGTACTAACTAACTAACTACTAATTAATTGCAGGCTTCAAACTAACTAAGTAACTAACTAAGAAAGAAGTCTTCCAATACTATACTTTTAATCTTTTTCTACAGGAAAATATTTTACTGCCAGCTTTGCTTTGTATACACAAAACCTGAGGCAGTATTTAGATAAATAGTTAGTTTAGATTCACATATTGCTAGGATATTTGTAAACAATAGTAAATGCCTGGGGAATCGATACGAGTATTCAAGCGTATGGTGGCAGTATTTCTTGATGGAAAAAAAGTGTCTCAGTTGGCAGGACGGGAAACTTTCTACAGCCTGACTGCACCATACGTTGCTGGTTATTAAAGAGACAAGTCGCGTCCACAGTGTAGATAAAAGAAACAACTTTTCTCCACTTTGACGGAGTGAGCGATTGTTCTCTGTACTTTGTTAGAGTACTGGATATACGGTCCATTTCTTCCTTTTTTGGAATGGATGCATATAAAAATTAAATGAGCAATCTGTCGACCATAACTTACATAATACAAGTTTCAAATTGGGTAACTACCTAAGATGCTTTAAAAATCAAACCACAGAAAAATAAACCAACAATCCAACACGTTTTATTGAAAAAATGGTAGAAAATAAACAAAAGAGGAGATCCAGGCCCCAAAACCACCGCAAAAACTCAAGTATGTATACTCGTGGCCATAAACAGCATCACACGCCTCCCTCATTCCCAAGAAAAATGCCGTCACAAACAAACTACTACGATATAAGTCAACTACAGAAACTACTGTGGACAGTGAAAGTAATCGGAGACACAAAAAAAGAGCGTAGGTAGGATCTCAGCATTGTAGTGGTACAATTCACCACAATGACGGATAACTAATGGGAGCCATTTTTGCCTACTCCAACTTTTAGGATGAAGGACGACGAAAAAAAGGGGGAAAACTGTGCTGTCTTTAGTCACCGCATGTTTGTAACAAACCATAAATGCATATTCCATTCAACTTCAACTGCTGCAAGTCCCGTAAAAAAGTTGAGGGGGTAGAAAAAAGACCGGTGTCTCCATGCCGAATAGTTTTCAACCTCATTTCATATCTGAATGGTATATAGTAGAGTTAGTGAGTGGGGGCAGCTCATCCAACATTACTTCATGTAGACAAATCAAATGGCAAAAAAAGAGTATGTGAAGAAAGGCAATGAAATTCTTACAAAGCTGGTTGCTGTGTTAGAGATCAGCTAGAGACTGAAAACTCACTAAAACTGAACTAGATGCAAAGTTACGAATATCAAAAAATTGCTCTGCTGTCGTTTTTTATCCTTCGTTTTGGCTTCTTCTTTTTTACAGACTTGATACTTTCCTCCACAATAATTGCATTTTATTCATTTTTGCAATGCAAGACAATGTAAACACCTTTCATTGTCAGCTATTCACTAACTAACTATATAACAGTCCGACAGCTATCTTGAGCAAACATTTATTTTATGGGCCAACTTTTTTCGTGCTTCCGTCATAGCCATATATTTCATGAAGGGTTGGTTTGTTAGTTAGTTAGTAACTAAAGTTACATTGAGTTAGAGTTACCAATATTCTATCAATTGGAGTCTGACTTTATACAGTATTAATTCCAGACAGACATAATTTTTTTTATGGTGACTGCTGAGGTGAACCAAAACTAATGAACCGACCCAGTGAAATATTTCCCACACCCCTTTCACACCCGCCAATAACTCAAAGGGATTTCTAATAGTCAGTCATTGAGTCAAAGTGCAAGTGATTTGATCACAAAATAGTTCCCAAAACCTGAGATTACCAACTCACTATATTAAGTTAGCAAGGTGGGTACTTTGGTTAGTTAGTTTGTGAATGTGGTGCGGGTATACAAAGAACGGGGGCCTTTTCTCCGCTATAACTCGTCGGAAATATATGGACGCAAGTGGCTTTATTGCTAAAAGGCAATAAAACCTTTCCTTTTGGCCATGTTCGTACAACCCAACCCATTCTATTTGCCTGTAAGACAAAGAAACTTTGCATGCTTACTTACTTTGAATGAAAAGGATCTATAGATCAATTTCTAGGGAATCACAGATCCGCTTTTCATACGTCAAACTATTGTATATATACCGAAGGAGAAAAAAGAAATCAATTTCATTTGCGCAACGCATGGGTAGCATTATTTTTGTTCCTGAATACATGCAGATATTCAGTTAGTCGTAGCCACTTCTTTTCAATCTATAGAATTGGAGAAACATTCCTCACAATTTTAGACTTCTTATTGTTGGTTAGTTAGTTAGTTAGTTAGGAGTTACTAGCACAGTAGTATGTGTAGCAGAAATGATACATGGGAGCGACATGAAACCTTTCAAGTGAAATGAATGGAGAAAGTTGTATTACGATTCCTTCATATCATTCACTTACCAACAATTTTTTAACCAGCAGGGGTAGCGCAAACAATGCATTAGATAGCAGTCATTCGTTATGTAGTATTTGAATGGAATACAAGTATGGCATTATTCACTCACCAGCAGAAAATAAAGAATTTTTTTACACCATTTCCATATGCAAGTGTATTACATGCGTACCATGTGTATTTATTGCACGCTATTCCAGATAGTAATAATAAAAAAATAACATCATTACTTTTCTGAAAGGAGACATTTAACATTGATGCATGAGGGAAACTAATGTGAGTTAGTTGCACTCAAATGGGGGAAATACGAGTGCACATTTAATTTTTCAGCTCAAACTTGCACCACCAATTTTTATTCCTTACCTAGCTATTTTCTACTTTTTGAGGTTGCAAAACACGCATTACGTTAATACTAAACACAAGTTTTCTTCCCCTCTTATTACGGTAGCTGTCATAACCAATCATTTGAGTGGAACACTTTATTTATAAGGCAAAAAAAAATGCCTGGGAAGTCAGCTTTATTTTGTTTTCTTTCATTTTAATACTGACCGTGTTTGTCTTCCCAAAATACATGCATGCATCTTTTCTCCTATTTAATTTTGCTCTCTGTTGGCATTCACACCCTCCGCATTTGGCTTTTCCCTCTGATGTGTGTGTGTGTGTGTAAACGCATGCATGGATCCACAGAACAACACACACTATACATGTTACAGTGACTGTCAGTGAATGAATGATCCACTCTGTGAGAACAAACCAATGTGGATGAAATTCGGTTCATGCCACTTACCGTACACTATTGTATTGTATCTCTCCAGCTCCACAAATCTAGTTCAATTAACATTCCCTTTCACTTACTTTCCACCTTTAGTCTATTGTACTGAATCTAGTAAAAGCTGGTTTGTAATCTCCCATTTTAAACTTTACTTTATCTACTAACGTATAGACAAACGAAATTTTGGTTTTTCATTGGAAATACCAATAGTATTCAAGCCTTTCAAGCCCAAAAATTGAAATTCAAAAATTTTCATTCCAAAGCTAACCCATTTCGATTTCAGTACTCCTACTACCCCATATATCCCGCATAAACTGACCTAAAATTCTTGGACCCAGCATTAATTCCTCTAGTTCCGGCCCTCTTGTCACAGAATCCAGTACACACACATTTGGTTTGACTCTGGAAGACCGAGAAAACTGCTACAAGTAACTAACTACTACTACTGCTAGCAGTAACCAGCCGTGGGTGGGCGTCGGGCGGGCGACGACCAACCGACAAGGAAGACAATCGATTCTCTCACTCTCTCTCTCTCTCCCTTGCTTGCTCGCTCCATCCAACTAACTACACACTTATCTCAAAAACTGGTTTCCTTCTTGCAACTCCAACTTCTTTTGGTTCGTTGGCTTAGCTCCATTTCCTCATTGTATGAAGTTGCTGCTGCTCCTCTTGTTCCCCATCTTTCTTCCCGTTGCTCAAACTACTATACTATCAACTATGATTGTGAGCTGGAATGAACAAAACCAATGTATGTGCATTGTATTGAAAAAGTGGTACCGAGAAACCAAACCACTCGATCCTTTCTTTCCTCTGTATTATTTCAACGGCAGTTTTACCTTTAGTCTCCTCCGTTCAGTTAAGTTTGTGAAAGAGTTAGTGAGCGATACTCTGTACGTACGTACGTACCGTTCTATGTACAACATTGTGTAATGCCGGCTGGAGTAGTGTATAGCTAGTGGGTTAGTTAGTTGGTAGCAGTGTAGCAGGAGCACAGAAAGCTCCAAAATGCTTTCACTGGAGCTCTGCTGGCTTTCGCTCTGTAGTAGTAGTAAGTAGTATGGTGCTACTACTACTACACTGCTGACTGACTGTAGTTTAGTTGGTAGTTCACAAGACGGAAGTTTTGGAACCACGCAAGGCGTCCTATTGATTTTCTCATATATCCCTTTCACTGCTCCTTTTTTTGGGCCTACTTGCTTACGCACACACGGGAAATTTATATGGGCGGTGTATATTACTCCAAAATAATATTAATAATATATTATTGGGGGAATATTGTAGGCATTAGGTTGATATTTGGGATTGCTATCTTTTTAGGAAGTAAGATGGTAGGTAAAGAGTTTAGTTTGTTATGATTTTTGGGGAGTAGATTGTATGCATGTGTGAGAGTGTAGTATGTTAGTTTGTATTGTGAGTATGATGAAAATGTGAATATAAGTGGCTAAATGTCTATTGGCAGTGAGATTTTATGAATGCATAATGTGTGAAAGGAGGATTTTACAAGAGAGCTCTTTAGTGTTGATGTTGACAAAATTGCCCGAGCTTATTTGAATACGGGGGATTGAATAAGACCACTTACGGTTGCATTTGTGAAATAAGTGGAATAGCAATTTGTTTGAGTTCCCTGTCAATTCTGAGTATTTAGAATTCAGTGTATTCATGTGGTGAACTAGTAGTTAGTTATTAATTTTAAACTGAGATGATGGGGCTTGAAAAACGCACAGGGGTTTCAAGTATGTTTGCACAATCGTTGAAACAAGTGCAAATAGCATGTAGTCATATTTCGTGTGGTATAATAATACTTGCTCGGAGAAAATTGTCCTGTTGTCCTTACAACCAAAATACTAAATCTAGGGTCCGTAACTAATTCCAGCAAATATATAACGCTAAATGCAGAGACGGGAGAAGGAAAAAAAGAATCCATGACATTGTTGACGAATAAATAGAAACTAATGTGCAGTATATAAATAAATTGTTGGTAACTGTTGCCAGATAAATGGATTCGAGTTGACATCACATACAGTATGAAATGGGTAGCTAAACGCAGAAAACAGCAGGAGGGAACAATGAAAAATGTTTTTCTAACTAACTAACTAACTAACTACAACTATGGCTTTTTACTTACCAAAGATTCCCATATGCAATTCTAACAGGCTCAAAAATATTTCTCTCTGGGACAGACGACAGGTCTATTTATTATTGATGCTGCATCAGCAGTCTGCAAAGTTATGACTTTTTTTCCTGTTCTGCACATTAGTGTGCAATAAACATTATTATTATTAGTATTTGAGCAAACGGAAATCGTTTCTCTGTACAAAACGCAGTCACAAGCAGAATGGTTTCACAATTTCGTTCTTATTTATGATTAGAAATGCGCCTCTTTTTCCCTGGCTCGAGTATGAGACTATAACTGGCAGCTTGTGTAAAAATAATCTCATTCCGTCAGCATTACACAATCAAAAGTGTCCTCCACTGCGAATTGTGTAAATTTTTCACTCATGATTTATCTTGGAGCACTCCATAGTATAAAGGGGAGCAGTCATCGCTTCAACTTTGTCACACAGTAGAGACAGCTCTCTTGGGTGGAAATGAATTAATTTCTCACCAGGGAACTGAGGGTTTGAGCTTGACAGAGGTGAAAAACCAAAGATATAAGTAACTTTGCATATGCATGTACTATAGTGCACGTGGCGTGTTTAAAAAATTCATCACCTCTTTTGTCGTAAAATGGAATAACCCAATAGGTTCCCATTTCACTCTGGTCCAAATAAAGTTATACAAAGTAATGGTCAGTAGTTAGGAGTGCCCAGGGAACTTTCCTATAAAATTATCCTCCCTTATACACAAAGGGTGGTATTAAAAATGAAATATCTGTGCAACTCGAACCAGACTACGCACTGGCTAGTTGAGGTAACCCATAAATGTCATAATTTATTCGCAAACTACCTTGACTGTTTGCCAACTCAAGGAAATGATGATATAACACAAAATTTAATGGTCAATGAAACTAGGTAATGTTTCTCGATCCAGTTTGTACTTTCTGTTTTTATTTATAACAACCCTGGTTTTGGTGAAAAGTTTCGTGAACAAGTTTGTTGACTAAAGTCAATCCCAAATTTGATCAAAATTTTTCTTTGGATTTAAACTGAAAGGAAGAGGTTTTATGATATCAATGTCCTTTTCGAGAATTTAAGGGTGTGGTTTATAGAAATTTTGCAACTTAACCAAAATAGAAAACTCAATATTGGGGAAACCGTTTTAAATAAAAACAGACAGTAGTTTCTTTGCTAACTAACTAACTATACAACTCTCCACATGCATTTTCAACTAACAGAACTAAAAGTTTCACCCAGAGTGAAGCAAACGAACCGTCTGACGGCAAATGAATGCAATGGCGATTCTTTCTCATTATGATTATTGTTAGTACCTAGTACTGAAAGTAAACTTTCCTAACTAGTTAGTTAGTTAACGAAAATCTAGTACTTAACCGGCAAAACG
>Ga0210040_10008317_pt1 | contig 12342 bp, 11 predicted proteins | sample CryGeyCG12114_NA_FD_185462 | JGI IMG/M metagenome (GOLD analysis project Ga0210040, IMG submission 185462) | Groundwater microbial communities from aquifer - Crystal Geyser CG19_WC_8/21/14_NA (SPAdes) (version 2) | ecosystem: Environmental > Aquatic > Deep subsurface > Groundwater | place: USA... | reverse complement strand
ATTGGGAAGGCATTTTTAATTATGTAGGTTTTCCTGCTTATATGAAACCTTTTGCTGGAGGCGGATGGAAAAGTGTATACAAAATAGAGAATACCGAGCATTTTTTAGAAATACATCATCAAACCGAAGATTTGGTGATGATGTTGCAGGAAGAGATCATTTTTGAAGAATATTACCGTTGCTACTGCATTGGGGGAAAGTATGTTCGTATAATGCCGTATGAACCACGCAATCCTTTCCACTTAAGATATGTTGCTAACTTTTCGCCTTCTGATGAAAAACTGAGAGAGATGGAGTCTATTGTTCTTCGGATAAACCAGTATCTCGGATATGATTTTAATACAGTAGAACTTGCACTAAGAAATGGAGTTCCCTACGCAATTGACTTTTGTAATCCTGCACCGGATGCTGACATAAACAGTGTAGGACAGGAAAATTTTGATTGGGTGGTAGAAACTGCGGCAAATTTTGCAATAGAAAAAGCTGTTTCCAATCAACCTGGAAAAGACAATCTTACATGGGGAGAATATGTAAAAAGAAGCAGTTTAGGTGCTGATACGTTAATTTGAAGGTGAGCTACAAGAAAAGGCAGTTTGCGGAACCTTTTACAATAACATATACATTATGGGAAATATAAATTATAAACATTTCACGCTAGGTATAGAAGAAGAATATATGGTAATGGATCCGCAAACGCGTGAATTAAAAAGCCATGAACAAAGAATTGTAAACGAAGGGCAAAAAGTAATAAGAGATAAGGTAAAAGCAGAAATGCACCAGGCTGTAGTAGAAGTAGGAACAGATATTTGTCCTGATATTGATACAGCTTTTCGCGACGTGGCTACACTACGAAATACCATTTCAAAAATAGCCGGAGACCTTGGTTTATGGGTAGGTGCTTCGGGCACACATCCTTTCAGCAACTGGGAACGTCAGTTAATAACCGACCATGCACGGTATAATGATATTGTAAACGAACTGCAGGAAGCTGCAAGAAGCAATCTTATTTTTGGACTGCATGTACATGTAGGAATGGAAAGCAGGGAAATGGCAATACATATAGCCAACTCAGCACGTTATTTTTTACCTCACGTTTACGCGCTCAGCACCAACTCACCTTTTTGGGAAGGCCGGCAAACAGGTTACAAGTCTTACCGTACCAAAGTATTTGACAAGTTTCCCCGTACCGGTATTCCTGATTTTTTTGAAAGTATTGAAGCTTATGATAATTATATAAAACTGCTTGTTAAGACAAACTGTATTGATAACGCTAAAAAGATTTGGTGGGATTTAAGAGTTCACCCGTTTTTTAATACGGTTGAATTCAGAATTTGTGATGTTCCAATAACCGTTAGTGAGACCATTGCCATAGCAGCACTTTTTCAGGCAATTTGTGCAAAACTATATAAGCTTCGCACCCAGAATCTTAACTTTATGATGTACCAGCGCCTGCTTATTAATGAAAATAAATGGCGCGCCGGAAGGTATGGAATTGATGGCACTATGATAGACTTTGGTAAAGAATCTGAAGTAAATACAAGAGTTTTAATCTACGAATTGCTAGACTTTGTAGATGACGTGGTAGATCAGCTTGGCAGCCGACATGCCATTTCCTTTGTACATAAAATACTTGAAAATGGTACCGGTGCAGACAAGCAACTGGCCGTGTTCAGAGAAACCAACAATTTGGTTTCAGTTGCAGATTACATTCATACAAACTTTTTAAACACTTAATTATACTAGAGAAGTTATATATCATATTGAAAGCAATTGACTACCTGTAATAATGCAAGCTTCTATAAAACTTATTTGTTATAATTATGTTTATAGAAGCTTACACTATACTTTCAACTATTTTTCATGGCAGTTGCTTCGCTTAAAAACAGTTCTTCGCTTCGGTATTTTACTTTTTTTTATCTTTATGTTATGCAGGGTATTCCTGCAGGCTTTGCCCTCACTGCTATAGCCAATTATCTTGTTGGCAAAGGTGTTTCCTCATCATCAGTAGGTACTTTTGTTAGCATTGTCGGCTTACCCTGGATCCTGCAATTTATTTGGGGTCCGCTTATTGACCGCTACCAGTATTCTGTAATTGGACATCGTAAGCACTGGGTAGTGCTTACACAAATTGCTGCAGTTATCGCCTCACTAACTTTATTACTTGTAAAAGATCCTGCCTCGCAGCTATCTCTTATGTCACTGGTATTTTTTACACACAGCATTTTTGCATCTGTGCAAGATGCAAGTGTAGATGCTATGGCTATCTCCATTGTTCCCCACAAGGAAAAGGGACGATTGAATGCTTTTATGCGTGGAGGTTTTTTGACAGGTATCGCTTTTGGCTCAGCTGCTCTTGCATTTGTATTACATAAACGGGGCTTTTACCTGGCTTCGCTTATTCAATCAATTACATTGCTTGTTTTTACTATACTCACTTTTTTTATTAAACTCGATGAACAAGATCCTCTGTTACCTTCTTTATCATCAAAAAATAAATTGCCATCAGATGAAAAAAACCCTTTAATTATAGAAGTGTTTAAAGATTTATGGTATGGCATAACAAAAAAATACAGCTTACAAACTTTTGGTGTTATCGCAGCGGTTTATTTATGCGCAAGTATTTTTATAAGATCTTACAGCTTTCATTTAATTCAGGTTTTAAAGTGGAAGTCGCACGAAGTTTCGATCTTACAGGGAAGCTATGGAACTCTTATTACCTTAGCAATCACCATTACAGGCGGTGTTTTGGCAGATCGTATGGGTGCAGCTAAAATGCAGGTAAAAGTAATGTGGTGTCTTTCACTGTTTCTGCTTTTATTTAACGGTATATATATGTTTTGGCATTTAAAAACTTTAGCCGGCGCAGGTTTATTACTTTGGAGCTTTGCAGATCCTTTATTTAGTGTAGCTGCTTTTCCGGTAATAATGAATATGTGTTCCGAACATATTGAAGGTTCTCAATTTACAGCTTATATGGCTTTCATTAATTTTTGCGATGTGCTCGGCTCCTATTTTACCGGTTGGGCTCTTCATTTAATAGCTGCACCCGTACTGGGATTTAGCTGTGGTATTATTATACTTGGTGCTATTTTTATTGTTTATAAGAATAAGTATCAAAAACTTCCGCTTGTTCCTCTAAAAAAAGGTTCTTAGCATAACAATAAAAGTGTTTTCTTATAAAAATTTTGTTTAACAGTTAAAAAACTAATTTGGAAACAAGTTATTTCATTCGTAGTTTTTAACCTCGGTTAAACAGTTGCACTATATGAGGTACCTTAAATTTGCGAATTATGAGCTGGACTGAAAAAAATAAATATAAAATTGCTATTCTTGATTTGAATGATGGCCATGAGAACCAGGGAATGCGATGCCTTCGTGATATTACACGTCAATGGGGCGAGGAAAATGAGTATGACCTGACAGTGCAGGAATTTGATGTGCGTGTAAAAGATGAACTTCCGGGAACTGAGTTTGATATATATATTTCATCAGGCGGGCCAGGTTCTCCACTGGATAGCGAAGACAGTAAGTGGGAAAAACACTACTTTAACTGGCTGCACAAAATAGAAAAATGGAACAATGACGAAAGCAATTTCACCAAAAAACATGTCTTTTTCATTTGTCACAGTTTTCAGTTGGCCTGTCGCCATTATAATATTGCAAAGGTTAGCAGGCGAAAATCAACTTCTTTCGGCGTTTTTCCAATTCACTTAATGCATGATGGAAGCGAAGAAATTGTTTTTGAAGGATTAAAAGATCCTTTTTATGCAGTTGACAGTCGCGATTACCAGGTCACTTCTCCTAATCACAATAAAATACATGAGATGGGAGGAAGAATTTTAGCGCTCGAAAAAGAAAGACCTTATGTTCCCTACGAAAGAGCTGTGATGGCAATTCGCTTTAATGAATATTTTATCGGTACACAATTTCATCCCGAGGCAGATCCTTTTGGAATGACCATGCATTTGCAAAAGGACGACAAAAAGAAAATAGTGATTGAGAACCACGGCGAGGAAAAATGGAAGAGTATGATAGATCAGCTTAATGATCCTGACAAAATTTTATATACTTACAGCCATGTTTTTCCCAACTTTCTTAACCATGCAGTTACTAATCTTGCAGAAGCCTAAAAAATATCTTGTACATTCTTAAACAATCTATCCTGTTATTAGCAGGGATTTTTTATTTTACATCATTATCAAAACTACCGATATGGTTCCTGCTATAAGAAATGCATTTAATGAGTCTTTTACCGAAGAAAAATACCAGGAATATTTACACGAATTAAACGTGCCACATCCAAATCAGCTTGAATTCAGGGTTGCTGAAACACCTGTTTTTTGCGACAAAGATTTTACTGATAAAATAATTGCTGCGTGTGAAAGTATAGTAGATGTAATTGTATCACCTACTTTTATAGAAGAATCAGAAAAAGCTATTCCCAAAGATCTGGTTGTACCTGGCACTAACAACATAAGCAACTTTATAGCATTTGATTTTGGAATATGCGAAAATGAACAAGGTGAACTGGAACCGCAACTTATAGAAATGCAAGGGTTTCCTACTCTTTTCGCTTTTCAGCCATGGCAGGCTGAATGTGTGCGTAAGGTATTTTCAATTCCTGACAGTTATGATAATTATTTAAATGGATTTAATAAAGCAAGTTATTTGCAATTGCTTAAAGAAATTATTCTTGGCCGTCATAACGCCGAAAATGTAATACTGCTCGAAATCTTTCCTGAGAAACAAAAAACAAGGATTGATTTTTCATTCACAGAAGATTGCACAGGTATCAAACAGGTTTGCATAACTGCACTTATTAAAAAAGGAAGAAAGCTGTATTACTTAAATAATGGTATAGAAACTGAAATAAAAAGAATATATAACCGCGTTATTTTTGATGACCTGCAACAGCAGGAACCTGAAGTACAGGAAAAAGGAAAAATTTTGCTGGAAGACCTTGATGTAGAATGGGTGACGCATCCCAACTGGTTTTTTCGGATCAGCAAATACACACTTCCATTTATTAAAAATAAATATATACCTGAAACACAGTTTTTAAGTGACATAAAAGAAATACCTGCTGATCTTGAAAATTATGTGCTTAAACCCTTGTTTTCATTTGCCGGCCAGGGAGTAGTAATTGACGTAACAAGAGAAGATATAGATAAGGTAACAGCGCCTGAAAACTGGATATTGCAACGAAAAGTAAAATATGCTGATGCCATTAAAACACCAGACGGATTTGCCAAAGCAGAGATCCGGATTTTTTACTTTTGGAAAGATGGTGAAGCAAGGCCGGTAGCAACAACCAATTTAGCCCGTATCAGTAAAGGTAAAATGATTGGTGTGCGCTATAATAAAGATAAAAACTGGGTGGGCGGCACACTTGCTTTTTTTGAAAAATAAAAATAGTAAGTCAGGAGATTGTTACTATAATAATTTCTTCAACCACGTTTCCAACTCACCGTTTGAAGGAGCAACAACAACAATAGTACCTTCTTTATCAATTAAATAGGTTGAAGGAATGTATTTAATATTCCATGTTTTGGTTAATTCGTTTCCAAATCCTGCTTTTGTATCTATTACCTGTTTCCACATAGTTTGGTCTTGCTTTACAGCATTTTCCCATGCCTGTTTGCTTTCATCTATAGAAACGCCGTACACTTCAAATCCCTTGTCTTTATATTCATTATAAACAGCTAAAGTATGCGGATTGCTTCTGCGGCAAGGCCCGCACCATGAAGCCCAGAAGTCAAGCAAAACAACTTTTCCCTGAAGTGATGAAAGTTTAATAATTTGTCCATTTGCATCCGGAAGTGCAATATCCGGAGCTTTACTTCCTGCCCGAGGCTGAGCGTAAATGATTGTATTAAAAATCAGTAATGCAAATGCTGTAAATAAAATTTTTGAAATGTTCATGTAGAAAAACCTGTTTTAGCTAAAGTTATAATTTTGACTTACAAGACTTCGAAAATAATAACTTTAATCTGTTTTTTTACAGTAAGCATTAGCTTTGGCACTTTTTTATTGCTTTAAAATTCTTAAATCTCCAACAGATTTGTTGATAGAACTTATGAAAGCTCATAAGTTTTTAGGTAAACTTAAAAAAAAGATTTGTTTTAATCCGTTTGTTATTTATAATAATGCCGAAAAGAAACTAATAGATTAGGGATAATATTATACAGCTTACAGCAAATAATTATGCGATTTTAAGCATATAATGTAAAGCATGTTTTTGTACCAAATTTCTTTAAAATAAGTAAAGTTGCAGGTAAATAATTGAATAATATACTAAGATTAATTAAGCATAGACTGTTGTTTAATGCCTGTTTTTAAATGTTTTAAAATAAAATTTCTTCTTTCGAATAAAATAACAATATCGCTAAAATCAGGACTTAAGCTTTCACCTTCGTTTAATTGTAAAGTTTCTCTGCCAGCAGTTAAATTAAAGATATAGGTTAAAATGGCTGATTTTGCTTTATAGTCAAGTGGTTCTTTATTATCAGCGAAAACAAGATAATTGATGTCATAAATTATCTTATTAAGGGCATATTTTTTGTCTTTTGCAACAATAAACCGCTTAGCCATTTCATTAGCAATACTTGTAATAGTAGACATTTTATTATGTTTTGGTTGAAAAATTATCTTTATACCAAGCAATTGATCTACGTCTAAATCTTCTCAAGTCATTCTTCACATCCAAATAACATTTTAATAAATATTATTTTTTATTTAATTCATTTATTATTCCGTATTCGGTTATAACTAATTTTCTTATTTAATATTGCATCAAAAAAAATTAAATTCCCTTAATTTTAACTGCACATATATTTATGAAGAAAACACTTTACCTATCGGTTCTTTTGATTTTTTTATTTTTAAACTCTTTTTCACAGTCATCTAAACGTTTGCTACGGCCCGGGGATATTTACCGGATAAAAACACTTAGTGATGCCAATATTTCTCCTGATGGACAATGGATAGCTTATTCGGTAAGCACTATTGATTCGGTAAAAGACAAACGAAACTCAAACATATGGATGGTAAGCTGGGATGGAAAACAAACTGTACAACTTACTAACAGTCCTGATAATGAAAGCAGTCCGCGCTGGAGCCCTGATGGAAAATATCTCTCCTTTATCTCTGCTCGCGGCGGAGCAACATCACAGGTTTGGTTGCTTGACAGACGTGGAGGAGAAGGCATTAAATTAACCGATACAAAAGGTGATTTAAACAGTTATAGCTGGAGCCCTGACAGCAAAAAACTTGTTTTGACAATGAAAGACCCAAAGGATACAGCTAAAAATAAACCACCGAAACCTTATGTTATAAATAAGTTTAGATTTAAGCAGGATATCAGCGGTTATCAATACGATACCAGCAGAACACATTTGTATCTTTTTGACATTGCAACAAAAAAAACCCGGCAAATAACCCGTGGCGTTTATACCGAATCTGATCCTGCCTGGAGTCCTGATGGCTCCAGGATAGCGTTTGTAAGTAATCGTACAGAAGATCCTGACAGAAACGAAAACACAGATATCTGGATAATTGATACCGCAAACACTACAGTTGCAAGAAAGCTGACTACGTGGAATGGTGGTGACTCTGATCCCCAATGGAGCCCTGACGGAAAAAAAATTGCTTATGTAAGATCTACCTCTGATGCAACGTATGAAATGTATGATCAAACAGGACTTTGTGTAATAAATGCCAGCGGAGGCGAACCCACATTTTTATCTAAAGCTTTAGACCGTCCTGTTTCTAATCCCAGGTGGTCAAATGATGGAAAAAGCATAGCAGTTTTAGTATCGGATGACAGGCAACGGTTTATAGCATCTTATGATGCAGTTAAGGGATCTATGAAAAAAATAGCAGGTGGCGATAGAAGCTTTACCTCGATAGAAGCAGCGCCAAAAGGAAACTGGGTTACTTTTATGTCTGAGCCTCAACTGCCTTCCGAATTATATGCTATTGAAGGCACCAATGTAAGAAGACTTACCACTTTACAAAATACGTTTATAGATTCTGTAACATTAGCTACGGTTGAAAAATTTACTTCAAAAAGTAAGGACGGAATTCAGATTTCAGGATTAATTTATTATCCGCCTAATATGTCTAAAGAAAAATTGCCCTTAATTTTTTATATTCATGGCGGACCAACAGCACAAGACGAACTGAGTTTTGATTTAACAAGACAGATGTTTGCAGCTCATGGTTATGCAGTGGCAGCAGTTAATTATCGGGGCAGTCTCGGACGTGGAATTGAATTCTCAAGAACAATTTCCGGAAACTGGGGCAATAAAGAAGTGGCTGATATACTTGGAGCTGCAGATTACCTGGTTGCTAAAGGAATTGCAGACTCAGCCAGAATGGGTATTTCCGGCTGGAGTTATGGAGGAATATTAACTGATTATACCATTGCTTCAGATACCCGTTTTAAAGTTGCCAGCAGCGGGGCTGGCGTAGCAAATCCGCTGTCTTTATACGGTGTTGACCAATATATTAATCAATATGTAAACGAAATAGGACTTCCATGGAAAGATAATAATATAGAAAAATATATTAAACTGTCTTACCCATTCCTACATGCAGACAGAATAAAAACACCTACACAGTTTATGGTAGGCGAAAAAGATTTTAATGTACCCGCAGCCGGAAGTGAACAAATGTACCAGGCATTACGTTCGCTTGACATTCCTACAGAATTATTGATTTATCCCGGGCAATTTCACGGTTTTACTCAACCAAGTTTTATTAAAGACAGATTCGAGCGCTATTTTACATGGTTTGACAAATATTTAAAGCCAGGCCAAAAAACGCTTTAGAAAAATGCTTTACACTTTTTTTAAATAAAAAAATGAATACTTCAAAAACTATAAAATACATTTTTTATATAACCATATTGCTAATTGCCCAAAAAATATGGGCACAGAATCCGGAGAACTGGACAAGTAAGCAATTAATTGAACCTTCAGAGCTGGCACAGGTGGTACAATCAGGAAAAGATCTGCCTGTAATTATTAGTGTTGGGCCAGGTGCAACAATCCCCCACTCTATTGATGCAGGAATGGCAAAAGATAATCCTGATACATTAAAAAACAGATTAGAGGCTATGCCAAAAGATACAAAAATTGTTATTTATTGCGGTTGTTGCCCTTTTGAACATTGTCCTAACATAAGACCGGCAATTGCAGTCTTAAAGGACATGAAATTTACAAATTACCACTTACTCAATTTGCCGCATAACATAAAAGCTGACTGGATAGATAAAGGTTATCCGGTTTTAAAATAATAGTAGCTTATACTGGTAATTTGTTTAAATGTATTTATAAAAGTACTATCACAAGTTGTACCCCGCTTTTAATAGTAAAATCTAAACTGTTTACTATTAAGAAAAAATAAATTTTCATATTAAAATTGTTCGGTAGTAAACCTCGTTTAAAAGTATAACTTTCACATCAAATTCACATGATGCGCATAAGGAAGGACGGGTTTTTAAATATTGATTAATTATATTTGGTTATAATACAAATATGTGCTGAAGTTTATCTGAAAACGTCAGCACAATTTACAGACAACTAAAAACCTATAAAATTTGACAGATACTATTATTAATCTTGAAAGAGTTAATCCAATTGAATTTTTTGGTGTAAACAATGGTAAGCTTGATCTGCTTAAAAAGAAATTTCCTTTGCTTAAAATATTGAGCCGTGGCACACAAATAAAACTTAGCGGTGCGCCGGAACAAATTGAAACGGCAAAAGAAAAAATTGATCTTATTCTTCAATATCTTGAGAGAAACGGACACCTGAGCGAAAATTATTTTGTACAAATATTAGGAGGAGACGATGCAGAAGCAATTGACAATTTTGTAGACCGAAATCCTAATGATATACTTGTATTTGGGCCAAATGGTAAAACAGTAAGAGCAAGAACGGCTAATCAAAAGAAAATGGTGCAGGCCGGAGACCGAAACGATATCCTCTTTGCAATCGGCCCTGCCGGAACCGGTAAAACTTATACTGCAGTGGCAATGGCTGTAAGAGCACTAAAAAATAAAGTTGTAAAGAAAATCATTCTTACCAGGCCTGCAGTTGAGGCTGGTGAAAATCTTGGTTTTCTTCCCGGTGATCTGAAAGAGAAGATTGACCCGTATCTGCGCCCGCTTTATGACGCATTGGATGATATGATACCTGCTGATAAGCTTGGCTATTACATGAGTACACGCACTATTGAGATTGCTCCGCTTGCTTACATGCGTGGCCGTACACTTGACAATGCTTTTATCATTCTTGATGAGGCACAAAATACCAATGATCTCCAGTTAAAAATGTTTCTTACCAGAATTGGCGCTAATGCCAAAGCCATTATTACAGGTGATCCCACACAGGTAGATTTACCTAAGAATCAAAGAAGTGGTTTGGAAAAAGCAACCCGAATATTAAAAAATATTGATGGAATTGCCCATATAGAACTTGATGAAGAAGACGTAGTCAGACACAGGCTTGTAAAAGCAATTATCAAAGCATACGAACACGAAAAAGAAACAGAGCACGTACAGGGATTTCAGGGACATAACAGGTAAATCAATTACTGAAAATTAACTAAGAGACTGCAGCTATGCGGTCTCTTTTACATTTTATACATATTGCTGTCATCAATGCAGGCGTTTTATTATTACCTTTATCACAATTAAAATAATAAATGAAATATTTATTAATCATTTTCGTGTCACTGTTATTACACTCATGCAGCAATGAAGAGGATGAATATCACAAACCTGAAAATGCTCTTGATGCGGGAAGAGAATTTATTCAGCAATCATTAAAGGGAAATTTTAAAACAGCAGGTATGTATATGCTGCAGGATAAGGAAAACACCTATTGGCTAAACAAATGGAGCGAGGAATTTAGCAAAACAAGCGAACAGGAAAAAGCAACTTACAACAAGGCTTCTATAAATATTGCCGAAGTTAATGATGTAGTGCCAGACAGTATTACCGTTATTAATTTCAGCAATTCGTATAAAAAAGTTCCCCAAAAAATCAAAGTAATTAAATACAACGGAGAGTGGAAAATTGATTTTAAATATACTTTTTCTGCTAACCAGTAAAATTGGTTAAAAAATCTATACCTATTATGATGCGCAAAATGTAATATTGCACCAGAAAATACGTAATAAGCAACAATACATTACTATTTTGCCGATTTACACAATACTTAATCTTTAAAAGAATATCTTAAAAATAATATGGAAAAATTTTCAAACGTTTTACATCCCTGGCATGGAGTAGAATGCGGAGAGCAGGCACCAAGATTAGTAAATGCTGTTATAGAAATTCCTCAGGGATCAAGGGCTAAATATGAAATTGACAAGCCCAGTGGACTTTTAAGGTTAGACAGAGTTATCTATTCCTCCTTCTACTACCCTACCAATTATGGATTTATTCCGCAAACTTATGGTGATGATAAAGATCCTTTAGATATTCTCGTTATCTCCAGCTTAAGCATAGTGCCAATGTGTCTTGTTACTGCCAAAGTAATAGGCGTAATGCAAATGATTGATGGCGGTGATGCTGACGATAAAATTATAGCAGTTGCAGCTCATGACCCTTCTATTAATTACATTAACAATATAGAAGAACTTCCAAAACATTTCTTTGGTGAATTGCGTCACTTTTTTGAGGAATATAAAACACTCGAAAATAAAGCAGTAAAAGTTGAAGAGTTTCAGGATAAAACGGTAGCATTAAAAATTATCCAGGAAGCAATGGATTTATACAAAAGCAACTTTCAGTAGCATAAAAACTTAAAAGCTTAAATTTTGTGTTGGTGGAGTTAATATTTAGGTTAAGGAAGAGATTTATGTAAAGCATACTTTATCACTTTTATTTAAAAAACTGCATAAATAAATCGTAATACGAAGTTTGGATTAACAGGTTCTGTGACAGATTTACAAGCAGTATTTACATTGGGCGATTTAATAAAATGATATTTATTATTTTGCTGTTGAGATGCCTGAATTTGCTTCTTTTTGTTTTATATATTTTACAGGTAAATCAATGAGTCAAATAAGCATAAGCATCAATAATCAATACTTTTTGTATTTTAGATAAAAGTATTTATAGAGCTTTTAGATTTACCACCAAACTAAGTTGATAGATTACTGACAATGCAAGTCAGTATTAGAATTAAAAAGTGCGAAAAGAAATTTTAAAATGATATGAGAAGGCGGAGATAAAGTTTTAAAAAAAACAGTACGAACTGAAAAATTAATTCTAAAAAAATTCCAATAAACTTAACTTGTACTAATATTAGTAGAAATAGTGCTTTGATA
>Ga0210040_10008316_pt1 | contig 12344 bp, 7 predicted proteins | sample CryGeyCG12114_NA_FD_185462 | JGI IMG/M metagenome (GOLD analysis project Ga0210040, IMG submission 185462) | Groundwater microbial communities from aquifer - Crystal Geyser CG19_WC_8/21/14_NA (SPAdes) (version 2) | ecosystem: Environmental > Aquatic > Deep subsurface > Groundwater | place: USA... | reverse complement strand
TACCACACAAAACCGTAACATAAACTTGTCTTATGTAAAAAACACATGGGAACCCAAAAACTCCCGTATTCAAGTTCAATGCTGACTTGCATGTGTCATACAAGTAGCACAAGAGGGGGATGAAATGAAACAAAGGTTGAGTGAATCATCCAATTTGCTCTCAAATGGGATCTAACCAGTAGTAGGACTAACAAACAACTACATTAGAATATTTTGCCCTTTCTCTGTCCTATATGACATGGGAAAACAAACCTCTCTTCACTCACCCTTAAATAGGGAACAAAGTTTGGACACTAAATTAGTTTACTCACTTTCTTTCACTCACTCAACCGTTGTCTATACTATTAGCCACACTTGCATTCCATATGCATCACCAAGAATCCACAACTTTTTCTTCTTATCTCCTCCTCGTTCACGCTAAAACTGATTCACTACGAAAAAAAGTAACCTCAAGTGCTCCAAACGTTTACTACCTACCCATTACTGACTCAATTACTCATACTCCTATATCAATTACACTACAGGAAGAGAGTACCTGACAATGAGTCTAACAATTATGCAGTATGCACATACACTTTTGGGTTTTAGTCAGTTAGTTTGCGCAAGGGCTCCTGAAGAACATAATTGTAACCCTTTTGAAAACAATTGCGCACTTAACTAACTAAAGCCATAGTTGCTGGCATGGCCAATCCCCATTATCTATACACATGATCATGAATAATGATATCCCCAAGATGAAAGAAGGAGTGACCAATGCAAAACGTACTCACTATATGATTCATCTTATTTTTCCCTACAAAAAAAGTTCAGTCATCACACATATTGTGCCGAAATCCAAACGTTTTTTGCCCCCTTTACACACATGGAAATACAAGTGCTCGTAATTTACACAGTGAGTCGTATTCTGGATAAACAACCCGTTCTTAATATAGTTTTCAGTCACACATTCAGAACCAATACATCATCATCTCTATTAGAAAAGGTGGGTTAAAAAACCTCCAAAACTAAATATACTATATACACGCATAATAAAATACGATAAAATCGCTTAAATTAGAAATAGCATTATAGTTACATTACACTAGTTTACTTAGGTAGCTCAATTGGGGAAATCCTGTCAATGAATTATGATGGGTACCTAACAAAACTGCAGGTATACTTTATGAATCACATAGTGTAGTCATTCATCATTTTCTGGCCGTCTAGTGTGAACAACACGCAGGTATATGATGTGAGTGAACAGGCTGTTTTTATCATTGATTTTAACCGCTGTCTAAAACTGGAGCTAGGCAGTCAACTTTGCTTTCTCTTTCCATTTCTAATCAACCATTATGTCTGGATTTGGAATATACTACTCGTTCTTGCCTAGCTACCCGAAAATGAATGAATAGGGAGCTGCCATGCCTCTCGTTTCCTATTTTCATTCCTGTTTGCATGCATTCTCCGCAGGAAAACAAGCAAGGTGCGTGGGAAGCTCATCCAGCATTTAGTATACAACTTGCTGCAGGCAGCACTCCTGTGAAATATGTATGCGTGGGGTCGGGGGTGTACGGGCAAACAAAACACACGTTTCATATTTCTCGACAACCAAACAACAATACTAACTAACTAAGAAGCTGCTATCGTTTTCTTCTTACAAGGCACTATTCATTCAAGATTAGAAATTTTCATTAGCACCATCAACATCAAAACTGCGCAGTGCAACCACATTTTTCGGAGGCGGTCTTGTCTGGAATAGTGAGCGAAAGTTATAGCCAGACAAAAAAAAGACAGAGAAAGAGGCCAGCATTTTAACAGTTCGCCTACGCGCTACATACAGCTTTAATGAGACATATGAAAAAGTTCCCAGGAAACTGGAAATAAGTTAGTTAGACAGCAACTTTCTCTCATCAGGTGCATGTATTGTCTCGCAAAAAAACTATTGTCGCATTGTATGTTTTGTACTTAAACAAATAAAACAATATTGGAGAAAACTTTGTTTCCCAAACTTTACTTTTCCTGGGTTAAGATCTGACACCCACGAACTAAACAGAGTAACTTGTCAATTTTCAATGGCAAATCAAATCTCATCTACCCCTTTAAATCCTTTCAATAAAAATACTCAAATTATTTACGAAAGTGTCTGTGTTACTTAACCCAGCTTAAATAGAGACTGCATGCATGCCACCCACACACACACACACACAAATAATGCTCACTCAAAATCCTTCACATATGTTCTTTCCTCGTAGAGAATGGCCAGATTGCTTCCACCTAGACGAACTACTTTTTCTGGGCTCAAAGCTTTTCCCTTTTATAAACCAGCATGAAAGAGTCTCCAGAGATTTCCTTTTCTAACCACTTCAATTAGGTGCAAAACTACTATTTCCTTTAGTACAGAATTAGCCGGGAAACTGGACGTTGACATGATTTATTTTAGTCAGTTTAATAATTTTTTACTATTTCCTTCTCAATTACAAGCTGACTCATTCTTGGAAAACTTTCCTTTTATTTTCCTATTGAATTATCGGGTTTCGCGGCTGCAATATTTATATTCACCATTTATTTCATCTCAATCTCCCCATGATCAAACTCCCGATACCTGGCTCTAAATATGAAATTTTATATAAGCAAGATTAGCTCGATACCTAGAAATCCACATTTTATTTGTATTCGGCCTCCCGCAAAAGTTTTCAATACTAACTATTGACTATCGACTCTATTTCAAAAAACTGCCACACCCAAACTTGTATTTTCATTCTTACTCATTATATAATCCCAACACATAAACAAATCAATCAAAGTTACAAACATTTGACTTCAAAAACTGCTTTTGCAGTACAACAGTTTTCTAGGAAAGAAAACTTATCTTCTGCCATATAATAAGCGTTTCAATAACAATACTAATTTCAATTCCGTGCTCAATGCACACCTATAACTAACTGACTAACTAACTATACAATAACAATCTCCATTGTGCAAACGAAAGCTTTCATAACAGTCCATCAGTATAGCATGCGACGCAAAACTTACATAAAACCCGTGGGCGCCCTATTCCCAATCCAATACTGAACTCAAATGACGACAATAATGGCGGTCGATACAACTAACTAACTAACTTCATTATAGAGCAAAACTTTTACTCACCATTCAGGTAGATTGGCACACGATTTTCTTGGATCAAATGCGAGACTACAAAGGACAAAGGACTTTGCCATCCCGTAGGAGTGAAAACGTCCATTGCTCTCAGATCACTCGTACCCTCATCATACACAATGATATCTCGGACTTTCCCTTTTCTTCCATTGTTGTACCCATTGTTGCTTACTAGGTCCAAAACTGATGTAGAATTCATCACTCGTTTTCGATTGAATCGGTCCGCACATGCAATGTGCATGGCGCTCAAGATATGGGCTTCTGAGTATGTCAAATAGCCTCTGCAGTCCAACACTAGGGCAGAGGTGGACGACTGACGACTCCCTTTGTTGTAGAAATTGTTGCGACCCACCACAGTATTGTTATTATTGCTACTCTGTTTGAGTCGGCGTGCAAGCTCATGACAGTCTATGGATCTCAGTCTTCCTTTCTTGTCCGGAGACAGTAATGCCCCATTGTTGTTATTGTGGCTATTGTTGATTGTGAGTTTGAGCTTTTCACGACGTCGGTGACTAAGAGACGACCGAAGTTCTGTCTTCAGTGGACTAGTTTTCGTCATTTCCATCATGAGTTCAGTCTGTAAAAGTCAAACACAGACAATCATTAGTTTCATTAGTTTCCAGCTTCTGTCTCGGTACTAAAATGGTAAAATCTCATAAAATATTAGTTAGTTACGGGTGGCATGATGATAAAATATGACAGTAAAAATTATTTTAATTGCCATACAATCTGTCTGTGTGTTGAGAGTATAATAGCATTACGTGATTTTTTTCATCATCAGAGTTAGAGATGCGTATTTAATGCATCAGACTCCCTTAGTAATGATTAATGATCTAACCCATGGAACGTTCACAGTGCAGTTTAAATAGTGAGTCATGTAAACAATGATCTTATATCATGACAAAAATGCAATAAATTATTAGGCTTGTATTACTGATATCATATTCACATTGAATGAACGCTAACACTAAATAAATCTTCGATGCATTTGTTTGACTACCAACAACTTAAACTTATATCAATGACTATGTATTCTTTGCTGCAAGAATCTATTCAGACAATCTTGAAAGGAAAACACAGCTCAATAGCTAGGTGGCTAGAATCTTATCCCGGACTCCAGGATTATGGAAAAGTTAGGGGAATGTGTTTTACATCTTCCCCTGTTACTGTTAGGGGGAATCCAAGAACTGATGACTAATAACATAAGAAAAGAAGGGGGGAAATTTTTCACCTTCCGTCAAAATATACTCATTTGGTGCCTCCCTCCGAAAAGAAGACTCTTAAGAAGTTCCCATAAAATCTTCCCCCAATATATTCCCCTTCTTGAAGAAAACATTTTCTCAGCTATTCCGTCCTGTATGAAATGTGAAGTTGAGCAAACACCAATACACATCAAAAGGGAGTTTTCCATACACTATGCATTATACGTGATCAAACAGACTAACATTTTAGTGCCGATGACTCACAGACAGCTATATATACTACATCTTCACCGTCTATTTTCAGCCACGTGTACAATTAGCACTTGTAATAATTTTAATTAAAGTCAAAATCATACGACAGACTGCTTAAGTTTTTCAATTCCGGATCCTATTTTTAAATCACTACAATCTTCATGAATATGTTCAACCTGTGTGACATTTCCCAAACTCATTTATTAACTCAGTAGGAATTCATTCTAAATTAAAGACAAATAGCTATAAATGAAGCTCCGCTCCAAAATGTACTTTATCTATCAAATCAGTCTCACAACTTTTGGCTCAAAGAAAGTAGCAATTCCATTCTAGCCAATCCTCTTACTTACATACTCACAATGGAATGTTCCAAGTGCAAAGCCCTTTGATAATGAGAAAGATAGTGGCTCTTGCCAACCCACCGAACTATATTACTAACTAATGTTCATAAGCCATGTCACAAGATTCTAATGTTTTACATTCTATGGCAATCTGCCCAAGGCAAAGTTCCCCACACACTATCATTATATTGATGATACCAAATCTCAACTTATTAACTCAATTCTGCTCTCCTTACTATCTACTTATTGAAAAATCTATAGTTTGTTACTTAGTTGCGATCCTTTGTCATCCAGATCTCATACACTTATTAGGGATGACTAACATACCAAGAAAAATTCTTTCCCCATAATAATCGTATGCCTAGTAAAAACTAGATGTAAACTACAAGCAGGGGGACTCAACCAACTATGTAGAAAACGCGCTTCTAAAATAGACAACCACTTGAGAATAATGACAATGAACAATGATGATGATGATTCATGTGCACGCGTTTTGGCGCTTTCACTCACTCCCTACTTATGTACAGTAGCTTGACTTTGGTGAAGTGAAAAGCCTCAAAACAGGACAACACAGGGGATGGGGATAATCATGCTCATGATAAGCCATAGCTAGCGAGTTAGGGAGCTCAAAAAAACTGACTCATCATCATATACTTTCATACATACATGTACACAATTGAAAAATATCTAAAACATAATCCCTACCATCATGTCAGGAAAAGAAAAAATATGACGCAAGGGCAACAAATCAAAACCTAGGGTGAAAGCCTACATGACATGTCAGCAACTATGACAAACTAACAAACTGTCTATAGCTTCCATGGTGTGATCATATTATAAATCCCTGTAGCACGAACAAATTTTAATAATTCTTTAAAAATCTCGCCCACTTCAATTCAATAAGGGAAATCAATTGAGAAGCCTTATGTAATTGCCAGTATATATGGTTGATGCAATATGATTTCCTCTCCCCTACTAGTTTTTGGTATCCAACCAACTAACTAATGGTAGTGCTAATGATGCACCCTATGCGCATTTTGATATCGCTTTTAGCATGACTTTTCACTCTCCAGAATTTAGGCTTCCTTTTTATTCCAGCACTTACTCTCGTTTTTGACTCTCACTTACTTAGTCATCTAGTGTACAATAATACGTCCATTTATTGAGCTTTCACAACTAACTGACTGACTGACTGACTAACTAGTATATAAATAACAATGATAGGATGCCATGCGAGTCAACTCAATGGCTTCTCACAACAAAGGCCATGAACATTTTATGCGTTCATTTGTTGGTGTGTGTGTATGTGCGTGGGAATGGAATGGACAGATTATTTCCCCCTCTCCAGCATTATTATTATTATATGAGAATCTCAGCCTTCTTAGTGACTCACCAAAGCCACGTGCCGTGGTAGGCAATATTAGCCGTGAAATGTAGCTACAAATCCAGGTTTAGGCGCAAGGTTTGTCAACAAGGCAAGTCAATAATAATTACTAACTAGTTAACTAACTAGCTACCAATCCAACTTTCAGTTCCCTTTCTTATATAAAGCTAACTTTGTTTACTGGTCTAAAGACTCAAAAGCTCATTTAAGAGACTAATGGGATATGAAAATAAAGTGACAAAAGTTTGAGTCAGGTAACCCATACGTGGGCGGCTGGAATCCAGAAAATGTTTCAGCCCGTCAGTGGTGAGTGTGAACGACAGTTATTTTCACTCGGAGAATTTAAGTAATGGGATTCTAAAATTACATGCGACTGTTGTTTGGTAACACAAGAATAGTAAAGAAATACTTGGTTCCATTCACTCACTCCGCTACATACCATAAGAACTAGCAGCTGGACTTACCGCATATGGATCATAAATACACAGCTGCCGCATGGATATGGAGAACTATTTTTTGTAAATAAATGCAATCGATGTATCGGGCGTAAATATGTAGAATAATAAGCTTCCTACATACCAAGCTATTTTGAGCCTACTAAACACAGATTACCCGGCAGCCAATTGAACATTTGAGTCTAAAAAAATAAGGCAGACAATCTATTCTCAATAACTGAGAGAGCTATACTTTTAATCATGTTTCTCAGTTGCCTACGCAGGATGCCAGAAAAGGCTTATTTCCTGAAACTAAACTAATATTTAGTATCACACAATTTGTATACCAGATTTCCTTTCCAGATTACATGAATAAAATTCTTTACTTGCGCACAATACATTCAATCTACACCGAGCTCATGAATGAATATGGAATGAATGAAAATCCTTGGTCATTCATTTCATTCTCAATGTGAAGAGTAGTGAGACCCAGAACTTGTATACATACATCCTTGTTTTTTTTATCTTACTTCCTAACTAAAAACCATATAGAAACTTCTTCATTCAAGGTCATGGTGTCTTGAAAAAGAGACGCATCTTTTACAAACTTCCTTTTATATTGAACACACTGACTAAATAAAGTGTTCCAGAAGTGTGCACAATATTTTTTCCTCCACGACATTACATACAGACTATAAGACACAGTTTAGGCATAACCATATCTTTGACAAACCCACTTTTATATATGCATGATATTCTGGCATCAAAGGTGAGTATCCCACATTTTTTCGGCTTGACGAGAAAAAATGTTCCTAAATTGTACTCAAACGACAAAAAATACTACTCCTGGCTATTTATATTGCGTTTTGCACGAAACTTTCAATGTGACATAAACTCACAAATTTTATAGCACATTCCATTTCATGCCATAAAAGTTGTGCACATTTCAGTTTCTTTCTGAACTCTGTAAAATTGAACTGCATGAATGAAATAAATGAAAGGAACTCAACTCGCCCACGCATGCACCCAATGCTTTGGAAAAGCTCGGCTAGTTCCGAAGTGTAGACACAAATAGAACTTTTCTTGCAAAACCAACTTTTCTCAACCTACTCCTCTGAGCTGGTAACTAAGAGCAACTTAAGTGTGAAAGGATTTCTTATGACAGCCATTAAAAATTTTATAATTGTATAGCCTCACAAAAAGGCTTCACTTGACTGCCCGTTAGTATTCTATGATTATCTCTCAAGGAAACGAACTAACCCATTAATGATATAAAATATGTATTCTGATGAAAACATAGCACGGTAATCACAATTATGATTTTCATTCTATGCCTTATCTCATGCCAAATCATTAGTTTCACTGTGAGTGAGCTAACATTTATTGTATAACAACCCGACGATGATATGGAGTGGGCGGGCATTATTGATTTCATTTGTGAACCAACCGAATGAATGGAACTGGATCCATAGCTAGACATAGAATTCCCAAAATATTATAGTTACCAACCTAATTTTGCAAACTAACTGACTAAATAACTAGCAAACCTTCCTGACTTACATCTAACAAACATACAACACAAACGACTAATATTTTATATGAAAGTTGACGTCAATAGTCAATGTGCCGTGGGCAGTTATATTTTTACACACCTTAAACGGCAATATTTTCTTTAAACGACAAGGAATGCGCACGTCACATGTATGCATAAAAATCTCGAGCTCAATGAGGATTATTATCCGTGTTCACAACTCTTAAATGCCAGAGTGCAAAATTCAATGTGTGAATGAAACGGGAACCCGTCGTATAAAGTGTTAATTGCAAAAAACCTCTCCCGTACCTTAACTAACTAACATGCAGTAAATGAATACGTGCACGCAATGCACAGAGTTAACGTGCTAGTAGCTAAAATTTGCGCAAAAAAATACGCAGTAGTTAGTTGCAAAGTGGCAACTTGTATTTAACTGCACAATCCTAACACACAATAAATGCATGCATGTGCTTAACTTTTTTTCCATGGCCGTTTTGCTGCATGAGTCATAGTCATATTAACCGTTTGTTTGTACCATACTACCATTGTAAGTCAGTCTAGCAGTATATATTTGGTAAGTATCTATACAGCTGCAGGATTCTGTAAAGTTATCAATGCAGCTAAACAAAACCTAATGAATGGGGAAATCGCATTCAGTACCAATACTATCCAGATGCACCCAATGATGCATTATTTACAGACTGTCACAAACTACTGTGCGATACATTTCATAATCAGTTGTTAGTTACTTCAACTCATCTGTAGTAGGAACTAGCAAACTAAAGGAAATAATACAAGATACAAAGTCTTATCATTTGGCGCAAATAATAAGTATACCTGGAGGAAATGATACAGCGAAAGGAATGTTCATATTCAAGTCAATTCTTGTAAGCAAGTATTGGTTCACATAATGACTAATAATTTTAGCCACGTTTTAAGTCAGCAACTACGTTCGGAAAATCCAAAACAAAACCGGTGTTCAATGCTACAAGATACCTAAATGTGTGTATGCATACATTGGAATGCATTTTGCTTTTCTATACACATGGCACTAAAATGACTAATAAGTCAAGTTATGAGATCGTCTTGATCATCAAACCAAACCAATGACAATGAAGGAAATATGAGTAACTTATCTAACAAGATGTTCAATCCAAAAAGATATTCAAGACTTGTAGACAAATTATACACGCCAAAAAGTTGCTTACCAGGAATTTTGAAATTCCGTTCAAATTCGTAAACACTCGTTACACTTTATTCTCCATAAAGGTTCAGTAATTTCTGTTGAAAAATGGATTTCACACAGTAATATTGGGTTGGCACACACAAACAGCAATTCATTCGCAATTAGCTATTAAAGTTGTTAACTATGGTCACAATAGTTGACAGTTAAATCGTTTTGCGAGAATGATGTCACTTGTACAGCTGCTCTCACATCACTGGCTCAAAGCTGAGCTCTACGCTTTGTAAATGTATGTTGTTTTCAGGCTTGGAGAACTGATACGATTTCTAACTTGCTTTACCATGGTTTGTGTTGTGTGCAACATAGCCCAGGGTTAGTTATTATAGTTAGTTAGGTACTGACTGCCTACTGCGAGTGAGCACTCCCTTGTAGCAAGCAAAAACGCGGTTTTCCTTATCTATCTCATATGTGATACGCAGCATTCTCACCAATACATATTCACAATGGCATATTAGACGGAAGAAAAACCTGGAATATGGTAGCAAATGTGCAGTGAGCAGGTAAAATGCAATTTCGAGATTTTCTAGCATAGTCAGAGTGAAGTAAACGATTAGAACATACTAAAACTAATTTGAATTACTATATGTTTATGAGGTGTTTTTGTGAGAAAAATGTAAATATAGTATTTTTGAAAGTGACGAACTACTGACTCTGATTTTTACAACAATTTTGGATTGGTGTATCTATTTGCTTAGTTAGTTTGACATGCATTATGCATGTGATTTCTATGATTCAAGCTCTATTACTCATCATGATTGTACAAAAAACAAAAGTTCATATTTAGTTCACCATTGTTTTGGTTTGCTCAAGGCAACGAACTGGAGAAGAGTCATATGGGAAGTTAAATAGATAATGATAAATCAATGTGATAGCAAAGATTTATAATAGAAGGATTGGAAATTTTATCATGAGTTACTCAACAAGAGATAATATTGTGTCATTGCAATCAATTTAGGTTCAAATGATTTAATGACTCATTTAGGATGATTAGATACAGCTATGAGGACATCGATTTTGAAAACCAAGAACTGCTATAGATTAAATATGAACGCGGATCACACGCATGTGTTCTAAACAATCTGAAATAAATGCATGAGTTTGTTTGTCTTATCATTCTAGATATTGTTCACGAATTGATACAGTGAATCACGGGAAATGAATTAAGAGTTTACAAAAATCAAAATATGGAAGCGGAAGTTGGCGAGACAAGTATAATATTTGTATGCAAGGAAAAGACAAACTAAATTATAAAATCAATGTCCACTAACTAACTAAATAAAAGAGTGAGTTATACAGATAAAATCGATTATAAATAAAATATTTAAAAAATAGGATTTTATGTTTTCTTGCTGACGTCATAGAAAATGAATATCACATTTTTTTCAATCGTATTCGTATATACTCATTCATAAATGTTGCAGTTAGTTACTCTATGTAAATGACCTTCATTTTAAAACTCAGAGTTCACATGTCAACAAGCTATCAGATAAACCGGTCTTTAGGTACCAAAGTCATAGTAATTTAATAAATATTTCTTTGCTTTGGAGTTTGTGCAAAATAACATCCGGTCCTTATTTAGCAGCTATAGTAGCTTACAGCTAGGTAACAAAACTGATTCAACTTTTGACTGGTTTACGGTACACGGATTGCCAAAACTAAAACTTATCTACACATTTAGCTAATAAATCACTTATTCTACAATAATCCATTAGTACAGACTAGACTGAGTCTCAGTTACTTATAAAGCCCTTGTCATAAATATCCATTCTTGTCCATGTGAGATAAGATTGTTTTCCAGCTACCTTTTATCTCTAACAGTAGCATCCTTGTGGAAATGAAAGGACACTGGTCAAAACGTGTGGCTCATCTTTCTTCATTCATAAATTTTAAATGCTGCTTTATTTCTAACTTGTACTACATTTTGCTACCCACGTACGTATTGAATAACCAACCAACAAACTTTTGTAGAAACAACATCTCATTCACTGGGGCATGAATACAACCGTCTAACTCAATTGACTAGAACAAGGAACCTAGATTTGGTTGTCTTGTCACCCCCTCTCCAGCTCACAAAACCAGATAAGTGAGATAAGCAAATAAAACTCTTGTGAACTTTATGTGTATGACAGGTTTGTGAAAATTTGCATGGTTGCCAATTGCTGATAATGCAATCAAAACTGGGCTTCTGTTAGAGACAGAAAAATTACAATACATTTCACTATCCATATCCATACATTTCAGACACAAATTGATAAGTTTATCAATGAATTCTCAGTTAGTTAGTAAAAAGTCCAAATCTTGCTGTGAAAGTATTGTTAAACGAAACGTGCAATAATATTGTTAGTCAAGTTAGAATGGATATGCTGACATCAAAGTTACGTATTTATTTGCATTTTAAGTATCATTAACTGGACAAGCGATAAGCTATCATCCAAATAGAAGTCTGCTAGTAAAAAGACACTTTTATTATTACTCCATGTTTACATTCCCTCCCTTACAATCTGTATGGCATGGTGTATCCGCTTTCGAAATCCAGAACGGATTTCTATTCAAATGACACATGGACAAAAAGTAAAGACAGATAAAGCAATATTTTTTTCGGATGATGAGTCACCCCCTCCTCACCATATTTGCTCTTTTCCCGTGTATTTACATTTCGACCGTGCTTTTAAACATACACAAATCATGCTAACTATTTATTAGAGAACGTAGTTCTCTTATAAAATTACTCTAGTACAGGTAGAGAGTGAGGCAGAGCGGATTTGCAAAGCTGATTTTTGTTCCCGTTATCAGTTTTTTGAAGATATGGCAATATGTTAACT
>Ga0210040_10008315_pt1 | contig 12344 bp, 5 predicted proteins | sample CryGeyCG12114_NA_FD_185462 | JGI IMG/M metagenome (GOLD analysis project Ga0210040, IMG submission 185462) | Groundwater microbial communities from aquifer - Crystal Geyser CG19_WC_8/21/14_NA (SPAdes) (version 2) | ecosystem: Environmental > Aquatic > Deep subsurface > Groundwater | place: USA... | reverse complement strand
GCGGTGCGGTGGGCTGCATGGGGTAGTATTCGTCCAGGTTAAAGGTGACCACGTTGCGGAAGCTTAAACCTTCTTCCCGGTGCAGGCGCACCAGTTCGGCATAAACACCCACGGGGGTAGCGCCGGTGGCCAGTCCCAAGACGGCTAATTCGCCTTGCGCCTGCTTGCGCCGGATCAGGGCTGCTATGCGCTGGGCTACCGTTTTACTGGCTATCTGCTGGTCGGCATACACCGTTACCGGTAACTTCTCAAACCGGGTTTCCTCTAATAAATTTAATCGAGCCATAAGTAGGAGTCGTATTTCGGTTATTGCTAATTTTTCAAATACTATTAATTAAGCTGGTTTCATATTTTTTAACAGAAGCTTAAGCTATATAATTGGTTGATATTACAATAAGCTTATTCCTGATAAAATTCTATGTTATATATACTTAATAAAACCTTTTACATCATTAATCAGGAATAAGTAGCTTATTGTAAGCCATGATCATGACGGAGAACAGCAGGTATATTCTGGTATAACTTACTATGAACTTAACTCCTGTAAATTATAGCTTTGCTGTCACGAAAACTTACTCTTTTCACTTAATTTACTTTTACCAAGTCATTTTCGGACTAGCTGGCAAGGTTACGTTTTGTATATCTGAAAACCAGAAAGATTTACCATAGATATCTTCGCCGTTAATTTATATCCGTGCAACAATCTTTAAAAGCAGTTGTACTTAATACAATTATTTTTTATGCTTAACTTTCAAGAATTACCCATCCCTCATTTAATTACATCTAGTCTTATAATGAATTTGTATTTATTCAATATCATTTTTAAGTTTATCCAAACATATTGAAAAAAAATGTAACAACAAATTTTATTAAATCTAAATGTGTTCGTACACACAATAATTATAGATACTATGTGGCCGCACACACTATAAAATTATATAAGCAATGTATAATGTAAAAGATTATATAATTTGTATTTTTTTCAAATTATTTAGTATTCTTTATTCAATCTATTAAGTTGATTCAGCCGAATTACTTAACATAAAGCAGAAGTGAATAAATGAAACAAATTTATCTCCGTAGCGATAGAAAAGTCAGTATCCTTGCAAAGAGGTAAAACCAAAGGTATTATTTAATGCTATGTTTTTAACGTCAGCCCGGATGGTAAAAATTAGGGCAAAGGAATTCTGATAAGCTTCGTACTGCTCCGGTTCAACCAACTATCCGTCTTAGCCCATTTTCTAAAGCTCGCTTCATTGCATTAGAACCTTTTGCACCTATAATAGCTCAAGACCACGCGTTTAAAACTACTAAATAGGAAATTGAACGAAAAACCAAAACCAACTAAAAAATAATTTTTGTAAGACAATCTAACAGAACTCCTTTTGGTATTAAAAATTAATATTCATAGCTTCCAGATAAGATTTTAAATTTTGTTGCGTAATTATTTCAAGTGGAAAAAGGTTAGTAGCTGGTGGAGCCTTTTGCAAAAACAAATGATTGGCTAAATATCTTATTCCTAGCAAAGCTTGGCGCCTTGGATTCTGGTTGATCAAGAAATCAATTGTTCCATTTTGCATGTGCAGGATATTTTCTTTTAATAAATCATAGCCTACTAATTTAATATCCTTTCTTTTTTGCCTTTCCAAAAAGGAGGCTACATATGAGGTTCCAGAAGATGTAGATAGAAAAATACCTTTTAATTGCGGATTAGATAAAAGGATTTCTAATCTATTATCAATTTTGGCTTTAGTCAGGCTTGTTAATTTTATAGTTACCGTGCTGTAATCTTTATCTTTTTTTTCCAGAAAATAATCCTTAAATCCTTTTTCTTTCTGGAGCAAATGCACCGCATTGTCATTATCTTCCTTACTGTGAATAATAGCAAAAGTAGCTGGGCCGGGTTGAACTAAATGCATCAGTTCTGCAGCTACCCGGCCACTTTCGTATAAGTTCTGACCAATGAAGCTCAATGGCTTTGCTTCTGGAATATTGGTATTAAATAGTATAAAAGGTATATTATTAGTTTTACAAAACTCAAAAAAGGGTAGCGTTTCCTTATAAAAAATCGGTGCTATTAAAATTCCGTCGGGCATTGTTTTGTATATTTCATTAGCTACCTGCTTAAATGAATCTAAATTATATAAATCAAAAAATGCTGAATCAACCTGAATGTCAAATGCACTCCATTCCGTTTCGGCTTGCTCAATACCCAAATTTGATTGTGCCCAATAATCATCTAATGATGGGTCTGGCAAGATAGCAACTAGTCTATATTTATTTCTGGAGCTAAGGGTACGGGCAATGAGGTTAGGTTTATAGTTAATTTGCTCTAATGTTTCCTGAACTTTCTGCAAGGCTTCATCCGATACTTTTCCACGACTATGTAATACTCGATCTACAGTGCCAACGGAAACGCCGGCTAATTCTGCAATATCTTTAATCCTAATTTTTTTATTACTCATACGAGCATTAATAGTATTATAAATGTATATATTGGTTAATACTTCAAAAATAGAAAGCTCAAGTTATATATCAATTCGAATCTATATAATTATTAATATTTTATTGATATTCGCTGAGCTTAGGTCTTAAAAGCTAGGTTGTTTGATGGTTGCATTACAAATTTCTAACTTTTTGAGACCTATTGCTATTTATAACCTATTAACTAATTACTTACACTCATAACTTACGTTATTTAGGTCCATTGCCTTTATCATCTCAAAACAGTGGCGCCCGTATTTTTTTAGAATACGGGTTCAATACATTTCACCCGAATGAATTTAAGTTGCTTGCACAACATAAAGTGATTGGCCATTCTTTATTTCAAATATGCGTTTATTTTGGGCGTTAACAGAGATTGTATGTAGTATTAAAATACAAAATCATCATTATTATAAGCTTAATACGAAATGTAGTATATTTGCAAAACGTTATTGTCGGGCTAATTGATGAAGGTAAGATAGATTTCTTTTCTGCTACTATTTGGCGGTAAAAGAAAGAGCTAAAGCCGGATAAGTAGCTTGTGATTTTAACAATGACTCTGGAAGGAAGATTTTTGTTTTTTCTCCTTCTTTTACCCATTTAACAATTTTCCCATTCTGTAGAAGCTTTATTTTACTACCTTTCTTAGGTGCATTACCTCTCCATTCTATAAATGCAGGCAAAGAACTATTTTCCGGTAAACAAATAATGGCATAGCATGTTCCTTTTTTCCCCTGGGTAAAATAGGTTTTCTCATCCTGAAACGCTTCCGTGGTGCGGGTGTTATATATGGCTTCGCCATTAACATCAAGCCACTTACCAATTTCCGTTAAGCGCTGAATTGCCTCTTCCGGAAGTGTGCCATCAGGTTTGGGGCCAACACCTAATAGTAAACTGCCGCCCTTGGCTACTACCTCGATTAAAGTATGTATAACTTTTGTAGAAGATTTAAATTGATCATTAGGCACATATCCCCAATTGTTAGCCAGGGTTAAGCAACTCTCCCAGGGATTATCAATACTTTTTTCTGGTACCCGCTGTTCTGGTGTTTGGTAATTCTCATAGGGGCCATGTACGGTTCTATCTACTATAAGTAAACCAGGTTGTGCCTCCCGCGCCATACTTGCAATGCGGGGCATATCTACCTCCTGGCTAAATTCCGGTATAGGGGCGCCCCAAGAACGGACTTCATCATTAACAGTCTCAAGCGGTCTTACCCAACCCCCATCAAGCCACAGAATATCCATAGCACCGTAGTCGTGCATCAGTTCACTAATTTGATTATAGGTAAACTGCTGGTACTGATTCCATCTCCAGGCGTACTTGCGTATATCGTAGTTTACATTACGGTTTGGCGTAGCATATTTTGGCCACCAGAAATATTCTGAATGCCAATCTGGTTTTGAAAAGTAAGCCCCAATCATAAATCCTTCCTTGCGGAAGGCATCAAATACATGCTTAGCCACGTTTGCCCGGGGGTTTTCCGCAAAAGGGCCTTTTGTGATTTTGAAACTACTTTGTTTGGTATCAAACATATTAAAGCCATCGTGATGCTTAGTAGTGAAAACCAGGTAACGCATACCGGCTCTTTTAGCCACACTTGCCCACTTTTCCGGATTAAAGTTTACCGGATTAAACTCTTTGCTGAGTCCCCAGTACCACTTCTTGTAATCTTCATAAGCTATAGTACTGTCACGCTCTATCCAATCTTCAGAACATATTTGCCAGGACTCGATAATACCTGGCACCGCATACAAACCCCAGTGAATAATCATTCCAAACTTCTGGTCACGCCACTTCTCTAGCTTTTTCTGGACCAGTGGATCAGTAGGTGCTTCGTACTGCGTTGACTGATGATGCACGCCCTGCTGTTGGGCCCAGGCGGATGACACAGATAAGCTTGAACTTAAGAGCGTTAGGATAAAGAAACGTTTAATCAAGAAAAGCTTCGAGAAAAAGTAAAGCATATCATTATATTGTTTTAAAATAATAAAAATTTGAAGCAGATATCACCAGCAGTTAAACGCTTAATATAAACCAGAAAGCGCTAGCGAAGTATTTAGCTATGCTTTAATTATTTACATAATTAATATATAAAGGAGATGCCTTATTATTTACCAACCTTGGAACACTGGTGAAGGATTATTTATTACTGCTGCATAACTTGTTGGCCTTTGTCTATGCGCCAGTCGTTTCCGTAGAAGCCTGCTACTTTAATACCTTTAACCCCGTCTTTGAGCATATCTAGAGAAAACACCATATAATCAGGAAAACCACTGCCGCCAGCGAAATATTGGTTTGCATCGGCTGCCTGCATGCCTTTTATCCCCGAGCCGGTAACTACTGCCACCGAAGCCACTTTGCTATCTGCCCGCGGCCACATAAAATAAGCTCCAAAGTCATCTCCTTGGTATGCTTTATTGCCTACTTTCAGGTTTCCACGTTGCACCTGTATAGGGCATTTTGCCAGCAGTTTTCTCCAGGCCTTGTTTGTGGTGGCGTTGCCATAAAGTATAACACCCCGATCAGCATAGGAATCTGGCTTAAAGTCTTTATCGGCAATAATATCTACGGCGCCATTTCCTCTGTAATACCACACTTCGGCATCGTAGCGCGCTTTGTTATAAGACCATTCGTTTTCTTCGGTGTTGCCGGCAGTACTGTAGATAAATACCATCCGGTGATTAAACGGTTCCTTAAAAGTGCCATTGCGAATTACTCCCTTTTGCGTGTCAAGGGCAGGTTTTTGACCCGTTTTCCAACCAGCGCTGTTGCTATACAAGTACAATGTTTCGCCTGCCGATTTAACTTCATAGGAAACAGGAGCCTGATTATCTAAGGTTATAGAAACCTTATCTCCCTTTTCAAAACTATTTAACGCGAAGCTTAATACCGCTACGTTTTCTGTTGTGCCGATTATTGTTTTCTGCTTTTTATTTCGCTCCAATTGGATGCGGCTGTATTTTAAGGCCTGTTGCTGCTGCAAAACAGAAACCCAGTGGTAAGTAGAAGAAATAGCCGGACTCGCAGTGCTGAAATTAACTTTGTTAACGGCGCTATCGACCGGAATGGTATGCCATTTAAAATAATCGAAGATAGGGTTCCAATCTACACTCTCATTCCCAAACCAATGCGAGCCTCCCGGGTATTCGTAATAACTAAAATCTTTATGAAAAGAGGCAAGCAAAGCTTTCATTTGCCGGGCATAATCTACCGATACCACTTTGTCGTTATCCCCATGATGAATATAAACTCCGCCGGCGTTATAGTTTTGCGCTAGCTCCAGCACATTGCTTGGATTACTGGCTTGTAACAACAAGCTTTCCATACCGGTTCTGCCGGTCTCCGGGATCTTGCCATCAGCAGATCCGTAAGCGGCTAAGGTAGGATAACCCGCACAAGGCGCTATAGCGGCCCAGTTACCCGGGTAAGTGGCTCCCAAGTACCAGGTGCCATGCCCACCCATGGAGTGCCCAGTCAGGTATATGTGTTTAGGATCGGGGGAGAACTTGTTTTTAGCAAGTTCAAATACCTCCAGTGCGTCCAGTCTTCCCCAGTCTTCCCAATTAAAACCACGCGGCCGACGATTGGTAGGCGTTACCACCACTCCCCAATCTTTTGGCTTATAAGCCTTAGCCTGGCCAATAGCTTCTACTCCGGCGCCATGTACAGAAAGAAATAAAGCCGGTGCGCCTCCTGTAGACTGGCTTTGCGGAGCCACACCAAAATATTGTATACTCCCATCTATATTACTGATAAAGGTGTTGCTGTAATGCTCTTGCGGCTCTACAGCCACTAACTTGATATCTTGCACATCAAGTGCTTTCCCGTTTTGCAGTATGCTAATATTAGTACCATACTCGCCTTTTTTCTGTACACCAGTCGGATCTATTCGGAATCCTACTTTTCGGGTAGTCATAGGAGAAATAGTGGGCAAGGGTGTTATTAGTTCTTTGCCTTCTAACCGGGTTTTAAACTGTAAATTTGTTAATGGCTGGGCAGAAGCATTGATAACAACTAAAGCTCCCCAGAGAGGCTGTTGCTGGCTTCCTACAATAATATTTGGTAAAGTTGGGTCCTGTTTGTTAATACTTATAGGCTTAAAAGCCATATCAAGCTTAGCTGTAATCCCGCCCCAAGCAGAAAATCGGGAGCCTCTTATATATAGTTCGTTTATTCCTTTTTTGAGTTGTACGGGCAGGTATAACCAGCCATCATTGTAATTATCGCCGGTACGAGGCTGACCATTAAAGTATAACATACTATGACCGGAGACATTTAATAAAGCAGTTTGTTCGCGGTCAGATTCATACGTGAGGTAAAGGTATCCGTTAGCCAGCTCTTTTCCTTTAAACTTATTTGTGCTATCTACTACAATCGAGTGCCAAGTAAGTTCATTTTCTGTATTAGGGGTGTATAAAGACTGCCCATCGACCGGCTTCTTAAGGTTTTTATTGTAAAGTTGATAAGCCAATTGATCGGTATACAGCGCTTCTCTTCCGTACTGATGACACTCTGCTATTACCAGACCTTTGGTAAATAGATAAGTTTGCTGCGCGTTTGCATGAACTGAAAAAGCTAAAATAAATAAAACTGCTAACCACTTATTTTTTTTCATTATTACAGATTAAACTACTCTGATTATTAAGGCAATTATCAACGATGAAAAGTTCTAGTAAGTAAAAAGAGATTGCCAAACAAGTAGTCTGACAATCTCTTTTTTAAGTTAAATTTTATTTTACATCCCAGAAAATTTTCCCGGTACGTACATCCTTGTCGCGTACAGCTTGATAATTGGTACTATTGTAAGCATTTTCACTACTTGGATACATTAACCGGGTTGGAGGTGCTTCGTAACCAGCCAATGTAGCAGGTATAAAAGTAAGCTGTGGATAGTCGGTTCTTCGGTATTCGGACCAGCTTTGAACGGCTTGTAAGAAGCCGAAGTGTACCCACTTTTGGGTCCATATCTTGGCCAGTTTTTCCTGCATAGTTCCGGTATAAGCAACAGTGGGGCTTTCAAGGAAGGTATTCATTTCCGCAGCTGTGGGAAGCATTTCTTTTGGCCTTGTGCTAGAACTGGTATTATTTAGATTATAATAAAATTCAACTGATTGCTGCAATGCAAGCCCATAAACCTGCTCCGGCTCTCCACCTCCCCAACGTTCAAAAGCTTCCGCTTTAAGCAAGTTAACTTCTGAAGCGGTCATTACTACACCAGGAAGATTGTCATTAAATAAAAAAGTGGCCGAATCAAGAATGGCATAATTCTCTCTGGTTTGCGTTTGTGCTTCAGAACCTAAATTTAAAGGCATAGCTTTAAACTCGGTATTCGGCACAAATATGTTATTTACCGTTCTGCCATACTTATCAAACAATACTTCTATGCGAGGATCATTAGCTGGTTTTAAAACTTGTTCCAACATAAACTCAGGTGCAGAGAAACTACCTACTTCGGTTAAAGCATTATTTAGATTATCTATATAGTTGGTAAGAGGTGCTAACAAAATATTGTATTGCGTTTCATCCACCAGCGGATACTGGGCAGGATTGCTAAGTATCTCAGTAATTTCCTGTTGCACTGTACCCTCATTTACAAAAGAGGTACGCATAAGTAAGCGCAGGCGCAAAGAATTAACATAGCGTCTCCACATGTCAATATCTCCGCTTAACATAATATCCTGCTTCTGGAAAGATGGCGTTGCTTGGGCCGAGGCGAAATAGGTAGAAGCTTCTGCCAAACCGGTTAAAATGGTATTGTATACATCTTCCGCTTTATCAAATTTAGGTTTTAAAACGGTGCCACTCAGGTTCAGGCTACCTGCTTCACTAAAGGGAATATCTCCCCAAAGATCTACCATCTCGGAGGCTTCATCAAACATGATTACTTTAGCAGCTTGCAAAAATACCTCAGCAGAAGCTTTCTCTGCTTCAGGTAACGCCGCATAGGCAGCTTCAATGGCTCGGTAATGGGCCATGGCGCCACCTCCATCAGCACCCGGTCGGTAAAAATCATCCCAGCGATTCTGAACATATCCTGCATTTTGTTGATACATGGAATTTGCAGTACCAAAAGACAGTGATTGGGTGTATACTCCTGGCTGGACGGCTACAAAAGTGCGGATGTCCCAATAAGAAGGGCGCACCCGGTTATTATCCAACATTTCAGTAAAAAAACCACCTATTGATGCTTGCGTAGTTTCTTCCGGATTATAAAAATTATCCTCCAGATCATTCTTACAAGCCGTTAAGCTGGTGAAGGCAGTTGTAATACTAATTATATATATGAATACTCTCTTCATGAAAAATCTTTTTAATTGTTAATCACCAATAATTAAAAACTAGCGTTGATTTGGAAACCATAGCTTCGTGTTGCCGCGCTTGAGCCTTCGTCAATACCTTGTCTGTACCATTGGGTACCAATAGGCGCCTCCGGATCCAAGTTCTCCAGGGTACGCCAGAAGTAGAACAAGTTTCTGCCTACCAGAGACACCCGCAGGTTTTGGAATTTAAGCTTTTGCGCAAATGCTGCCGGAAGGTTATAGCCTAATACTAGCTCCCGCATTTTTACAAAGCTATTGTCATACACAGAACCTTTTTTGTTCCAAGAATCCGCTCCCCAGTAAAAAGTGTTCATGTAATAATAAGCAGCATCTACCACCGTGGTATTAGGATCACCTTCCGCAGTTACGCCATCCAGCAAAAGACCATCATGGTAAACTGTACCACCATTTGGAGCTGCAGCATTATGACTTGGCAGAAGAACTTTATTACTATTTACATCAATATAGTATGGCAAGCCGCCATTTTCTTCGTCCCGGTATTGCATTGTATTTTCAAACATACCGGCACCATAGGCATATTTCAGAGGAGTAGAAACAATCTGCCCGCCCAAGCGATAATCAACCAAAAAGTCTAAAGAGAAATTTTTGAAGGAAATTGTATTAGAAATCCCTCCTACTACTTTAGGAAGTATATTCCCAGCCTTCTCGTAACGGGTTTTATCAATAACATACAAACCATTTTCACCAATAATATGGTTGCCGTTAGCATCTGTTGCACGCGGATACACATAAATGTCACCTATTGTCTCGCCAACTCTGGCTACTACCCGCACGGCACTTTGCTCGGCATCATAAAATACAAGTTCATCCAGGCCTTCCGTTAAGCTATGCACTTTGCTGCGATTTAAAGCAAAGTTAAAGCGGGTATCCCAGTTAAAAACGCCAGATATGGGAGTAGCATTAAGCGCAAGTTCCCAGCCATAGCTGTGTATTTCACCAATGTTTGAGATTCTGGAGGAAGCACCCGTACTGGTTGGCAGAGATAATTGTAAAATTTGGTTTTTTACTTTATTGTTATAGTACGAAAGGTCAACTCCAATTTTATTATTCAGAATTCTTGTTTCTAAACCGAATTCCGCTTCGTATTTATTTTCTGCTTTCAGGCTCTCATTGCCATAAGAAGCCTTGGCACTTAATGCCGGAACCGGGCCATTTATAGTTTGTAATGGGGTTTGGCTATAAGTAATATTTGCCTGATAAAACGGAGGAGCATTGCCAACTACCCCGTACGAAGCTCTTACTTTACCATAGCTCAGGAATGTCGGCAACTTGAAAGCATCGGTAAATACAAAGCCAGCATTTACGGATGGATAAAAGTAGTTATTGTTTGCCGGAGGTAGCGTAGAAGTATATTCCTGTCTTCCGGTTCCTTCTAAGTAAAGGTAATCTTTGAAATTTAAACTCACGGTACCCAGGTAAGCATACTTTGTTACTTCGGCTCTAGAAGCAGAAGTAGTCGGCAAATTAAAGGAGTTATTTAAGCTAAACCAGTTAGCGGTAGTTAAACCATCGCGAGTACCCGAAGCCTGGTCGCGGTAGCTTTCTTTCCGTCCCTGAAAACCTCCGTTTACAGTTACTTCTAAATTTTGAGCTAGATTATTGGTGTAAGATAATAAGGCATCACCGTACAAGGTAGAATAACGACCTTTGGACGTATTGTAAGCTCCTGTACTGTTATTTTCGTTAAATGCAATAGGATATTCATTATATTGCCTGCCTTCAATCGATCTGCTGGTAAAATCGTTTCCAACCCGACCTCTTAAACGGAAACCTTTACCTATTTCATAATTAAGGGTAGCACTGGTGATTAAACGATCTTCATTTTCTTCTTCCCGATTTCGTAATTGACTCCACAAGAAGTTCAAAATTTCTGGCCTAATGTTATAGGCCAGCGCTTCCTCTGGATTACGGTTAGCCTGGGCAGGAAGTACGTATTTATATCCCGCGGAAGTCTGATAATTGTTTAACCACACCGACATATCTTCTGAACGACCTAAAAATCCATCGTAAGAAGCAGTTAGTCGGTTAATCTGCAACGGGCGGTTTTTTACATAACTTTTAACATAGTTTGCTACAATATCAGCACTAAGTTTATCAGAAACTTTAAGCGTGCTGTTGAGGTTAAAAGTATTACGATTCATATTACCACCCCGCTGCACACCTTCATAATCGTTGCGCGTATAAGAAAGCCGGTAAGATGCTTTATCGGTCTGGTTTGAAAGGGCTGCGTTTATAATAGAGCTGTACCCTGTCTGGTAAAAGTCTTTGTAATTGTCCGGCTGAGCAGAAAATGCGCGGGTAGATCCATCCCACCAAGGCACCAGTTGCCCTTCCATTTTAGGACCGAATTGCGCCCAGGAGCGAAAATTAGGTCGTACGCTTTCAGCTGTACCATCACCATCTAAGTCAACCGGAATCCATCCTTCTTCCGTACCTCCAACAGAAAGGTTGGTTTCTCTATCGTAGCCAGGTCCGTATACATTCTGGTATTTAGGAGTAAATGCTACTTCTTCCATGCTGTAAGTATAATTTACATCTACGCCTAAACCGGGTCTTTTAGAACCTTTTTTGGTTGTGATTACAATAACCCCGCTGGCAGCATCGGAACCATAAAGTGCGGTCGCACTAGCACCTTTTAGTACGGTTAAGGTTTCGATATCAGCAGGGTTGATATCCAGAATACCATTTCCCCTGATTCTTTGGTCACTCCAATAACCGCCATTATTAGCACCATTGCCTCCTGTTTCATTATTATTTCTAATAAGTACCCCGTCCACTACATATAAAGGCTGATTATTGAATGCCAGGGAGTTGATACCGCGAATTTGCACATTTACCCCACTAGTAGCCCCACCCGGAGCAGTCGTAATTTTCACGCCAGCCGCTTTACCATATAAAGCAGAAGCAAAATTGGTATTACCGGCTTCGGTAAGTTCTTTTGCAGTAACCGTACTGGTGGCGTAACCTAATGCCCTTTGTTCTCTTTTTATACCTAAAGCGGTTACCACAACTTCCCCAAGAGCCTTGGCATCAGTAGCCAAATTCACATTTATGGTAGCTTGATTATTAACCGGCACTTCCCGGGTAATATATCCTATAAAAGAAAACACCAGCGTACCACTGCCATTAGGAGCCTGCAGGGTGTAATTACCTTCTGTATCAGTTGAGGTACCCGTAGGTGTACCTTTAAGTAAAACTGTCACCCCCGGCAAGGGTTGTTGTTGTTCGTCGGTTACTTTTCCCCTGATTACTTGCTGAGCCCAGGTAACTTGGCAGCAAAAGAAAAGGAAGATAGTAATCAAAGTAAATGTGGATTTGTTTCCCATCTAGTTAAAATTTAAGGTTGAAGATAATTTACATGTATGCAATTAAGGGGTAATTAGTTATTCTACTCTACCCAACTAAAATATTTGTTTGATAGCATACGAGTTTGAGTTTAAGCCATCGGATGAACTTGTCTATGAATAGGAGCCAGGTTTGTTCATCTTTTTTCAACATTTCTCTTATGGTATTTAA
>Ga0210040_10008314_pt1 | contig 12347 bp, 9 predicted proteins | sample CryGeyCG12114_NA_FD_185462 | JGI IMG/M metagenome (GOLD analysis project Ga0210040, IMG submission 185462) | Groundwater microbial communities from aquifer - Crystal Geyser CG19_WC_8/21/14_NA (SPAdes) (version 2) | ecosystem: Environmental > Aquatic > Deep subsurface > Groundwater | place: USA... | reverse complement strand
TATGCACAAAACTTTTACTCAGTCATTCAGCTCACATTCATTTTGCAAACAGATGAGATTTCCCATAGGAGCAACTTTGAGACCGAAATAAGAGATGAAGTCATCTCGCATTATTATTGCACCATAAGCTATACTTAGAACACAACTAAAGCTTGCAAATCAACTCATGCCAAGTTGAACCCGTTTGAAACTAACTTTTTTTATTCACTCATTGAAGGAAATTCCAACTCAACATTTGTGAACCAAATTGCCTCTTTTTTTTACTCACTCACTCTGTTTTATACAAAAGACTCATAATCATGATCATAACATTGGCCTCTCTAAAAAAAGGACACTTGCAAACTTAACTTACCTACTATATTGTTTTAGTTTCAAATTGCACACACAAAAAGTCTAGGTAACTACCTTTTTATAGAGTTAGATATTGTTTGCTCCTTCTTACTTTTTTGCAGTTACACACATTTATGTGGTCTTAGTTAGCGCAGTACTATGGAGTGAGAACAAAAAATGTGCACAAGATTAAAAGGTTAAAGTAATCTAATAAATTCTCCAGTTACCACTGGTACAATGAACCCTTCAACTAAGTTACAGGAGCGAATGAGCTCTAATAATAAAATTTACACAACTTGCGCTTTCTCGTGTAACACAAATGTAATTTGCTTTCTACCATTTCCTTTACAACTTTCACCACCTTCACCGCTTATTTTCATTTTGTATCTTATCTCCCACTCCCCAATACTGATCAGTCTGTTGATCCATTCACTCTATTTTTTGGCACTTTTTTGTGGCTATAATATGAACGGATTACATATACAGCCCTTCCATTAACATATTGGCTACAGTTAGGGTTGCGAGAAGATTTCTTTTGGGAACTTTCAACAACACACTTTACGGCTGGAGATGACATAAAGAGAATAATCTTGAGACCATGAACAACATACATACAAGATGGTCTCTTGTGAAGGCTGTAAATGACCACAGGCCATGCATTCTATGAGACTAGCATACATATATAGTGCAGTTGTTGTGTACATAAAATCCTTTGCTGGCTCCTACTTACTTACTTCTGCATAACATGTTTCTTACGGTGGTGCTGAAAGCACTTGTATCCACTGAGGAGAAAGTCGCAAGCTTATGTGTTTTTTCATCTTGCTTAATTCTCATACAGTTAGTTAGTTAGTTAGTTAGTTACTTTACTCTTTCTTTGATATACGGCAAAGACTGGAGGCACAAATGGTACGAACGAAATGTGTAGAAAATCCATTTACTGTGTATATGTTAGTTAGTTGGTTAGTATAGTTTCCTTTCTTTACTTGCTTAGTTGGTTGGTTCGAAGAGTTAGAGTTTGAATTACAAACTGTAATTACAGGGAATGCATAGCGAGAAAAAACATGCGTTTTAGGTTTCCCTTTTTTTTATTTTAAACGAGTATTTGTAATGATGGTAGCAAAAAATTGTTTTGAGTTTATATAGGGTTGTATTATATATGTCTGCCGCTATCCAATATTACAAATTGGATAGTTTGTTAAATGATAGGGTATGGTTTAGATGGGAGGAAAATTTCATCATAATGTCAAATATAGGAGCATTAATAAATTTGAAGAAATGAAAAATGGGAAAGATTAAAGACATTAAATATGGTAATGAAGTAGGATTTACATAGTGGTAATGAATGATGTAGAAAAGTTTGGTATGGTTTTGTCGCCTAATCCATGCATACATGGGCTTACAAGCATGGACTGTGGGATGGAGGGTATGGAACGAACAAAAGGGCAAATCGAACGCATTGGCGCATATGAGCAGAGGATAATAGACATGATAATGACAAAAAGCACAAATCAAACTGTGAAAGGGACCTCCTTTGGATAATAATAAAAGTGCATATGAAAATTTAGGTGATCTTGTTAATGGAATCGGATTCATAAAACAGTATTAGATGGGGGCGAAATTTAAAGCTCTTTTGTTGGGAAATAAGAATCTGACATAAAGTTGTTTACATCCAATTCTTTTATCAACCCAACAAAAAAATTGGCGTAGTATGTTTGAGTGAATACTCTCTCTTAACTTAGCTTACTGACTGGCTGATTAATTACATTTTTGGTAAAACTTTGATCAAGACTTTTTTATTCCCGACCATTTTTCAATACCAAAAACGGAAATCTGAACTACAGGCAGATAATAAAAGTCAATCAGAACGGAAGCAATATTGGTCCCAGGAACAAAATGGCATGCCACTTATTCATCCAAACAAAGTAGTAATAATGATGCACAAAAGGTTTTACATTTTACCCTTCCTTTGTAATTTAATCAGGATTGCAACGTAATCAAATTGAGTGGGTTCCAAATGCACACAAATTTTCACTCCCTTGTGCACTGAATGCACTCAACTTGCATTTGTAAACAAACAGAGGGAAGAATACACTGCATGGCTGGGGCAATGAGATTAACTTTTCTCGTGCAGTTAACCAAATATACTCGGTGCATTATGCACATATGCACAAGACATGCACAGATTGATAATGCTATGTTTGCCAACATATTCGATCACCATTATTTGCTACTGATGCGCATTGTAACTTTTTCTGAATGATACTCTAAGACCCTTGTGTGTGCACAAACTGATCTCCCGAATAGCCAATGCATCTGTATTTCAGAAATTCAAATACAAAACTGTGATTTGTTTTTTCATACAAAAAATTGTGGATAAATTCATGTGTGTGTTCTACAAGCCTTAATTTGATTCATATCCTTAGCAGCATTGTATTTATTCTCAGAGAATAACATAGTGGAGATGGCTTTAAAGGATCCATCCAGTCTTTTGCACAAAAATGAGATGGCATATAAAGATTCCACTGGTGCTTCAGTCTCCTATATATCTTGTGTGTGCAATGAATTTTTAACATTTCAATTCCACCAGTCATGGTAAAAGGAATAATACCATTTCCAAAGCTTTACTTCAATTTGTAGACACACAATATGGTTTGCTGTATAATGCAGTGAAAGCATCATCTTTCTTTTGCAAGTAGTTTATTTCTGCAGCATAAAAAACTTTTTTTACAGCTACTATATACACGTTGCTCTTTTTTAACAAAGCAAATCTTGTTCGTTTGTAGTGGCAAGGAAACTCACTCATTTGTAATTAGTTTGAGGGCTATTGACAACTTGCAATGCAGTTAGTAAGTAGTAAAAAGTTGGAAATAAATTCAACCTAGTTTGTGAAAGTTAGTTAAAACTACAAATAAGATTTTCTAGTTAGCCGATTTTCAAATTTATTTCAATCAGGGATTTTATATCAATAGTTTGCCAAGCAAAAAATTGATTTGCTGTAAAAAAAATACCGTAATATAAAAGAAAATGTAAAGAGTTTCCATCTTTCACACTATTCTTGAAAGTTTCACAATGACTTAAACTAAAGAAATAAATCTGTTTAAAATTTCCACGCTTTGAAATGAAAGTTTGAGAAAACAAGTGAGTATAAGTGAGCAAAAGAATATTGTTCCAGTCACTGATTTCAAACAGAACTTAACAGTATTTGAGTTAGAGTTACTAACATGCAATGTGTATAACTCCATATAAAGTTCTTCTACTGACTAAAAAATAGCTGCCACTTTTATTTCTCAGCTTAGCACTTTTACTAGCAAATAAGTAAGTAGCCACATCCACTGCTTATAGTGTGTAACACGCACCAAAGAAAGTTGAGATGACGATTTATGATTCTCATATTGGATTTGGTTCCATAGATATACAAAGTGCTATGCCCCGTAAGTTGCTAGTTGAGTTAGTTACTACGTAACGTGTGTGTGCAAGTGAAAAACTTGCTTATCGTAAATCCTCAAATAATCCCCATACTTTTTTAATTCTTGGTAATAGATTAGTTTTTTTTTCATTTCTATCTGTGTCTGTCCGTATATTGGCTTATCTCTAACTAAACTTTCCTGCTAATTGAAGATAACAATAAAAGCTGTACTTTTCTGCAAACTACTTCCAGGCCAAAGTATCCATTTTGTGCGTCTGTGTGTGCGAAACTGCTAGTTTGTCATTATTCTAAATATAAATAACATAGATTGTTGTTAGTTAGGCTATATAAACTATGGTATTCATGGGAAATGAAATATTCAACATCGAAAATGTGTTTTAAATATGCATCAGGTGCTTTCACAAGATTCTGAAAGCATTTCACTTTTTCAACAGACACAGAGTAGCACACTAAAGTTGTTGACTCTGGGAAGAGAGAAAGTTATTCAATTAAATGTCTTCCTTAGAGATTACCAAAGTACCGAATGTCCAATCTTTGTAAATATAGGTATTCATCGCTATGGATAGCTTGCCAACAATGAAAAAGTAGAACTTTTTAAACTATAGTAATTACTATACACCATGATTGCTATTCTTGTCACATTTGCTTTGTGCAGTTGACAATAGAGAGATGTTATATGATGGAGCCTATTTATTGAAATGATCAAACGGTCGCTCTTTGTATGTCTCACAATTTTTGAAATAACCTGCCTGCACATGGTAATGTCTACCCACATTCAATTCATGCATACAAAAAGGAAACCGGATGGAGAAAATAAATTGCGAAACCTGTCAGTAGGACGACAACAAAAGAAGCTATTTATGCATCAAAACCAAGAAAAGTGGGTTTACTTTATGATTTATGAAGCAAAAGGACTTGAAAAATATAAGTCTGTTTGTTTGTTCATAACCTCTTTTCATCGGCCCACGTATATTTAACTAACTGACTGGGTCCAATTGAAATAACATTATTTGATTAGACGTCTCGTGGTTTGGGTATGGGGTTAAAAAACCTGTAGGTAGTAAAATAGGCTAATCAATCTAATACTTTGTGCATTGTGTACTGAAGAAATTCGAAACTAAACCGTCCTTTTCATGCTAAATTTGGGTTACACATTTCGTTATTCGCCCAATGCATTCTTTTGGGAGCACTAAACTGAAAGAAGATTATGCAAAGTTTTCAAATGTTACTTTCTATGTATTCTACGTATCACCTGTAGAGGAGGGTAGCTAGCCAGCAAAAACTTTCTGGTAGGTAGCAACGCTCATGAAATTTAAATTTTAAACTGCGTAGTTTACCAACCACCCCATGAATGCGAAAATATTATTGTATGTGAGTGAGTGGGAGAATTGGAAACAAGATGTAATGGAATTTGTGAATATTTCATGCTCTCCAAATTCTTGTCAACTCTTTGAGAATGCAAAAAGGAAAGAATCTGCAAATGGCACTTAATATGAGAAAGTGTGTGTTTGTGTGATGTGAGGTACTGAGAATTCCTCTTCAACTCACAGCCAAGACCTACAGTTTGATGGCAAAAGGAGGAAAAAGGAAATGTGCACTTATCTTTCCTTATTTTACAATGCTCTTTAAAACTGTGGAGCCGTAGTTTCGTGTACAAATGCTTTTGTTTGTAGCTGTAGTTGAGCTACTATTTGTATTGCTAATTCACACATTTTTCATTGTTGAGAATCCATTGTATTGTACTGAATTGATATCCTTTTCAATGAAAAAAACTTTTGTGAATGGAAAGAATTCTGTTGCAGTGCTTTGGATACAAGTTAAAATTTGAAGTTTTCTTAATTTTTGTATACGGTACGGTAAAATATAACTTGTATTTACTTTTGATAATGGTGAAAAACTGTATATATATAATGTTAGGAACGTTTCATTTCACTTTACTGGTTTTCATTCTTGTGAAAATTAAAACAATGCTTTTTGGCAGTAGCAATGTTTTTGTAGATGGCAGCAATCAAAGAACGAAACAAGTTTCGTCATCAAAATTCAGAAAACAAATGTTCTACATTTCAAGGAACAAAGGGAACGAATTAGGAGCCACTTTCTGTTAATTTTATCTTTCCAGTTTTTAAGAAATTGGCAAGAAAGCTAATAATTCATGTAGATCATTAAATGAATACTCACAATTCTTACAATAGGAAGCATCATTTTAAATCTACATCTTTTTGATATAGAATTGATCAATTCAAGTACATTTCACGTTGATTTCTTTAGCCAGCATTTCAAAACCAGAGACCAAGCTCAACTACTATTTCATCATTGCGGTCACACAGGTTTTATGGGTTGTGATACTGGCAAAATGACTTTCAATTCTCGGTACACAGCCCTGAATTATGCAATCATTGCTTTTCCCTGAGAATAACTTGAGGGAATTCAATACTCCTATAATTGCCTTCACTATAGAGAAAGGAACAGCTAGGTTTAGATAGCTTATACTATTGCGTAATGTATTTTTTAGTCTCTCTCAAGATGTTCTGTAAACCTTTAGCTAGTGCTTTCCAAATCTTCATTTGTTTTTGTTATTTGTGGATAAACATGTTTCATGTTTGTATACTGTTTTGGGAGCCAAATTTGTCGACTGACTTACTACCTACAAATGTAAATATCTATGTTCCACAACCTACCTGCTTTGATGATAACATAAGCTCTACTTATATACTTAAATGTGGTTTGCTTTCTTTAACTAAACTAGTTGATAATGGTTAGTGAAGAATTATTTCCTTGATGCTCGATTAACACATAGGATGATAGCTGACATCCCACAGCCTTGTTTCCATGTCCGGGTCTTATGAATTATTAATAATGGGAGAGAGGATCAAAAGAGAAAAGAAGAAGATGGATGGAAAAGTTCCATTAAACCCGTATGCGCTGTATTATGTATACACAAACATTATAATATATGTATGCGTGAAGCCAGCGAGTTTCTCCTCTATTGGAGTCTTCCTGTATATTCATCTCATGCGTGAGTTTTTCAACAACTCTTCTTAAGTACAAGGAGATGAAAGGCGCTCAACATGTTTATCTACAGAATGGTTTATTTAATCTAGGCATTTTAATCCGCTTGGATTCAAAGGCTTTCCTGTTGTTGAGTTTTGAACTTTGCAGGTGAATATTACATATATGAAAAATTGAAACAATATCGGAACTTGAATTGAGACAAATAGTTAGTCTAGTAAGAAAAGTGTGTAGTGATAACTGATAATAAGACCGGTTATAAATTCAAATGATGCATGCTCGACTCAGGTGTCATGTCGTCATTTGGAGTTGACAGAGTCTATAAGTAAAAACTGGGGGAGCCCATTTGATTCCACATAAAGTCGATATTTTGATGGAAATGTCACCATTTGAACTGACATGTTTTCAACTTTGCATGTACACTAGTATAAGGATATAAGAAAAGGAACCAATTGGATCCAGCTCGTCTATGTGCTTTATCACTGGGAGCAAGAACACTTTGCTTGCCCGAGTTTCAAAGAGTGCACGCACTACTTTGTTCGGGAGCAGCCAAAGTGTCGCATTTCACTGTCAAATGAGTTTTACACAAGATAATTTTACGTAAGTAGGGCTCTGTATAGGTTGGATGGGGAATATGGAGAAAGTGAAAATTGGATGCGACTGTGTTGAGCAAACTATATAGGCTGGTGACATACAAAGTGCGTGAATCAAGAAGCTTTAAGATTGAATTACGTACTACATGAGAATTTAAAGATGCAAAATGAATTTCATCCTTCAAAGAGTGAGTTGATTTATAAATTGAATACTTAACTAGCTAACGAGGGGTTTACAAGTGTAGATCAGTAGATCTATCTGGTATGGTAATCATCTAATAAAATAATAATCTGGCTTACTCCGTTTTATAGTTGAATATAATTTATTGAAAATGCAATGTTTATCACCTGTATGGAATATGATGACTCGGAAAAATATGTTTCCACAGCTAAACTCTCGTTCTCCAAGTAGCTATAGCTATAGCACGTAGTCCACTGCAGCTTTCCACCACAACTTGCTCATTAATCGTGCTAATGAAAGTCATTAATCACTGGGAAAAGTCAGTTTCGATATTAACTATTGATTGGCTCCAAGTTGGAACAATAACCGTTTATTTGGTATTCAAAATGTTCCAAACACTGACTTGCCCGATGAAAAAGTTGAAATTTTTGTTTACATCACTTAAATGAACGGATAGAGCAATTTTGGAATGAAAAACTTTGAGTAGTCTGCCGTAAGAGACTTACTGACTGCACAAGCTTCGGGTTGTGATCCACGCGGAAGACTGAAAGGGAAAGCCCAATTGCTGGAGAACATATGGATCTCTGGGAATAGGGAGATGAGTCGTATGCATTGTACAGAGAGGGTGGGATCCTACCTATAGTAAGTAAGTAAGTAATGAATCTTTTCACAATCTACGTTACGTATGCACGTACACAGACGAGACTTTTCTATGAAAGTTCATTGGGGAGCTTTAATCCCGTATTGGTTTGATTCTTAGATTGCATCCAAGGTGAACTGTAAGTGATTGGGCACGCAATTTAGTTATTGTACTGTAAATAATGGGCTTAAATCGTCAGAAACTATATCGTAGAAACAGAGGTAGTCAAACACAGTATTTTGTAACTAACTAAACCACTGCAAATGTATTAATACTTGGACGGAAGGTTAAATTGGGTAAATCTCTAGAAATTATCAAACATCCGAGTGGAATTAACCCTGTTTGGCTAGTTTGATCACTGTGCTCAATTTTAATGCTTCACGTAGTTAGTTTGTCGGTTTGATTTGCAAATTATACTTTTAGATCATAACACCATCTATGATATTGGAATCGAAAAAGAGCTAAGGCTTTTCTATACTCCTTCTGTTCTGCAGTTTCTTGCTACTCTACTGACTAATGCTGCTAGTCAGAGATGATAGTCACAGAAGTTTGGACGTTTATACAATCAGTTGTGTAACTAACACGCCAGTTTAAGTTTTTTTGTTGGCATATATTTGTAGCTAGCTCACTGCTTGGAAAGTAAGTAACTAACTAAATAACTAACTACAACTAGATTTGTGTATGAATAAACTTTCTTTTGGTTGTCCGTCAACATTTGGGCATTCCCAGTCCGTAACTTTTGATAGAAATTGATCTCCATGCTAGTGTATGTGTAATGTTGTAGTTAGTTGTTAGTTGGAGTTAGAAACCAGAATCATGGACAGGGTTGTTTGTGTTAGTAATGATGGAATTCTTTTCCAAAGTTTTAATGAATCTCCGGAGGAAACCGCATCAACTGACTCGTTTAGTTTCTTGTGCAATTTATACTTTTTTTATTATTTACTTTCACGACAAGTTCAAATTTCTTCTTCCATTGCAGTCTGGATCCATTCTATGAAATGGGAAACTTTTGTGTACACGCCAGGATACCCGGGTCGTGCACATCCTCGTCCCCATGATACGATCCCACATAGGTATGGTTCTCCAGTGTCTCCACAAACCATCGGACCGCCAGAATCACCCTGCATATTAGAAAAGCTGGTGAGTTTTGATATAAGTTTTTTATTTGGAATTACTATATGCAATCATATACCTGGCAAGAATCTTTTCCTCCTTCTGGTAAACCGGCACAGATCATATGGTCAGCAACCCAGCCATGAGCTAAAACACATTGTTCCTGGGAAACTACCGGTAATGTGACATACCGAAGATATATTGCATTCGGTCCACCTTCGTATACTGCCCCCCAACCGGTGATATTCGACATGGCTAAAATGGTTGAAAAGAAGTATTTTAAGTTAAAACAGTGAGTGAGGGATTTGGAGTTTGAAATCGTAGTAGAACAGTTGAAAGTTAGAAGGATTTACAATCTACAGGAGTTTCGTGCATTGGTTCAGGGAGAGCTATCGGCTGTACCCAATCATCGAATTCAATTTCCCTGTTGACTTTCATAAGGGCAATGTCATTTACGTTCAGCGAACCATCCCAATGCTCATGGCGGACGATTTTGGTAACCAAATATTTCCTCTCTGATCCTTCTTGCACGAGAATATTATATTGATTTGCTACTACTATGTAATCAATCGGGTATCCTGTGGCACAGTGGGCTGCTGTGATGATCCAATTTTCATTGATGACTGCTGCACCACAGTAATGACCAAAGAACTGTAGTTGGATTTGGTAGGGGAATTGTCCCCGGTCGGCTTGCTCGCCTCCGACTATTCGGTCATTCCATAATGAGTGCTTGGGCAAAGCTAAATGTATTTGTAGAGGTTTATTTTTAGTAGCTACAAAATAAAGCAATTTATTTAGTTGTCTTGCCTCATACCTTGCGTTAGACAGAAGTAAACTGCAGTGGTTGCGAAGATAAATGTTAATTTAGCCATATTTTCAACTAGGGTAGAGGAAGTAAACAAAAACTACGAGAATTAAATTTGATTTCTTCCTGCTTCGATACTGGTGCGATTTTTTGTGCTGCTCTTCTTGAGTTAATTAGCAGATAAGATACGTAACGTAAATGTTGTCGCACTTTTTGCTATCATGAATATAGTCCTTACATAATCGACTATGACGTTTTTTAATATCAATAATTTAAAGTGTTTTATCATAAATGACATAACGTTGTAATTTACAAGGAGAAAATTTGATTAACTGTAGTTGTCTGCGAGAATTCAAAACGTGAAAAAGTGAATATATGGAAAGTTAGGTTATCAAGTTAGTCGCACATAGTTCCAGTATTGAGATACTGGAATTGCAACACGATTATGTAGAACGTAATGATGGAAGCTGCAATCTATAATATTTGGAAAGTAATCATCATTCACATTGTAATCCATTTAAACTTTTTACCGTTTTTTTAGTTAACTAACATTTGCCATGCATCCATGCGTGATTTTGAATGCACTAAAACCTTTAATGCAAATCGGGTAAGTTTTCATATCTTCGACCAGAAAAATAACTTTTTCATTCCGGAGTTTTTCCATTGTAGTGTCTTTCAACAGCCATTGCTTCAATTCATCAGTCTGTAAATTCATACTTTGTAGTAATAATATTTAGAGTTGTTACTAAGAAATTTTGAAACCTACTAACCATAACACATAGCTCCGAACAAAACCATGTCATCGATATCATGACAGCCAGAATTATCAAAATTCGTATTTTACCGAACCAGTCAGGATTTACTAACACAGAATCCATGCTTGATGACAAGAATAAAATGCAGTCGAAAATGTACACAAAAATCAATGGGCTGAGGGCATCATTCACTTTAGTCGATGCTTCTTTCATGAAAGTGTAGCCTTCCAAAATTGCATACACATCTCTGGGAGTTTTTGAATTCTTCATCAGTTGTGTCAAAGCGTTCATTGGAAACCATAAATGTAGGGAGTATGCTAAAAGTAAAATGTCGCATAGAAAGCCGCATAATCTGCGTGAAGTGATTTGCAAAAATTGTTCCACCGAAAAAATAATATTGGCCGTTGTATGCTCGAGTTTATAACTAGCATTAGCGCATGCAGAGGATGTATTTGATAAAAAATATGTGTAGCGGGCTTCAATTGCATAAATTCGAGATAAATTAATGATATTCCAATCGCGATGTTTAATCATTTGGTCCCCACTGATAGCTGTTGCAAGTCCCATTACAGTGCATACAATGCACACAGTGATCGTTAAAAATGTTGAACGCTGCAAAAGAAAGAATTTTGTATGCAATGTTTTTTGTTGCTTTCAAAATATTTGTATTATCGCGAAGTGGATTACCTTCGTATTGTAAGAAAGACATGGGGGTGCGTATTTTCCAATTTGAAGCACTTCCAAAAATCGTGTCTTGAAAACCCAAGGGTACCAAAATTGCATGAAGTGATAGTTGAGATTGGATAGGGCAGAATGAAAATGAAAAAATATTCCGGGAAGTTGGGAAATCTTATCCACTCTTGATCTCCGTAAGATTGTGTAGCAGCGGGTTAGACAGAATATACGTTTGATGATGAATAGCAACTGATTTTGCGAAATTGGAGAAACAAGGTAGTTAATTTATTCAAATTGACTATTATATAGACATTTTGAAATGCGATCTGTGTTGGAATTATTACCTTTTGTATAATGGACTCGTGGAGTTGGATGTTTCCTTCTTCATCAATTGAAAATTTGAACGGATAAATGCATAGATAGTATGCTATCGTATGAAATGTTTTCAGGATGCTGATAAACTTATAGTTGGGAATGTCCGCGGCATCCAATTTTTTTGCGTAAACGAAAGGATGTACGCTAATTGTTGTGTGAAAACCAAATGGTTTCTTCATTGTTTCGGTATTAGAATTAACAGTTTTAGCTAATGATTTTTTTTTTGGAAAAATATCATCACAAGATGATTTCAATGTGCGAAAGACGCAGAAAATGTTACGTACTGTGTTTATATTGCGCGTTTAAACTATGCACAGTTCTAAAAATATTTTATGCACAACTATTCAACCACTTCTTTTGTTCTTGTTTTTCTTGTTTGAATGTTCAGGGGTAAAAACATTGCGTGTTCTTTGTTCAGATTGCACGGTTTGTGTTCGTATGCAT
>Ga0210040_10008313_pt1 | contig 12348 bp, 10 predicted proteins | sample CryGeyCG12114_NA_FD_185462 | JGI IMG/M metagenome (GOLD analysis project Ga0210040, IMG submission 185462) | Groundwater microbial communities from aquifer - Crystal Geyser CG19_WC_8/21/14_NA (SPAdes) (version 2) | ecosystem: Environmental > Aquatic > Deep subsurface > Groundwater | place: USA... | reverse complement strand
TTCTAATTTTTTCTACCCTTACTACCCAAAAAACGCAGCTTAACAAAAAAATAGATAATTCAGACGACATGACATGAGCAGATTCCAATTTCCAACCCAAAAAGTTTTTTTTCAGGGATTTCCACTCACTTCCAAAATAAACTTCTTAACCTCTGACAAACTGACTAATACAGCTAGCAGTACTATGCTATCAATTGAAACAAAAGCCCTTTGTTCGTTGTAATAGAGGAGGATCAATGAACCTTTTACTGGCTGTAATAGTAGCTGCGTGGGCATTGAAGTTCAAAAATGCAATCTTCACTGTGACTAATTTCACCATAACGGTATTATAGTTCCACTACGCGTACTAAAAAGTGTACTGTGTACTTGGACAGGAATTAAAACCCTCCTTTGAAATCCTATCCTCACATGCTTGCATCTGACGAGCCCCGAAAGCAAGAGTACGAACAGCAAAACAAATTAACGTTACAAATTGACAATTATTGACATTGTAGACATTTGACTTCATATTGGGCAAAGAAATTTAACTTAGCTCGTAGAAGTTATTTATAAGTAGAGTATTTATATAAATGGTGCTTAGTTCGAACTGTCGATAATCATTTCACATCGTGTTCTCGGTTAGCACGTTAGTTACTCCTTACTATTAATTAAAAGTAATATTCCAAATTCGATAGCTTAGCTTACCGACTAACGAACTAATTATCGGTACGGGACTTTCATAAGGCTACTATGATTATTTCCTCGTGTGCAAATAATTCACTGTGGGCAGTGTTGATAACTTCATATTTGGTCATTACGGGTTTCATCAGTTTCCCAAATCAGCACGTTGTTGTTAGTGTGCCAACCAGCAATGAGATCAAAGGGTCGTTTGCTGCGCTCAGCAGTAAATTATTTGGAGCCACTTCAGACTTAATTCCAAGAACCCGAGATGAACTTGGAAATAAGATGGCAATGGCAAACAGAGCCAACAGTATTAAAGGGCAAGTTGTTGAGTCATCATTGGGGCTTGTCAAAGGTAAGTTTACGTTGGCGCATAAAACGGGTTCAACAAAGCATATCTGATCACGCCGTGATTTGTGATCTAAAACGTGTTGAAAGCAAATAACTCATTAATTTTTAAAGATGAAACGGGTAGATGTTAGAATTTTAGGAAACTTTAACCTGAACGAATGAGCAATGCAAAGATAAGTTTGGATAGTTGATGCATATTTGTTCTTCAGAAGTAAGAAAAATTAGTCATTTCACTTAAGAATCAAATTGGTTAGTTAGATGGTTGGTTAGCTAATTTAGAAGATTTTCTGAACAATCTGAATACATGTCGATTGAAAATTTGGTTTATATTAGACGAGAAATGCAAGTACGTTGTGATTCCAGTATGGATGCTTTGTTGTAAAATCATGGCTGACGTTTTTTCTGAGTACTCACCGCACTGTGTTGTGTAAGGTGTCGCTAAGTTTATGAAATGAAATATCACTTATTAGATTACAAATAGCACATAAGACGAAGACTAGTTAGTTAATATTTAATTCGAACTTTCACATTTACATATGTTATGAAATTACCTGTACACGTTTACTACTTGCTAATTAATGTTGATAAATTTACTTATTCATTAATATGAAGCTGCTGTACCTTTTGATGTTGAATACAGTTGGTACATTCCCCAGTTAATTCTTGGCATGTGGAACGTCCCAGAAGATGTTTTTAAAAATATCTCTAGTCGTCTGTCAGTCCGTCGTCAGTCAGTCATGCAGGAAATAAGGCAACCAAAGAGTAGTATCCTTTAGCTTGACTAAAATACTATACTAACTCGCATTATTTTTTCCAAGTTAGTCTTTTGTACATTATTTAGAGGGATTAAAGGAAATTATCAAGCAAAATGAAAGTCATTTAGATGCATTCTATATAGGCAGTACATAACTTTCTGTATGAAATGACGTCGCAATCAGCCGCTCTTGTTCTTGTTCACAAGAAATGGGAACTGTACGGTTGAATGAGCTCAGGGTTCCATATTGTATTCTGCTCAGGTATCCAGTAAAATGTTTATGTACAAAAGAGTCATAAACTAAATGTATGTATATTGTAGTTTGAATTCCAAGTAAGTACGTCGTAAGAAACGATAATAATATTAGTCTTCCTTCATCCATGCAGTAACAAAAGTTTATTCACAAGGGAAAGTTTTCTTGGGATATGTACATTGGCCATTGGCTGACTAAAAGAAAGGTGATAGTGCTGTTTTTACTTAACTCTCGACTCTTACAGTCAGCAAGTCACTCAGTAACTCAAGAATAATCATTTCCTGCCATTCATGGATTTCATTTTATCAACTTTGCAGATCAATTGAACCGAAAAAACGATGATGGAACGAGAAACAGTCGAGGATTAATTGAAGTCATGGGTCCAGTACCAATGGAAATGCTTATAGGTCGTCCAGAAAGAAATCCTTTCATTATCTCTAGCCCTTATGACTACTATAGTGGACCACCTCGACCCAATCATAGATTTCCACTTGGATTCAAGGGATGTAATCCAATGAGCTGTATTCGAGAATGTCCAAGAGGTACATTGGAAATGGAAATAGGGGTTGTCTAGTTAGATATTCATTTGTGATGTGAAATCATACATTTATTGTATTGTCAGGTTGTGAAAGTATGTGCCAAGAAGGAAGAGAGTGCTTATGTAGTTGTCAAGATGATGTTCAATACATAGAATATGACAATGGGGGGTACGGAGGCTTTCTGGATCTTCCATTTTTTGGATAAATTGTTTGACAGGCACTGAACAGCTGTGTCAGCTATAAAGTCTAATGAAAGTTGACTTAATATTACAGTTGATTTTGTATATGACTTTACATATACTTTTTTACTATGCAATAAATGCAAAATGAAACCTCCTATATTATGTCTTTGTGGTTAAAAAATAAATTCATATTGTCATGCTGGAACGTTTGTATATTATTATTATTGCTCCCGTTATTATATAGCCAAAATGTTATCTTCATTGTCTCATATTTCTACATTTATCATTTATAGTCGTATCTTGCATAACTAACCAAAAGTATAAACTATCACCGAAAATTCAGATTCAAGACCTTGCTGTCCTCTGGCGATACTGTGATGCACGACTGAAGATGCGAGAAAGATAGTTAATGCTTCTATATTTGTTTAACTTACTATGTAATGCTAATTTTGTTCCCCTTGCCGGTAAATTCATCTGATATTGTCATTTTAATTGTCAATACAAAAGTATTGTCTTTTTTAAGAGCTGAATGTTTGCTATTGTTTTCCTATATCTCAATTCCATGTAAATGATGCAGAACAAGTAAGTTAAGTTATGTCATGCAAGCAAAGACTATGCATACAAATTTCTTATTCTTATTGGTTTGCATAATGTTTTAAAACAAGAGAAAGTTTGCCAACCTCTTTTCACCATGTTCTTTATTTAGTGCATACAGGTTTTTTACACCCAATTTTAGTGTATTGCAAGACCGTGAGTAGAGAAGTAGTGTACCTACACAGTGTTAGAAATGTGCGCCGCGGAGCCAATTTCGTTGCAAATTTACCCACTGCTGCTGCTGCAGAATTTGGAGATTTTTTTGACACCACCGATGGATTTTTTCTGTATATTTATATAGGCACTGATTGATATAAATTGCACTGAAATAAATAAATATAAATATAACAATAAATTGAAAGCTGCAGATAAATTGTGTTTACCATCGCTACCGCCGCCGAGATATTGCCAAAGATATCCTGCTGCCACCGACAAATATGTCGACGCATATCTCTACCTACTATAATCTCTACGTCCATGGTGGTATAGGTATCGTGTAAAAATCACAAAGATATTACACAGAAGAACACTTCTATTTCTATTTCGTACAGTCATTGCACGTGATATCTATATATGTTTTCAAACAGACGATGACTGCAAGCAAAGAGTTGAGTTCAGTTCATTAACTTATATTTATATTCCTTCCCTAAAAGTCACTAGAAATCAAATCGTCCTGTTGTGATTTATTTGGTATTTGTTTATTAAATTATTAAATATGAATTACAAAGTTGGATAAAATTGAGTGTATATCTATGAATCTTACTGCTGCAATCGATTAATGAAGTAAAGTAGACAGTTGAGTGGACGGAAATAATCACAGAACCAGAAGAGTAGGTGAGTCTAGTGAGTCATTCGAGGTATTACGTGTTAAAGTAGTAGCTAGGTTCTGTGGCCTAACTGATTTTAAGAATTTATTTATGATGATGGCACTGTTGGAATATGCATGATGGTCAGTAATCAATCATATGCTGAACTATGCATCTTTGCGCTGTTAAATATTCGATTTATCGCTAATCGCTGTGCAACAAGAACAAGCTTATATAAGGATTTTAATATCAAAATATCTTAATACATTTGGCTATCGTTGACGTAGTGGGCACGTAATTTATGATGAAAACGAGTCACTGAACCTAATTCAGTTGGCCAGATACTAGAATACTAGATAGATAAATGAATATATTGAAATTGAAGCTACTATATTTATTAGAGAGCGTAGTTCTCTTATTTATCCATGGTATGGTGTATTTGTGTCTGTACAACTACTGTGCAAGTAAAGTAAACACATACACACTCACACTATCGTCTCTGTCTCTCTAGTCTCTACCTCGCAGATAAAACTACTGGCAACTGGGATTGATTGATCACTTCTAAAGAAAGTGCCGTAAATAATTTGGAAGAATTATAAAAATCTTTTGATAAATCCTTTAAAGAAGAACAGCAATCATGTTTAAACCAGGGGGACAAGCAGCGTTCGACAAACTTTTAGGTATGTTTCATTTTTTTAAAGAAATCAATGATTTTACAGGATTTTTTTTTGGTAAAGTTTACATTTTTTAACCTGTACAGAAAAAGCCACCAGTAACTTGCTCTTGGAGCCCGATTGGGGATCTATTATGCAAATATGCGATCTTATAAGGCAAAAGGATTGTCCGTAAGTTATTTAATGAAAATTAGAAAGTAATCACTTATCAAATAAGATTAGTCAAATAATTTTCTAATATGTTTTGTTAGGCCAAAGTATGTGGTTGGGTGTATCAAAAAGAAAATCTACAGTCAAAATCCCCATGTTGTAATGTTCGCTTTGCAGGTAAGACTTGTTAACTTACAATTATGATCCTTAAGTTGGCATATGCGAGTAAATTAATTGTTTTATGATTTTCTCCAATCAGGTGATGGAATCTGTTGTGAAGAATTGTGGAAGCCCAGTGCATGATGAAGTGGCCACAAAATCATTTATGGAAGAATTGCGCGAGCTGAGTAAAACAATTCAGCATGAAAATGTCAAAGAAAAGGTTTTAGAATTGATTCAAACCTGGGCCCACGCGTTTCGAAAATCTCCAAAGTACAGAGCTGTCCAAGATGTATTCAACATAATGAAAACTGAGGGAGCGAAATTTCCGCCATTGATAGAAGCGGATGCAATGTTTGCTGCTGATACTGCTCCAGAATGGGCAGATGGAGAATGCTGTCACCGATGCCGTGTTGAATTCGGACTGATGAATCGAAAAGTATTCTTGTTTATCCTGTATAGATTATAATTTGTATTTCCTCATAATTTTCTATACATTTTTACTATTTTTGTAGCATCATTGTAGAGCTTGTGGGCAGATATTTTGTGGCAAATGTTCTTCAAAAATGTGTCCACTTCCCAAGTTTGGTATTGAAAAAGAAGTGCGAGTATGTGAGTCTTGTTTTGACAAATGTGGAAAGTAAGGGTTTTTTCCAGTTATGGAGTTATCTCGTTATTCTTGTTCGCTATCAATATAACATTCTAAGTCTAAGCGTGAAAAATGTGTTTAGAAGTCCAGTTCCTGGTCGACCACATGGACCCCGAGCAGATGGAACTCGAGGTAGCCTGGATGATCAGCTATTGAACGAAGTATTGGCTGCTTCATTAGCAGAAGCAAAAACTCCCGTATATACTTTTCGTTTCTTTTTTTAGTTAAATCATCTATATGAGCGTATTTATCTCTGTTTTTCCATCTATTACGATTTCAGACACCTAAACCTGCTGGAACGGGCGAAAAAACGGAGGAAGAATTGCAGGAGGAAGAACAGCTTCAACTAGCATTGGCAATCTCTCAATCAGAAGCAGAAGCTAAAGAGCGTGAAACAAAATCTCGACCGCTGAACAACACTTCCTTAGCAAATGCATATGAGTCTCCAGAATTGACTGCCGCAACTGTAATGATTTCTGAAAAGCGAGCTCACTCCCCTGTAAATCATACCGCGGGATCACCTGTGAATGAAGATCCTGAACTAGCTCGATACATGAATAGATCATATTGGGAACAACGGCAATCTAAGGGCGGGGAAGAAAATGGACACACGGATGATAACGCAACGACTAAGGATGCAGTGAAGACCCATGCTGTGTCTACTGGATACGGTGGAGGTGGTGGATTTCAATTTCTTCCATCCGCCCCAATGAAAGAGAATAAAGATAAGGCTGAATTGGATGAAGAAGTAAATGCGTTTAATGCCTCTTTGAAATCACAGCTGGAAATGTTTGTGAATCGAATGAAATCTTGTTCCAGTCGAGGAAGACCTATTGCCAATGATAGTTCTGTTCAAAGTTTGTTTACCCATATAACCTGCTTGCATCCTCAACTACTGCGTTACATTGAAGTTCAGGACAATGCTAGATGTACGACTTATTGTATTGTATCTCGTATTCGATTTTTATTGTTTGTTTGCTCTTAAAATTTTTGCGTAGACTATTATGAAATTATGAATTTTATAATTGCTTTTGTGGATTTTATAGTACATTATGAGCAACTTCAAGACAAATTGAGTCAATTGCGAGACGCCAGAGCAGCTTTGGACGCCTTACGGGACGAGCATAAAGATAGACTGAGACAACAGGCTGAAGAACAAGAACGCGCTCGTCAGTCTCTAATGGCTCAAAAACTGCACATCATGCGCCAAAAGAAACAAGAATATTTGCAGTACCAAAGACAGATAGCTCTACAGAGGATGCAAGAGCAAGAACGGGAAATGCAGTTAAGAATTGAGCAGCAAAAACAAACTGGATTTGCTACTGCACAAGTGCCTGGACAGCCACAATACCAACACCCGTCTTATATGAATCCTCCTCATCCTGGTACTTGGAAATGTTTTAATCTCGTTGATCTTTTATATTTTCTTGCCAGACTGATTGTTTTCGTTTGGATTTTGCTTAGGTTATATGGCCCATCCTGGAGTTCAGCCGGTGACTGCACCTACATACATGTATGGTCATCCTCAGCAGGGGCCACCGCCTAACCAGCAGTATAATGTGCGTCCTCCGCCTGTTTCTCATAATCAACCGACAAATATGCCTCCTGGACAACAATTTGTCCCGTCATCGGGATATAATATGAACCCGATTCCTCAGCAGCCTCATCAACAGCAAGGGGCGCCAGGGCCAGTTGGACCTCCTCAAGCTCCACTTGGACACGTGCCACAACCGGAACTACAAACGGTGTACCCAGTAAATCCAGGGCCACCTCAAAATTATGGTGCTCCTCCGGTGTCTGCATATTCGGGTCCACCTCCTAATCAAGAAGCTCCACAGGCTCCTCAACAGCCTCAGATGAGAGAACCAGAGATTGCTGAACTTATAAGTTTTGATTGAAGAAAGTCAACTGCATTGTAAAATTTTTATTTCTAACGTTTAAGTAGTTATTATTCGTATAAAACTCCTGCACGCTATTATATTGCTCGTCAAGATATTCACTATTTAGGTTGGAAGGGAGAACTGTACGCCTACTTTAGTTGTTGATTTACTTCACTTATATTATTGCTGGCCTATAAATTAAAAATTGCGACTACATGGTTCGATTTCGAATATGGGTATCATATGGGCATTTACATGAGTGAATACAACATTCCTGTTCAATATATGCTGTAGCTGTACTACTCACCATTTCTGAATAAATTTTCAGTAAATTATCACGTTTAAGTGTGAAGAAATATTTATTTCAGTAACAACATAACATACACGCTAGACATATGCGAGTAGACAAAAATGCGAATTGAGTAACATCAACAGTTTATTTAGTTGCACGATGACTTATATGAAAACACGGTGTAAAACTCTAATTTCGTTTATTTTTTATTAGCCCAGTGAGTTAGTCTAAAATTTACGCTCCAAGCATGTCCTTGATGCCTTCAATGTACTGAAAATAAAACGCAATTATAATTAATTAGATTAGGATTGTATGCATGCAGGTCAGGTATTTTCAATTAACTTACTTGGGCAGGAACCCAGTACACAAAGAAGTTCGACGCTGCAGTTGGACCAAGTTGAATAGCCATTATGTGATAATGTTCGTATCCAGTGATGGGCTCACTGGTTACATTTCTTATCGTAGATATTTGAAGTTTTTCCGTACGTTCCTGCATGTTAAGATTCATTTTATATAATTTTAATTGTCACCCCATCATATGTTTTGAAATATCATACACAAAATACGATTTACTTCACATACCTTAGTTCCGATCCACAACTGTAAATATAATAAATCACAATCAATTAGTTTTTTTCATACTTGTTTTGTACAGTTGTAATACATTACTATTTGGGTACTACTAATCTATCATTTTGTACCTCATCTGACTCCAGCTTAAAAGTGAGTCTGACTTTGTAGCCCTTTGATGTAACCATTCCATGAAGAGGGAAAGGGGGCAAAGGGTCAGTAACATTCATAATTCCTGGCATGGCATCATCAGGAATGCCCTAACAAAGAAATAGAAATTACGTTAAAATAAAACGTTTTCACCACAATCGACTTAAAAATTCAGAAAAAAGTGGTAAAACTGAACCCTACCTTATCAATAATTTTTTTGTGTTGTGGCATTGTACACCATCCAGAAGTGCTTGAAGCCGCAGAATCTGAAGCAGATGCTGAATCCGCATCAGGAGGTTTAGCCACACTCATGACAGCATCTAATGAGGAGCCAATGACCATTATTTTTGAGCCATTAGATAATCCTAAAGTATTGAGAACAATATCGTCCTTTGGTATTCCTTTAATTAAAACTTTCTGTAAAGCTGGGGATACTTTGGTTAGCGCTTCAATTTGTTTCTTTAAATCTCCTGCAATGGAAAAAGCATTAGTTGCTCATTTGGCTACACGAATGGTTCAGGATAAGGAAACTACAATGATTCACGCAATTACCAACAGTTTTCGACAGAGAAATACGAATAGGCAACTGCTTCTTATTAAACACAATTTTAAGTTCAACTTCAGGTTCAAGTGGTATTGGTTCACTACTTTCAGCCTTTTCATCTTGAGATTTTACAGCAACTGCAGATTTTTCAACTTGATTATTGTCTGTTTCTACTTCCGTTGAAGCAGCGGAATCATCCTCCAAAGCACCATTTTTGGGTTGGTCTAGTGTAGCCTTGTCCGTTGGATTTCCTTCTGGATCTACTTTAATTTTCTTCTCATCGACTGCCTCTTTCTCCTTTATGAGTGTTGCTGTCTGGTTTGGGGAATCATCCTTAACTTCTCCTCCGTTGGATTCTTCCATTTTTCTCTTCTTATCCGTCAGCTATTACATGAAAAATATGAAGAAAAAAATCAACAATGGAACGAACATAGAATGTTGGTCTTTGCGATTGTTTATTGAGTACATATTTATAACGTAGAGGTTTTTAGCGTTAATAGAAAAATTAATCACAAAGTAATATTTTGTCAATGGCTGTGACAGTGTATCATATCATTTCCAAAAAAATCGCAAAATCCATGGATGGGTACTCATCCTACATAGGTACATTCAATGTTTAGATGCGCAAACTCATCAACAACAAAAAACAAAATTCATTAACAAGCACATTCATTATTATAAGCATCAAGTGATTGTTTCCTACCTTGTTCAAAAAAATAACAACCGGATGAACTTTTTGGTACAGAAGATACTAAAAAATTCACACGCGTCCTTTACAATTTAGAAACAATTAATTAAGTTCACAATTCAATCCAATCACAAAATTAAAAAAAATAATGATGACAAGCCGAGTCTCTCTAGTACTAGTTTACTACTTTACTTAATTTAATTTTCGTACCTTCATCGTTTTCGGCATAGAGTGTGTTCAGCGGCTGGCAAAAACCCTATGCACGGCACGCAGGATACAATCTCTAATCTCACAATAAATACTTGATACATCTACCTTGACAGAATGCTGAGTTCACTGATTTATAATATGGCTGCCAAACGTAATGTACAGCTTACTCCAGTATTCAAAGAAACGAGCAAGACAATTTTGTGCGAATGATGAATGATTGTTTCTTTGTTAGCTAGTTCTCGGACTGTGAGTATCTAAGGTATTGTTGTCAGCGTTAGCCAACAATATATTTTCGTAGAGTTTAAATAAAAGGTGCACGTTTAAATGCGTGGGAGACACAATGTAGAGAGAAAGAAGAGAGTTGTAATTTTTATTTGAGTATACAATGTGGCGGTTATATAAATTTTTACACTATGCAATCATTTTGATCAGATTGCCAAAAATATAAATGCTACGCAAATAATTTCTAGTTAATTTTTCATGCAACGATACCAGCGATCCAATCATCGAAGTAAGAAACTTCAGTATTGACTCCTGGGTGTGTTGGACGAGCGCATCCTATGTGGAAAAAGAAAAAACTTACACTTATGCCCCAAATACAACCAATCAAATCAAGCTCTTACGCATTAAACTTAATTATGACGCACCATAACCCCAAGATACCAAACCGCAGAGATAGTTGGTTCCGTTATCTTCACACATAAGAGGGCCACCGGAATCACCTGATAATAATTTGGGGATATTATTAGTTGTCAGATGGCATTGACAATATTGACATGGCTGACTTAAATGCTTTATGGACCGAATTATCACAGCTTTTAAGTGAGTGTTATTTTACCTTGGCAAGCGTCCTTTCCACCAATACCAGCGCACAACATGGAGTCAGTAATGGCATTTTGACCGTATGCGGCTCGGCAAGCATCATCATCAACGTATGGCAACCAGACTTTTTGAAGGATTTGTGGTGAAAAACCTCCCTCAGTCAAAGCTCCCCATCCCAAGCATTGGATTTGTGCTGGAGTGATTAAAACATTAATTTATTAAATAAGCTAATGTATGCAACAGTCCCCATGCACAGCATTTAAACTATAATTTGAAAAGGTTAAAAAACGTACGTGGTGGAATCAAGCCAGATGGGGCGGTTGGTACTGGGGCAACCCATTCATTGAAGTCAAATGGAGAGTCAACTCTCATCATGGCGATATCATTAGCATATTGAGTTCCCCTGCGAGTTACAATAGTTGATTAGGTACTGCTTGCTTACAGAAAATTGTGAGTGCGAAAATTTATACTTACTGATTGTATTGAGGATGTCTGATGATTTGAACAACTTGACGATCTTGTTCAGTACCTTCATTGACAGCGTTATTGTGATCTCCAGCACGGATTGTGTAAGAGCTTGGGGTACCTTTTTAAAAACACATACATAGTTTACCCTTACACACCGAGATAAACATTATACTTAAGTTTAATAAATAAAACTTTACCAGTAGCGCAATGAGCAGCGGTGATAATCCAGGATGAGGTGACAATGCTGCCTCCACAATAATGGTTTGGACGGCGCAAGGCAACAATGTAAGGAGCCTCACCTAAGTATAGAGGACATGAAATACGTAAGTTATAGTTATGGTTGAATGTAGGTAGGTGAGATTAGAAATTTGAAAAAATGTTTCAGCGTGGCTTACCCTTAATAGCGTCTTCCCCTCCGACGATTTTCTCAGGATAGGAGCGGGCCATTGGCCTTGGTAGGGCTATAAAAGATATGCATAAAGATACATATAAAGTATTCTAACTCTAACTGTTACATTTACACTATTAAGTTGTTAAAAATTGATTCCAGGTTAGTACCCAAAGTTCCTGCTATCCTGCTACGCAAGCTAACAGAATAAGTACTGCTTTTCCTGTCATTTTGTACGTGTATGTTGCAAAACGGGATATTCTGAGAAATGGATCGAATGGCAATCGAAAGCATGCAATCAATGCTTCTTCGAAGATTTTTTACCCTTTTTATACAAGTTTGTATTATTAAGGCTTTGTATGATTTTTCAATCAGCATTGTTCTGTCATTGAGAAATGGCGTTTTAAGCTTTAGGTACACTTTGCAAATATTATCATTTTGCAGATATGGTAAAAAATGTTCGGAGTTTCCCAATTAGAATTAAGAATAACAAAAACATGAACCAGTGGGATCCATTTGAATTGTTATTTTCGTTCTGCTTAACTGCTTGACTTTTTGCACTCTA
>Ga0210040_10008311_pt1 | contig 12350 bp, 4 predicted proteins | sample CryGeyCG12114_NA_FD_185462 | JGI IMG/M metagenome (GOLD analysis project Ga0210040, IMG submission 185462) | Groundwater microbial communities from aquifer - Crystal Geyser CG19_WC_8/21/14_NA (SPAdes) (version 2) | ecosystem: Environmental > Aquatic > Deep subsurface > Groundwater | place: USA... | reverse complement strand
CGGCGCGTCCACATTTAAGTTAGTAATGCCGGATGGTTGCCGAAATGGTCGAGTTTTTGTGTCATTGTGTTTTAATGTATATTTTTCTGTGTTTCCAGATGTCCTCTTCAGCATGGGTTTTGATGGACGATGATTGTGACTGTGGGGGACCTCCACCGGTTTTCCATTTGCCCCCACCACCCGTCCCCCCAGATCTGCCCTGTGAACTCATGGATATGACTTGTCCAAATCTGTTGGGCGTAAGCATTTACTTTAATCTTCATTAAAAACGGCATTTAAGGAAGTCGATTACTTCCATGTGAGATTATGACAAATGCTCATAAGAAGAGCTCTTGTAATGAAGTGTGGAGACCATATATTATACTTATGACCTTTTCCATGCTCTCGGTTAAGAAATATTTTCCACAATTTGGTGGGATTAGCACAAAACAAGTGCAGTTTGATAGTCATATCTGGATAAGGTTTAATATTCCCGATTTTTGAAGTGATTTTGTTGATTTTTTGGACGCCGTGTATTTTTTTTTTGGCTGTTGCTGTATTTGGTAATGATTACATAGATTATAAGCGCGGTCCAAAGAAACAACCCAATTACTGTTGCTACGAATATCGTTGAGCGTGCAAGTACAAAGTTAATTTAAATTTGTGAATTGTTGGATTTATATGCAAATAGATTATACCAGTGGTATACAATATACACTACATGAGCTAATAATAAGCTTTTATATTCTTGAGTGCAATGATTCCAATTGGCTACAGGTGTTTGCATAATGGCAAACACAGGGTTGTTATAGTACAAATGGCAGAAGGTAGTTAGTTAGTTAGTTAGTTACTTGAGTGACTATATACCTATACCTGTGACTACTGAACAACTGAACTTGGTTCTCTTTTTGTTGATCTTATTGTTGGGTGGGTGTGAAACACGGGTTGTTGTCTACACCAAAAGCTGACTGACTGACTACGGAACATTAAGGGAAACAAGCTTGAGAGCGAAATGGATTCATGCTTACATTTCATTATTACAGCAGTGCTAACGCGCCAATATTATATACTGTGTACAGGATATCTTCCACAGACTCAGTCAGTCCGTATTCATGGCTAGTTAGTTATTCGAACCTCATTATTTGTTCGTTGCCCTAGAATAGCACCGTGGGGTGTAATCTTGATGCTAGCTACACTTATATATATGATAACACACGTTTTTCACAAGTTCCAAAGGGAAGAGACTCATGAATTCATCATCTTCATGCATCACTTGCCTGATTATCCTTGTTTATCATATCCCAGGAGAAGTTGTTTCTTAAATCTTGCATATTTAAAGGCTAATAGTGTGTTTAGGAACACAATGGCGTTATAGAACCTATTTTTCGGAATAAGATAGTTGGTTGGTTGGTATACATTACTAAACTAAGGAGACAATGAAATATGTATTGCTAGTGCATAGTAAAACTTCTAAATCTGGAATTAACGGCTCAGAAAATGTATCTATGCATGGATAAAATCCTTATTCAATGAAGGCTTGTATGTATGTGTGGGAGATATAGTGGGCTAGAGTATGAAAACAACAACAACAACAGCAACGTGATTATGATTATTATTATTGAGATGAGCAGGAGTTGATACCCACCGGTGATAATCGAATGGAAAGCAATTACTTAACAAGCTTGAAATCTAAACCACAACAATATGCGCATATGTAATTACTTACTTACTCTGGTGCATTTTTTTGTGCTTCGCCTTGCGGCTGGCATAAAATTACGAGCAAGCAAGTAAGATCAATATCCTCTATTATTATGATGATGATGGATCATAAACCATAAGATTTTCGAGCAAGACAAGCATAATATTATTTCTGCAACAATAATTATTATAACTTTTCCCAGCTTGACTCTTGCATTATGATATAACATTATAGTTTGTTTATGAAATGATTACATTTCGTCTCAAATTGGAGCCACGATCATTTTAAACGACTGACTGACTGATTATAATAACTGTGCATGTAGTTTGCAAACCAAGATACTTAGATTACATTATGGTGGAGCGAAAACATGCAATTATTTATTCGCTCAGTGAGTTTTGTTCATCATCATATTTCATGCCGATCAGATGACAAACAAAGTTGATTTATTACACACGGCTTGACCTTAAATGCTGTTTAGTTAGTTAGATGACAAAAATTTGTTCCCACAGTTTGCAAATGCTGACAAGTGAACTAAAATGTCATTTTCTTCTTTTAAGGTGTCAGATGCAGAGTTCAAAAGAATGGGCTCATTTCCTTCGGTAACTATCATCGTACTTTGCACTCTACTGTCTGCTGTAATTCTTCTGGTCATTGCTGGATTGGTGTACAAATATTTCCGACTCAAGTAAGTATAAGAATATATATGCTTGGTTGGTTAGTTAAGCTACTCTACGTAGTGTGCATGTAATCTATAGCTTTTGTTCCCAGATAAAGGATAAGTTGGAATAAAAAATGAATGCAACTGGTAATTAAGTTATTAGTCAGACAGCAAGTTAGTTGGCTCGTAATTGCATGTTCTATACAGTTGATGATGATAAGGCGAAAGTGTTTTTCTTTTGGTTCGCCGACTCTTAAGTGAGAAGTTAAAATGAATGCTTTTTTCTAGTTTGGTGAGCTACAGCTGTCTGTAATGTATGTTTTGACTAATGAAGATGACTTTATCACCGATTCTAATTAAAAGTAACTAACTAACTAACTAACTAGTTGTGATGGATAATGAATGAATGCAACAATAAAATGATTTTCACAATCCAACAGTATGAGGCATTTTTTGTATCCAGTTAGTTAGTTAGTTAGTTATAACTTTTATAGTATAAGGAGTGATGATGATGCTTGAATCGGAATTTTCTCGTCTATTTGCCTCTGTACTTGAGTGAGCATTCCTGAGTAACTTTGTTTTCTTTGACTCACAGGCGAAAACGGAAGGGAGTGACTCAGACGAAAGATTTTGACCACCATCATCATGCTCCATCGGCCATGATGAATGGCAATGGAGTCCTCTACGAAGATTTGACACATGCTCGACCAAGGCCCGGCATGCCACCACCATCCATTGAGGTGAGAAAGAATTCCAGCTACGTTGGATTCCATTGCACGCACGAAGTGAAAATACAATCATTTTTACCTGACTGACTGACTGAGTAGCTTTGAATGTGCTGGAATGTCTCTATGGGGAAAAAGAGTTAGAATATGCATATTGAAATGTGTAGGATAGTAGGATACAAACTGTAAATACAAATATTTTTAAGGTCTCTAAAGTGGGCCATGAGTAATATTGTTGTGAAAGAGTGAACAATTTATAAGAGACATTTGCTCATATATAGTGCCATACGGATATTAGTTAGAGTGTTGTACACTTTTATGACTTAATTTAAATTCGTTGAGTAGGAAAGAATCATGCTGACAACCAGGGGATTTATGGGTGTAGCAAAAAATCATGCAGAGTCACACAGAGAGAGAGTTTTTTATCCCCATGTCGAAAGAATGTTATAACTCTGTATGATGATTACACCTTGGACTGTATGGGACTCATAGGGATTTATTAACGTTAGTTAGTTAGTTGGTTAGTTTGTACTATGTACTCAAAAACAGGTGGGTACTTACTCACTCACTAACTCTCAAGATAGATAGATAGTATTTTGATTTGTACTCAAAGAAAATTAATGGCTTAGTTGGGAAACATTTTCTCCGTGCATGTGCATCCCATGATAGAAGAAAATAATCTCATCTTTACGGCCCACATTTGTACAATTGACTAAAGGTGAATGAAACAATAGGCCTTTCAATCATTTGTCCCTTGTAGTCAGTAAATAAATGATCAGATGATGACAACTCATCATACATTATGCATAAGTGACTAACTATGTAGATTTAAATGCCGATGACTTAATTTTTCAGATGCTGGACATCAGTCATCACACACTTGGGGCTACCGGGATGATGAGTGGGAATCCCAAGCTGGATTTTACATATCTATTGAATCCGCCACCAATATATGAAGAGTTGCCGGAACACTCGGATCGCAACTGTGGCCCTTCAGATGATGAGTTTGCAGAAGATGAGTTGAGTGTTATTGACGTCCCTGTGAGTCGTGAAGGAGTGGAGAATGGCGTCAGTCATCTTCCTAGTCGATTCCATCATGAGAAAATGAATGGGGGCTCCAGCACTGGGAATAAACAACGTGCTCAGTCATTGACCAGGAAAAGGAATAGTAATCCAAGGAATTCCACTTCTACTGGATTCAAGAGTCAGAGGTAATTAGAATGTGTACAATTTGTAATGTCAACATTGAACAATTAGGGTTAGGGTACTTTTTTTATAACTTGAATGTTTGAATCGCCGACGCTGATAGTCGTTAGGAACGAACTGTTCGATATTGCTTAAGCACATCTGAAGAGTGATGGTTGTTTTTATAAATGATTTACTGAATATGTACATGACGCTGAAGTAACGCAATATTAAATTTTGTACAGGAGTCTGGACCGTCGAGGACAAAGAAAATACAGCAATGGAGCTGGGACTGCTCGAACTATTGCGCGAGCAACATACGGAATGGGGAATAATAATAATGGACTGGGACCAGGGACAGTCCTCATAGAACAGAATGGGATGACGATGAAGATCCCACCGCATTTAGTTGCTGTGCTGACCGAGTCATCTGTGGGGAGCAATATGGGACGGACAGCGTATGAAGTGATGTCTGCCACTGGGATGAACGGTCCCAACGGAGTTCTGGTCAATAGTTACACAAACAATGGGGGAATGAGTCTGGGCGGCGGCAATTTTTATCCTAGTTCCAGGAGCAGTGGGAGCAGTTATGGGGAAGGAGGCACTAGTTCCAGTAGTTCTGTTAGGAACAATCCCGGTGGAAATTCTGCAGAAAGTAGTTCCTTTGATTCCGGGATCGGACCTCATTCTATCACAAGTGAGTAAAATGAAAAGTAATGCTAGCTAGTAGATTCGTAGATTTTAGGATACAAAAAAGCCAAGTGGCTTTTGAATCTGACCGCCGCAATTCGCACACTATCTACCCATTAGTTCCAAAATTGATGTTTACTTCCACTACTGTACTCAATTTATTTGATTTCCACGCCACGTTAAATAACCTTACAAAATCATTTTATTATGGTTACGTCATTTGAGAATAGTTATTGGATATCATAAGTAAACATCTTTCTTAACTGATTCCAGGTTTCATGAATTCTCCCGCATATGACCAAGGAATTCTTCCACCAGCGTACCCAATGAATGCACATGACTACGCTGTGACAAGTCAGGGTCCCATGACCCCAGGTCAGTATTTAGCAGCTTCCCAGCAGCCTAGCTTCCGAAGATTAAGAATGGCTCCTTTAGAGCGAGATCGGGATCATCCGCTCTATAGTAATCACCTACTCACGTAAAGAAAAAACACTCAAGTTTTTAAACTCTATACTAGTAACGTAGTATGTGTATTCACAACGAAAGTCAATTTAGTATTATTATTGTTTTGTTAATACAAGTTTGTTGTTTTTTAGTTAGTTAGTGATAGGAACCATTGTCAGAAAAAAAAATCATGTATTTACTTTGTATCGAAAAAAACCCAACTGTTTACTACAGTATGATTCCAAAGACCATGTTTTTGTAGTAGTTTATATAGTACAACTAACTAAATGCATACTACTACTATAATGATACTTGTACTGTTGTATTGTTTTAGGTAGGGAAAAAGTCGGAGTACAGCAAAATGTGATGAAAAATTGCATATTTGCACCGACCAAAGTAATCTAATGCCCACTATGTAGTGTTGACACACTGTGAAAGGGTACTTGAAAGTAAAATCTGGTAAAACAGATTTTCCCCTAGTGTTGTCTTCACATATTCTGTATCATATTTAATTTAAGAATAGTTTAGTTATAGCCATAGATGTACGTAGCTTTCTTTTAGGGTAAATTTTAATGTTAGGATTGGAGAACGGATCATTATGAATACATTTGTGATCCTCTCCTGGTGCAAAAATCAAGTTGAATGAAACACCAGCCAGAATTGGTGAAATGACTTTGGAGTCCAGCTGCAATATTACAAACCAAAATTCTTTCAATTTAATTGGATCAGAGTTTTCAATGTAAAATTGTTTTTACTAAACACTAATGAGTTGTTTTAGATTTTTTCAGGCTTGATTGTCTTTATATTTGGTATAGGAAGAATATATAATTGGTCTCCAAGCATGTTTTAACTTATTCAGTTTTTTGTGTCAGCAAAAACTTCATTGTTCAATTCCCTCTGAGCTGGATTGTAAATACAGATCGTAGTTACGCAAAATATAGCACGCTTATCCAGCAATACATACTTTTTGCATTTTTGCGCTCACATTTACTGTTTCTTACGCACTGTAAGTTAGTTAGCATGTATGCTTTTAATCCTTATTTTCCGACTATTGAAATAATAATCTGTAAGTAGCTATAAATGTTTAGTAAGTACGTTTTTATCTAGTGAAGTAAGTGTAATTATAACATAGTTACTATGCGTAGTTCCATTGTCTTCCAATGTGGAGCTCATTTTGAACAAAGTGGACTCTACTTGGATTGACAGAAACTCGTACTGGCGGTGAATCCATGCATGAAAATGGACCATTTGTTGTGTAAGCACCAGGACATGCAATTTTCGGGGGATCTGTGTATATGCATTGTACGACAGTACATGTATTCTGATCCATCCTGGGTTGTACTAATGGTGTGTAAAAAGAGCACGACTCTGGTTTCTTGTAAATACTTGAGTACTTTTAATGTATCACTTTAAGTTATGTTAATGATGATACCCTTTAAAATGATTTTGCACCAACTCCCATTAGAGTTTCCCTATAGTTTTCAGTCTTGTGCACTTTTATCTATACTTGTTATGTTTGCTCTATGTGTAATAATAGAGGATTGGACAGGACACTATATTGAGATCTCTGGATGAAAATTGAAGTTAGTTTTGTGTGTGTATGATAATGTTTAAGTTTTATTGCAGTCTAACTAACTAAAAGTTTCGGTTATATTAAGCGCACAAAAGAGTCAAATGCATAGGTGCTTTAAGTTTGTGTTTGGTTGTCCAATATATGGTCTGACTGAATTGATATAGTTGTAGCGTTTGCTCATAGATGTGGATAGTAGTGTTGCTGCAGTAATAATTTGTGTTCCAGTGAAAGAATAAAACCCAGTTCTCAGAATTTTGTTTATGATACGAAATTGTATTTTTAAGATTTCATTCAAGTTTGGCGTTACGGTTTTTGGGTTTACAAAATTGGACACTAACCACTATTACCTTTTAGTTGTAACTATGCAGGCTGTTTCGTAGTTTTTCGAAATCTTTTAGCAATCATCATAGCAAAATTAATGCAGAAGGCTAGTCTTCTATTTTTCAGTCTCAGTTTTCATACATCCTCCTCTTTTTCAGATATGAAACGAACCGTATCATAGTTCCCATATGTTTCGCATGGGAAAGTCGTAAGATCAAGATGAATGGTTCTAGTGACTGTTACACTATGTGTATGGAGTATGGTAGTGTATAGTATGGAGCAATGCCAGAGTCATATATCGCAAAAAATGAGAATAGTAGGTTCTAAAGCATTTTTTTCAACTGGGTTTTGTCCCCATTTTCAGCATGCAGCATAATTTCACGTGATAGTTGTGTATTTTTCACCAGCTTTGATTTGGTTAGTGAGTTGGTATGTTGAGTTGAACGATAGGCATTTAAATGAATTTGAAAAAATAAAATTATCGACATTTTAAAAGTATTTCACTTTACTTATATCACCCAAATTTTTGGGGCAAGTGGAACTAAAATGGACCAGATATGTACTAAAAAAGGACAAAGTCAGTGACAGGAGCCTACGGATGCATTTTTTGTTTAAATTTATCACTTGAACATATCCATGCATAAAAAGTGACCAGAAAACAGATCCACAAGGAATTCCTCCTTTGTGTATCGTTTTTGCGCTCCGTCCAATTTCCATACAATATAACTGCCCTCATGCATCATTGTATGGTGGATTTGTATTCAGGTTCTGGGGTGTGGTCTACCATAATAAAATGAGATGATAAATAGAGCGGTTGACACAGAATTCATAACATGGATTCATGAAGAAATAGACAGGCGAATCCAACCATGTATTGTTATCAAGTTAGCCATACTATTAAATGGAAAACAAAAGTTTTTGGGACCAAACTAATAAATATAACATTTCAAAAAGATAGAAATCTATTCATTTAACTAAAAGGCTGATGAAGGGCTATACACACACATGAAATATAGTAACTCTTGTTATTAATTGGAGAAATTCCTCATGGGAGAAATTTATTTATTTTCACCCCTTTCTCCCAATTATATCAGTGAGTGAGCGGAATAGCACCTTGTATTATATTGTACCCATTTTTCATACGTGAGTTGCATATAAGTTATGTTTAGCTTTGCACGGATGCTCCATCCGCATATTTCAATCCTGGGAGCATAAACTATCATGATTTTTTCCATCTTTCAACAAAATGAGCTCCTTTACTTTTATTATTACGTTCAGTTGGTAACTTACTTACTTTAGTCCGTAAGGAATGTGAATACAAGAATACTGGGGGTGCTAAAAAGTGAAGAAAATGTCACCAATAACTTGGAAAAGAAAACTCGTTACAGGCCACTACATAAACTATGTGTGTCTACCCTTTTGTCGTCGTGCATTGCACATTTATGAATGAAATGGAATGAGCAAAATTCTTATGACCTGCTGAGTGAGAAAAGTAGAAAATGTGTACACACGCTGTACAAGTGGCAATGGAGCCAGAGAGAATTTATTTTCATTCTGGGGTATGGAAACTATTAAAAGTGGCGATAAAAACAATAAATAACGAATATCTGACTGTAACAGCAGTAGTCTAAGTTTGTAATGAACTATCGACCCGTGCAAATATATTGAGAATGTATTACTTTTCGTCCGTCCTTATGATATGTGTGTTTGCACACTTTCTTCCTATCCACTCCACTAAATAAGGACAACATTTTGCCACTAAACTACACTACTGTTGTATAGCTGCTCATAACTTACTTACTTGAGTTTAGTTAGCAGCTAACTAACTAACTAACTAACTAACTGCTGCCACTTGTAATCTTGGGGAATTTAATATGAAATCATACTGAGCACGTTTTCATGTCTCCACGTGCTCAAGCATAATAATGTTGAAGCCAGCATTCAACGCCGTTTAGTTTTGTTTAAGAAACTCAAAATGTTGCATCGGCGGCATACAGATGGTTCTCCAATACCCTGTGTTGTTCGATTTAAAATGTGCAAGAATGGAGTGGATTTTAGCAATAGTATTGGATTTGCCAAAACATTCGGAGAAGACTTTAAATTTCGTTTACGGGTAAATGTTTGAGCACCGAATGAGTGAAACTCGTATCAATAACAGTAACAAACAATGCATACATAATGAGCATAACGATCCGCCCTGACCTAAGAAAAGTGTTGTGCACAATGGAACTGGTCATCAATTAAAGCTTTATTCAGAAAAGTGCAGAATAGATGTGCTATTTTGTGCTCCAATTGCCCTTGCATAATAATAGATGCATGACTTTGCAGTAGTTGAGCATGCAAATTTTCCGACTAATTAACTAACTTACTTACTATGAGGTTTGCACAGCTGAATTATTATTTCAGTGGTATGTATATGCAAACGACCCAGAAAATTATTTCCAGGTCATCAGAATTACGAATAGCGCAATTCAATAAATTTTTGTGTGTCAACCAACTATTGCTAATTTCCTATATGATTTCTCTTAAGTATGTTCAACTCATTAATTAAATTCTGAGAATAGTTGAGCAATGGTAACACAAAAGTTACCATAAAATAGATAGCAATGAACATTTCCTATAGTTGCCCTGACCCTATTAACTTTATGTGTTTCTCATCCCTTTATTACAAATAGTTTGACATTGTTTGTTTCCAAAAGTCTGTTTGCACCAGACAAGAGACTGTAGTTGCACTCAATTTGTTTCATTTCATAAATAAATAAGTGTGAAAAACTAACTTTGGATGATATCATACCGGATTCTGTGATATTCTTTGGCTATTCATGGTTATCACAGAAAACTAAATGTGTCTTATTTTTATCCAATCGCCACTTTATTTACAGTTTTAAGTTTATGTCAACTGTATGGTAATAACTTGTACTTTTAAAAAGACAAATAGCGCTAGTTTTCATTTCTAAAGTACATTTCCCCGCCAATTGTATAGCATGCGATTTAATCTTGCTGTCAGGATATTAAGTATCTGACATATTATACTTATATGTTGTCCTGCCTAACAAAAGAGCATTTTTGTTCATTCTGCGAAGATTTTGGGCAATAAAAATGCCTTCTGGATTACTAGTAAGCATAATAATAATCATAATGTATTTTCCTTTGGTTTAAATGGTGTTTCTGATTTTGAGAGCACAATGCATAATAAATGCAATCTGCTCAGATTGCACAAAAATGACATGAAAGGTGAAAAAGAGTAAGTTTTCCCTGATCTGGCCTCAAAATATTATGTTAGAATACATAGAATGTAAAACGTCCAACTTTAAGACTCCATCACTTTTGACTTTGGCAAAGAGTCCTCATTTTACACCATTTCCAAACAATAGCAAATAAGCATAGAGAATTTTACAAAGAAAATAACATTTTGTCACTTGTCAACCACTTGTCTGAATTTAGATTAAACAACTTTGCTTAATATGACATGTGAAAGCGAAATTTGACAAAATAGGAATTTGTTTTTCTCACTCAAATCATATTGCATTTAACTTTTCCTTATATATTGCGAATGGTCTTTGACAAGAACTACTGCTATTTCAAATAGATTTTCACGTTCAAATTGAATCACCATTTGTCTAACCAAGAAAATGTCACATTCTTCCTACAAATCTGTGCAACCAACAAAGTAAATGTTGGTAGAAAAATCGATTTTTTAGTTCGGCCTCTACCAAACATTACAGAACAACTATTTGATTTTATATTCCAATTCATTTTATTGAATCACTGTCATACAAATAAACTTTTTCTCTTCCTGTTATTCCTTGAAACTCATTTAATGGAAATCCCTAGAGAGAATTAATCAACAGTAGCTAACGTATAGCAACACTAACACCATAGCAGTATCTAAGAACGCTTGCCTAGTGGCCGACCTACTATGCTTTCTTCACTTACTTACCGAGATAGTAATGAGATGTGAAGACTTTGCAACAACAATAACAAGAACCCTTCCCAACATAATAATAATAAAAAAGAAGAGCCCAACGAGTCCTATACATTGTTGATGGCATGTTGAATCTTTTTATTTGGCCAGTGGATTGGGCAAATCCAGTAGGACTCCAATGTAGGTAAGATACAAATATGGCTTCTATTCATTGACCAGCGCTGTGAGAAAATGATCCCGCTGAAGCTTTACTTTCTTCCTGTTCAATTCATATGACATTTATGACTGACTATTTTGATTTATCTGTTGATTGAATTATATAACGTAAAATAAAACAGGAAGCAGCTGGTTTGCTTAGCTTGTCAATTAGTTTTCCGTATGTTGGACTCTTCATACAAATAAGACTGAGATTTAATGAAGTTAGTGTGTATGTAGTGTCTAGCTTGGTTCCTGTATGGCTTCTAAACTAACAAACTGACTGAGCCCAAATGACAAATAATGTTTTGGATAGTTTTCTTAAAATTGGGTATTCCAAAGCTCATCGATTGTCTCTAATGAATGAGTTTTTAGATTGATAGAAAGAAATGACTATGGTCAGAAAATTTTGCAAATTTTTTTATGTTCAACACTATTGCTTACACTGTTAAGAAATTTAGAGACTCTAGAGATTTAGTCCTTTATCCACGCACCCGTGAGCAAAATCAAGAGTGAAATAATTTTGTTTGTTCTAGCTATTGCCTAGAAAAGAGCATTATTGTAACTGTAGACAAGGTCTTCCATATCACAAAAACATTTTTGCCGAGTTTTATCTACAATTACAAACATTTTTTTTTGTGCATACGTTGTTATTGAGTCATAGTTGTATGTAATCCCGATGCATTTGCATAAGTAGTGGAGAAAAACGAATGTAAATTATCACAATGCGATTTCCATCACTTTGTCTGTCTGAAATATCTGTGCCCAAGTTGTAAGCTAACTGAAGAATTTCGATAAAACTCTGTACAGTACTCTACTTCTTTAAATCCTCTTGTTGTGGTTTATTATCGTATACACACAAAAGTGTGGGTTTAAAAAATATTTCAGTGAATTGAAAAATGCTACGCAGTAGATTAAGCTCATGGCTATAGAAACGAATGCAACTCAAGATT